>QFZN01006108.1_pt1 | contig 13134 bp, 12 predicted proteins | sample 1740101 | NCBI WGS metagenome assembly QFZN01 (sample SAMN09210849, study PRJNA391713) | Ciliate metagenome, whole genome shotgun sequencing project. | isolation source: combination of 50 Heterometopus sp. ciliate cells from an enrichment culture... | host: Heterometopus sp. ...
CCAACACCCCAAAACCCCAAAACCCCTGTGGGACAACAACAAGCAGCGCTAAGATCGATAGCGTGACGCAAGTTTTAGCCGATTGTTCCGGCTATTCTTAGCAGTCAATCCAATATATTACATTTTATAATAGAACTAGAAGTATAACTAAATAGGCAATCACGCACATGAGCGACAAAACCCTAGGAAAGCGGGTGCAGGCCGCGAAGGCGAAGATAGCCGGCCAGAAGCGGCTGAGCGTAGCCCTGGGCGAGGAAACCAAAGACCTCAGCCCTTTCTCGCTGCTCAATCAGCTATCCGCTCTCCCGCGGACCAAGGAGTCTTCGCGTCCTGCCCGTCGTGCCCCCACTGCCTCCATCTTCAGCTCAATTCTGTCAACACACATCGATGAGGAGAATAAGGCCCGGTTCGCCTCCGCTCGTGCGAACTCTAAGGACATCCTCCTCAGCTTTGGGCTGTCCGAACTCTGGCACGAGGTCAACCCATTCATCCGTTCCTCGCACACAGGTGTGCCGGAGAAGAGGGAGATGGGCAGGCCGAGCATCGAGGGGCAGTACAAGCAGATCTGCAACGTCTTCTCCAAGCTCTCCACCCAGTTTCATATACAGCCGAGCGTGGAACATTACGCGAATCGGTCCTTCTCCGAGGACTTCATCTATGTGGCGATCCTCTCGATTCAGCACACCTATAATCTAATAATAACAAAGCTGTCCGCCCTGTTGGACTGGGAAGGGACTGAAGACCCCGCAGGAAGTGCCGCCGACTTCGAGGAGCTCTTCGGCGTTTTGAAGTCTTTTAACGACTTCTTCTTCATAGCGGCACGACTGAAGTGCAACACTACGCTTCCGGAACGGCACCTGCAGATCCTCATGGACGCGTGCAAGCTGCCGTTTACCTTCCTGCAGCAGAAGGTTCAGCACAACCTGCTCCTTATTGACGATTCCCCAATTCAGCAGGCCAAGCGGAAACTGATCGCCTTCTTCCTCTACCACGTGCTTCAGACCATGGCAGCGCTTGCCATATTCGGTGAGCCTGCCTCCTTCTCCAAGCTCAAGTATGAGAACGTGCTGGAGAGGTTCAAAACGATATTCGCGCTTCTGGCGCAGTCGGCGAGCTGCGATAAGATCTTCTGCGAACCCCAGAACTTCGAGCAGTCGTGGGAGACGCAGAAGCACAAATGTGTGGTCACCTCCTTCGACCAGAAGCGGCTCTCCATCTTCCTCCCCAAAAAGGCCGCCTCCTCTGCGGAGCCCATCGCATTCAGTCTGCGCTACGTGGTCATCAGCTACAACTACAAGATATTGAAGATCATTGCCCAGCGTATTCAGCTCAGCTACGACGAGCACATACTGAGCGTGTTCTCTAACATGGTATACAAGAATCGGGCCATCCTGGGCTCGATGCTGTCGCAGAAGCAGCCGCCCAGCAATCTTTCCGTAACTCTGGTGCTGAACGAGAACGTGTACATTATCCGGTCGTATATCCTCAACTTGACGCTGCTGTCGGAGAACCTGGACCCGATCCAGCGGCAGACCAAGTATGAGACCATCCGCGAGGTTGCCCTTGACTCTCTTCAGGCCGCAGTCAAACTCTGTTCCCACAATCCGGCGATCCGACCCAAAGATATCGGCAAGCTGTCCATAGGCTCGCCCAAGGACCTGCTCGCGCTGATCTTCAGGGCGCTGCTCACGTTCCGCAAGTGTCTCGAGAAGAATCCCAATGTGCGACAGGCCAAGGAGATCGAGATGAACGTCAACGTTTTGATCACCGACATTATATCGCGGCCGGTGCCAACAGACGACCCGGTCTGCTTCCACATATTCAAGATATACCTGCTGCAGTACATCAAGTCGTGGGACATGCGCTTCCTCAAGGAACGTCACGCAAAGTACACGGAAGAAATGAGCCGCTACCTCTCCGGCTTCGACGATGACAAAGAACTCGAAGACGAGCTGGTCCAAGAACTGAACAAGCGAGTGCAGGAGCTGGCGCTGGAGATCTTCGTGGGAATGGCCTCTATGGACTGCGGTCCTGCGATAGAAACCACAGTCGCCCTCGTCCGCGACAGCTTTGCCAATGAAAAGAAACTGCGCAAGTTCTTCTACGTCCTCTGCTGCATCCTAACCCGCCGTCTCGTGCCCTACGACTCCTTCGCCGGACTTCTCTCCTGGGATAGAGAACAGTCCATAAGCGTGTTTGCGGAGATCGAGGACGCAGAAGAGGTGCGAACCTTTGTCCAGCGGGCCGGCATGCGGGTCCTTTTCACAAACTTCCGCAACACTCTTGCCAGCTACAAGCAGACGCGTGAGCAGACCAAAGCCTACGGACAGAGTCGGTGCTCCCACCGCAAAACGCCCTCGATGGAGTCCAACAGCTACGTCATCGCCGAACATCTCAAGAAGTTGGGCACCGCCCTTGAGTCATACAAGGTCCTGCTCGAGATAACCGCGTCCTTCATCTGTGCGGTCCACAACGTCCAATATTTCGCGGAGTACTTCCTGCTGCACTCGGAATGGGCACGGGAACTCCCGGACCCGGTGCTGCTCTCGAAGCACGGGCAGAAGCTGGTCCAGGAGCTGATGGTGGTGTTGCTTCGCAGTGCCAAGCGTAATGAGGACGCGCTGGACAAGTACGTGTCGCTGTCGGTGGAGTTGCTGAGAAGGATCCACGCTCTGCCAGTTCGGCACGAGAGGGCCAGGACGCTGCTGATGCACATCAAAGCTTTGCTCAAGGGCCTGCTTGCCGAAGAGGTATCCGGTGTCTTGAGTGAACCGTAGTGTGAGTCCATCCAACGGCGTCGGACCATCATGTACGAGAAGGCGGTGATCCCACTGATGATGGAACTGTGCAAGGGCCCAGACTACATGCGAGACGTGGAGGCGTTCCTGGAGCTGCTGCGTCTGGTCAAGCTGGTCTCTCGCAACAACCCCCTGGTCAACGAGAACCTCGAGGCCAAGACCCAGCTCCACGTGTTTTTGCTGGAAAGGACCGCCGCGCTCATCGATAGCGAGGTAAGGATTGAACCTGAGAAGCTCGCATGGTAGACGGAACAGCGCGTGGAAATAGCGAAGAAGGTCCTGGACGAGCTGGTGGAGGTCGCGGTGGACGATGTGTTCGGCGTGAGGGAGCCGCACAACGCAATCATACGCGACATTCTGGCCATGGAGACGTACTACGAGATACTGTGTCAGTGCTTCAAGCGCTTCACCGAGCGCAGCGACGTCCAGCTCGCGGAGTACGTTCTCGCCCCCATGAAAGTCTTATGTCCATCGCTCCTCAACCTCTCCATAATATCGCGTGTACGTTCCTTTATGTGAGAATTCGGATAGTCGAAACTGCCGCAACAGCTGCTGCGGATATTCAAGCGGACCGCCGACCCTGCCCTGGCCTGCGAAATCTCCAATTGCATCGGCAGCATTAGTTCTGTCCACTCCTCCCCCAAACAGATGAAGCGTCTCCTCAAATACTTCGTGAGATCCCCAAAGGGCACCCACCAGACCGCCTTCCTCCAGCAGCTTCTTGACACTCTTCTCAACGTGATATCCGGGGAGTACATACAGGACTTCTTCCACTTCTGCGGCTCGGACACTTCTTTTATCACACTCGCTGACCCAGTCACCTTCCCTTCCCCGGGCGTCTTCTATACCGGATACATTCGGCTCGAGCAGAGGAACGACGCCGAGGCTTCCAGCCCGCAATGTATCTTCAGCTTCATGAACACGGAACGAAGAGAGAACCGCGGGTTCGAGCTGTTTACAGCGAACCGGAAATTAACCTATCGGACACACAACCTGATGCGGAGTTTCCAGGTGTATGAGAAACTGTTCGCCGAATCGACGCTGAAGTTCGACTATTGGCACCACGTGACCCTGTTGCACCAGAACCGCGAGCTGGTCCTCTACCTTGACTCCGAGCAATGGACGTTCGACCTGCCGGAGACCGCGGCCTTCCCGAAATCGTATAATGTATGCACCGTCGGCGCCAAGCTCGACCCTGACAACCCGCAAATGGTTTCCCAGCACTTCTTCGGCGAGCTCTCTGCCCTCTGCTTCTTTTCAGTTCCGCAGAAGCCGGCCACGGTCCGGGAGGTCGCCTTCGCCGAGAACTTCCTCACCTGTCTTCATTTGGGGGAGAAGGACTGCGCGATGCACTTCTTCGAGCTGCCGCCGTGGACCGACCGAAGGGTCTTCCAGCAGGAGCTGGTCCCCAGCGCGAACCTGGTCCTTGACCCAAGGGTACGTTTCCGGGAAGCCAAACGTCGAGTAGCAATTTGTGTTCAACGAGCCAGGAAAGGATCTGGTGCCGGGCAGAAACCTCCAGAAGACTCGGCTATTCTTTAACCGTCCGGGAAAAGAGGTCTTCTCCAACCTCGGCGGATTGAGCACAGCATTGCCGCTAATAATGGAGCGACCGTACTTCCACGCGGAGCCAGGGAGGCGAGAGTAAGTTTTGCGCCGCATGACCGAAGGGATAGCATGAACACATGCATCGGCGTGATGCGACTCATACATTGTCTGTGTCTCAACGGCTGCGTCCAGGCGGTCCGCTTCCTCACCCAGGAGCACGGCTTGGAGCTCATTCAGCACTTCCTCGAGAAGGCACTTTGGGACTGCGACCGTGCGATAGGTGGGAAAGTACGACCAGTTCAGCAAGGCTTTCGTCGATATCACCTTCAATGTCCTGAGCATGCAGATACACGAGGGAAGGTGGAAGGAGTATCGCCTGGCGCCGCTGATCGTCGAGCGGCTGGCACTCAACATGAACATATGGGTCAACTCGGAGTTCGCGGTTCAGGTCTACCTGCTTGACCGAGTGCAGGACTTCTTGGCACAGCAGAAGGAGCTCAACTTTTCTCATAACGAGCCGTTCAACTCGCTTCTTCTCATGCTGTTCGACTACCTCACGCCAGAGGAGAACGACGTCGCAGAAATAAAGGACTTCCTCAGCGAAATCCGTGGACACATCCAGTCCATGCTGTTGCAACAACTTGCGGCAAACGGAACGGTCGAGACAGCGGCCAGCTTTGTGAAATATCTGCTACCTGACGCGGATAAGTTCAACCAGATCAGGGACACGCTGCGGATCATAGTGGAGTACCAGCGCACCGTCTCGCGGGCCCACCATACCAGCATCTTCGAGGAATACGTGAATGCCACAGAAACCCCTGGGACCGAGAAGCCCGGACTGGTGACCTCGCTCTTCTTGATAATCCACATGGCGATATCGCACCGACAGCAACTGAACGCGATCACGGAAAGTGTGGGCGCTAGCGACCAGGCCCAGATCGACTGCACCGAGGAGCTGATCGCCTCCTGCATGGAGATCCTGCTCTCTTTCTGCTGGAGCAGGGTGTACGACCGAAATAACGAGCTCGTCAACTCGGGCCTCAAGTACTCCATCCACTCTGTGGCCATGATCCGCCCTCCGAAGAAGAGTCTCGATGACCGCGTCCTCAACTTGCTCAAGCCGAGCTGGGGATTCAAGACCACCGAGGAGATCATCGTGGCCTTCCTCGTGCAGCGGCAGAACTACGCACACAAGCGAGCTAAGTACGAGAAGCGGTACCTCGGCCAACGGGTCTACAAGTGCATGTTCAGCCGAATCTGCAAGTCGCTGCCAGATAGCCTCACAGGCTCCAGCGCCGTAAACCCTTCCGGATTCGACGTCTCCTCCTCGGCCGAGGTCGAGGTGAATGCGCCATTTGCAAGGCTGTTCTACCGGTCCGTGATGCAAAACGTGGGCGCCTTCGAGCTCCGGGTCCGCGAGGCAATTTTCCGCGACCTCCGCAAGATGCTGTCCAGCCCCCAACTTTACACGGTGCTGCTAAACTCCGAAGACATTGCCTTGGCGATCACTAAGTACCTCTCCAGAAGGAAATATGTGGTTAACCCTGCGGTCAAAGGCATCATCCAGGATTGTGTTGTCATGTTTGTTACACACAACTGGGGGAAGAAGGAGGGCAGATCGACGGTGACAGCTTGCCTGAAGCTGTGGACAAGGTTCAACGCGGAGATATTTATTGATGTGTGCAAAGATTTGGTGAACCGGCTTACTCTGTCCCCGCAGTACATCCAGCCTGAGGAGTCCACGCACAATATTCTGCAGCTGCTCTACACCTTCGAGGATTTTGCCGTCCGCAATTCGCTCGTTCTCGCAAGCCCGCAGTTTCTTGTCGTGTTTTCCACGGTGGTGCTGCTGCTCGACAAGGCCGGAATGCTGTACTTCTGGTACCCATCGTTCGGCCCCCAGGCGTTCCAGCATGAGCCGGCCACAGACCTGGACTCCCGCTGCACCCAGCGTGAAGGCGGTGCCGTCAGGGTCGTTCTGAGGCTGCTATTTGCCATCCTATTAAAAATCGATGAAGAGGAGGCTGAACCCGCACTCCAGACCCTCAGTTTCTTCATCTTTCACACCAAGCCTGCGGATACAGCGGAGGCCATCATGAAATCAAAGGAGAAGAAGGAGGAGGCGAAGTACAAAAAGGAGGGCAACACCTTCGTCTACTACTCGCTCAGCGACAGCATAAAGCACGAAACAATGTTGCGTAAACGGTATAAGACGGTCTCGCAGGAGAAGGGCGTGGTGCAGCAGCGAACTCTGAGCGACCTTTCCGAGCCCGGCAAGGACGTCTACGAGTCTCCGGCCTACAAGCTCCTTCTTCTCGTAACATACATCGAGCAGGTCACTGTGTACACGGCGCTCGACGTGACCGCTTACAAGGAAATCTCCTTATTCGGTCTCGACTCCGCAAAAGCCGTGCCTCCGCCCACGAAGAAGCTGCGTGCTCTCCTGATGATTCTCGGCCGCCTTCTCTTGGAGTGTGAATGCGATGCTGGCGTGATCCAGGAGTTGGATAAGCGCGCAGGGCATATTGGGAAACTGACAATAAAGAACTGCACGTCGGACATTGACATGCTGCCCAAGGAATTTGTTGACCCCGGCCACTCTGGGCTGTGCACGCCGCAAGTCAGAGATGGGAGCGCAAAGCACCTTGATTACGGGTTCGGGAATTGTGTCCCGGGCAGTGACAGCACATACAGTTCCATGGAGGCGACGAGCGGCAGCGGGAACTTCAAGGACGATCTCATGAAGCTCCTTGGCGGGGTTCGTGGCGAATACCTTGGCTATCTGAGCAAAAAAGAGGACGAGAATGAGTTCGCGAAAAAGTCGCTCGGAATGCTCCTCGCCGGAAACACCATACGTGTGGTTCAAGCGGGTCTTCACGAGTGCATCACGGAGGACTTCAAGCTGATTGACAAGGCAATATTCGCGCAGTCAAGGAGCAGAAGGATGATGAGTGCGAAGTTGCACAGCGCGGAGAAAATTGCCGAGTAAGACTTTGGCACAATAATACTGCGGTGGTAGTAAAGCGGCCGACAGATTTGAGGACATGAAGAACATGCTGCAAAACATCAGCAAGAACTTCAACGAGTATTACGGCCGCGGTATGCTCGGAATGATGACCAAGGGGAAGGAGTAGAATCTACTGGAACGGCACAGGAGAAGCAGGCTGCGAAGATGGAAGAAATGTATGCAGACCTGCGCACATCTGTTCTGGCTGATAAGACGTTCCTCAGACGTGACAGGCGGAACGAGAAGATATACGAGCTCGTTACCAGACATTACAGCAAGCTGCTGGCAAGGTGTCCGCTGTACAAGGCGAGTGCGAGGAAGATGAGCCACGTGGAGAACCGGCACTTCAAGACCTTCGTGAAGCTGGATCTCAGACGTGACAACCTCGATCGGGCCATGCGTTTGAAGCCCATGAAGAACCCCCTCAAGAGCAACTCCATGCTGAAGGGACTCGGATACATGCGCCAGTTCTTCCTCAAGCGCGTCCTCATTATTCGGCTAATGGAACAGTCAGACCCACAGACTGCCGCCCAGCTGGTATACGGCGAATCCTTCCTTGTGCACGACCAAGTGACCCAGCAGGTCCTGACCTCCCTCCTGGAGAAGGTCAATCGAAAGTTCAAACTCTGTGCGATGTTCAGACACATGAGCACGCCGCACCTTCTGGGAAACATGACCCCGCTAAATCAGGCTGCAGATCGTCCGGTGGTGCAAGAGTTCAGCGCTTCCCAGGTGGGCTCGCAAATCAGAATAAGTCGGTCACAGCTGCGACTGGACCAGGCCGACAGTTCGATCCAGCCCCGCGAAGAGTTTGAGGGCGAGATTATCAAGATCGACACGTCGACGTTTGGCGTGCTGTACGTTACCAGGCGGGCCATCACCTTCGAAAGTCGCACCAAGGAAGCCGACAAGCCGAAGTACAGGCTGGGCTGCTCCAAAGAGATGAGCTGCGATGTGGGCGAGAAGAAGAGGAAAGAGTGGCGGCTCTCCGATATTCACAGAATTGTTCTCAGACGGCACAATCTAATTCGGCAGGCGTTTGAGATGTTCCTAAACTCACGCAAGTCGGTGTTCGTGCTCCTCTTCTCCGAGGCCGCCCTCGCCGACTTCGTTAAAAGTCTCAAGTTGAAGCTTGAGAGGATTAGGATCAGCCCCAGGACGCTGCAGATCATTGATGAGGAGAAGGCGACAATCGAGCTGGGACACTACAGAGACGACTGGAAGCACAAGCGGCTAACTAATTTCGAATATCTGCAGAAGCTCAACTTCTACTCAGGTCGCACCTTCCAGGACATGTCTCAATACCCGGTGTTCCCGTGGGTGCTACAAGACTATACCTCGTCCTCACTGGAGCTAACCAAGAAAGTGTACCGCGACCTGAACTTTCCCATGGCTGGTATCAACGAGCGCAAACGCGCAGAAGGGCTCAAGAAGTTCGAGCACACCGAGGATTTCCCCGGCGGACCCTTCCAATATGGCGCACACTACCTCCCTGGCAGAGCGGTGTTGGGCTACCTGATGCGAATGCAACCGTATACACACATGCTGTACAAGTTCGACTCTGGCGGCGACTGTCCTTCCCGCCATTTCCACATAATCGAGAAGACGTGGAGCAACCTGATGAAGGAGACCGACATGAACCTTGAGCTAATCCCGGAATTCTTCTACAATCCAGAGTTTTTCAGCAATCTGTATCTTCCTGGCCGTAAAATCGTAGAAACTGCCTGTCGTTCGGCATAAAGCAGATGGACGAGACGTATTCCAACCTAAAATCGCAGTACGTCCGCGTGGACTCGGTCATTCTTCCGCCCTGGGCAAAGAGCGCGCACCATTTCGTTTTCAAGAACTACATCGCCCTCGAGTCCGAGTATTCCCGCGAGAACCTCCACCGCTGGGTCGACCTCATATTCGGCTGGAAGCAGCAGAAGGGCGGCGATTGCTACAACCTCTTCAAGCCGCTCACCTCCGAGGCACAATTTTTTTGTAACGTTTCCTGTAGAGATACGTGCGGGGACGCGAGGCGAACGAAGATACCAAGTTGGACATTGCGGAGATCAGTCACATAGCAGAGTTCGGACATCATCCGGCACAGCTGTTCGACAAGCCGCATGAGCCTTTCGATACGCGGGTGCACGATCTGGTGGTCACCATGACTGACATCATTCTCAACGAACTCCCTGTATCCGAGGGTGCGATATTGGGTAGAGGAGTCTGGTGTGTTCTGGGCTCCATCCTGAGGCCGATGCTGCTACCATTGTCCGCACCATCGCCACAAAGGACAAGAAGGTCATTATAACTATCAACTCCGCGGGTGCGATCATTCGCAAGCAGTAAGTCAATGGCTTCCCCACGTCGGTAGACTGTACATGAACAAGCTGAGAACGAAGGCGATATCAAAACCGGGGGACATCCCGCGAATATACCCGCTGCTCCTCCCCCAGCAGTCTCCTCCGGTCTTCGTCCAGAGCCCGAACAGCGTTTTCGCCTCGGGAATCGACCGACTGGTCATTTGCCGGAACATCGATCGCAGTTTCGTGGTTCTCGACCTGTGCAACTTCGCCCGCGTGGCCACCGTCTTCTTCCACCAGGTTTCCATCCGCGCTCACCCCCGTGTAGAACGTGGTCAACGCAGCCAACGTCTGCGAGCGCGGAAAAGTGCTTTTCACAGGAGACCTGGACGGCGTGGTGGCGCTGTGGCGGTTCGACGACGAGCCGGGCGCCAGATTCGAGGCCCCCATCGTATTTTCAGCGAAGTGAGCAGTAGGAATACTTTGACGACCACGGCGGACCGATCGTGGCCATAGACTCGAACTACGAGCTGGACCTGTTCGTGACCTCCTCGGCAGGAAGGTGCGTGCTCCGGGTCATGTCCACGCGAAGATATTTCATCACGCTCAAGCCCTTCCTGCGGAACTTCAACGTTTCCTTCAGGATCTTCGCGACCTATCTCTCGTCAAGAGGCTACCTGATAATCCACTCGAAAAGTACGTTGGCGAAGTACCAGAGAGACATGCTGGAGGTGTACAGCATCAATGGGGAAAAAGTGGCTCAGCGTGTCTTCGACGAACAGCTCAACGCAGTCATACTCGACGAAACACAATATTTCCTGGTATCGCTGAGATCGATGTCCGTGGGGTAGATCGTCGGCGGGACCGGAAAGAGGATTTCGATTCTGGAGGTCGTCACCCTGGATGATTCCACGATCGATAACGACCTGAGAGATCACGTGGCGTTCCCGGCGCCCATCATGTCGCTTCAGTTTCTCGAAGGTAAGTAGGATTGCGAGAGCGGTGTTATAGGAGGGAAGTCGTTCCTCATTGGGCTGGAGAACAACACGTTCGACGTGCTGCAGTGCTGTCCTGCAAAGGAGGTGCATAACAACGCGTAGACGGTATGCATATCAGCAGTAATTTATCGCACGATTATGGTTTTCGCAGCGTCACACCGGTGGATATTATATTGGCACGATGTCGTGCGTATCCACATTAAAATTAAGGAAAATCCAACAACATGAAAGTTCTGACGATAATCGTCCTGCTCTTTGTGGCCATCGTAGGGATCTGTATGGCCGCCTCTCAGTACAAACAGGGGGAGAAGAGGAGGTCGCGTGACCCCGGAGAGTTCGAGATGGAAGAAGAGGCTGAATCCACAGAGGATGAGGAGGAGGAGGAAACCAAAGGTGGCGCCGAAGACCATGCGGCAAAGAAGAACGGGAGACGCAGACTGTTAGAGAAAGCGAAAGAGGAAGAGGAGGAGAACAACCCGTTCCTGTCGGAGGAGGGTGAGATAGACGAAGAGCTAGACCCGCGGCAGGGAAATGCGAGGTACCATGGCGAGCCAGAACAGGAGGAGCCGGAGGCCAAGCCGGTTCGCAGATCGCCACACAAGAAGATGCCGGTGGCAGGGAAAAACGTCACGCTGAAGCCCAAGGAGTCTGCTGGCGCTGAGAAGGCTGGTCCGCGGCCTGCGTCTCAGACTAAAACAACACACAAGGATAGTGCAGCTGCCGGCACACAGGCGAAGAACGGCACGGCAAGCCCACAGCAGCAGAAGACCAATGCTTCTCCTCCCCAGAAGGCATCGATTCCGCAGCAAAGTGACAACAACGCTGCCGCCACTCATGCGAAGACCGCACCCGAAGCCAAGGCTCCGGTCGCAGCGGAGAACAAGGTCCCAGTAATCGATTCAAAGGTGAGTGAGCAGCTCAAGCAAATTGAGGAGTCGCTGAGGGACAAGGCGCGGAAGGTAGCCGAGAGCCATCCACAGACGAAGAACGTCACTGCGGGGGATGTGAAACACGAGACGCCGGTGGCGGAAAAGAAGAAGGAGGCTCTTGGGGTGGAAAAGCATGATCAGATCGGGAACGCGACGCCGACCCAGAAGAAGCCCGAAGAGACTGGGAAAGAGGAGACAAAGGTGCAACCGCCGACTCCGGCCCAGAAAAAGGTTGCTGAGGAGGCTCCGAAGGCGAAAGTGGAGGAGAAGAAGGTCGAAGTTCCCGCGCCGAGCATTCCTACGACGCCCTCAGAGTCCACCTCAGTCCAGCCGGAGAAGAGGCCGCCGCACACCGAGCCGGCTCACACGCTTCCCAAGGAAAAGCCAGAAGCGGTCTCGGAGCCGAAGCAGGAGCCCACGAAACCTCGTCCCGCCGCTGAGAAATCCACCACGTCCGAGGAGGCGCCAACAAAGCCGGTCACCCCTGCCATACAGAAGCCCCAGGATGCCACCGTGCCCGAGGAAAAGAAGGCAGAAGTGAAGGTCCATGTTGAGGAGCCGAATGTTTCTCAGAAATCGGAGGAATCTAGGGAAGAGCCCAGGCATGCAGGAAGTCTGAAGCGGAACTTTGCGAAAGTGGCGTTCCCAGTCATGCGCTTTGCAGAGGCCAGTGCGAATATAGTATCAAATGTGCTGCAGCACAGCGGGGAAGCAGTGGGACAGCGGTATGGGCTGAGGTACCCGTACAATGTGGCAATGGTCGTGGCGGTGCCGCTGCTGATGATCATGATTGCCTCGTGCATGCTCCCGGGAAGTAGGAGTTCTGTTGTATCCGCGCTGCGCTCGCTCACTATACGATAGACGCATGAGTACGTCACCGGAGGAACGAACGAAACCGAGGACCTGATTCGGGTACGCCTACGCTATCGCAATCTTGAATAGAAACTGGACCAGCTCGACAAAAAGGTTCAGGCCCTGCAGAAGGAGGTCGCAGAGACCGGACTGCCATCCGTCGAGGAGGGGAAGGGCGGCGATGAAAATCTGCCGGCGCAGGTCTCGAAGCTGATTGAGGTGAACGGTGCCGTCCAGGCCAAGGCTGTTGCGGCGATACAGAGGACGCAGGCAGAGTTCTTGAAGGCGATCGGCGGGATCCAGCAGACCATCCGCGAGGGCCGCAGCTCCCCGGCTGCTGCGAGGTCCCATTATGTATCCCCGATGCTATAAGGCGCGTGTAGGTTCCCGCCTCTTCTGGCGTGTCCGGGGTCCCTGGAGGAGCCTCTGCGGCGTAGCTAATCGATTCTTCTTCCGGTATGATCGTTATCACACACACTCTCTCTGCGGTTTGTTGTTGCTTGATATCGTCTTCCTGCCGCGAACTGTTGAGGCGGGTTTGCATTATGCTGCCCTTGTTCTGTTGACAGCCTCGTCACAAATAGGATTTGTTGCGCGCTCTTCTTTTTCGGCAGCTTCTCGGGGCCTACGTGGAATCCCTTCGTTATCATGACTCACGTTCGGCCATGCTCTCTGCAACATATTTTGGCCTCGAGGGGAGAGGCGTTGAGTGTG
>QFZN01006119.1_pt1 | contig 13121 bp, 2 predicted proteins | sample 1740101 | NCBI WGS metagenome assembly QFZN01 (sample SAMN09210849, study PRJNA391713) | Ciliate metagenome, whole genome shotgun sequencing project. | isolation source: combination of 50 Heterometopus sp. ciliate cells from an enrichment culture... | host: Heterometopus sp. ...
ACCCCAAAACCCCATTCTCCGCGGTGACGTCGAAAGCGAAATCACATGATAATAAAGACGCAGCGAGGATTATTCAGCTGAGGCCTCACAGAGCAGCGCGGTGCCCCGTAGCGTCCACTTTTCCGCCGACTCATCAGTGGGAAGATCCACGGCCATGACGAAGGCTTCCTCGGTCCCGGAGCGCCGTGTGGCCGTCCTGTACACCGGACAGGAATAAGTGTTTGCGGCCCGTTTCTCCTCCGCAGGGACGGTTATCAGGTGGATCACGGGCATCGGAACCCGCAGTTGGCCCTTCTGGGGGTCGCATAAGGATTGCTTGCTTGGGCTCCAGCCGGCGCTCTCCAGGTAGAATCCGGATATGTACGCCCCGTTCTCCGGCGGCTCCTTGATCTGCTCTGGACGTGTGCACGACGTGACCTCGAAATGGAACACGAGGGAGTCCACCGGTTTCTCCAGTTTCCTTGCGCCAGCCTGCAGCAGCGCGACAAGGAAGCCGCGCGGGCCCATTAGCGCCGGCAGCCAACAGCACTTCATCGTCGTGTGCCCACTTCGCCACTGCCTCACAAACTCGACCCGCAGCAAAAGGTTGGTGTACCACGCCCCCAGCGACAGCAGCGAGTCGTACATTTTCCATTGGCTCGGAACCTTGTGCGCCGCCAATGCAGTGTACATGTCATCCAGATCCTGAGACATGTGGGCCCCGCCGGCAAGCGCCTCGTCGAGCAGGGCCAAGGATTCTCCCATGCCCCGAAGGAGCGCGTTGTAGCGGTCACACTCATACCAGACGATTCTCCGCATGCTGTCCTCCTTGGCTTCCGCAACGCAGCTTATGCTCGACGGCATTCCGGCCTTTAGTTTCCGCACCAGTTCTGCCACCTGCGGCTCGGCCACGCACTTCTGGTTCGGCTGGATCGCGGCGAGGTCGGAGAGCAGGCTGGCGGAGAGCTGCGACTGGTATGCCAGGTCTGCATTTTCGTGCATTCCGAACAATGCGGTTCCATCGATTTCTGGGAGCGTGAGGATGTGTGCGAGGCAGTCCTGGACCGTGGTGAACTCTTTGAGCGCGAGCGAATCTGAGAAGCGATAGTTTGGTTGGGCAAGCATCTCTGGGTTCACGAATTTCCTGAAGGTGCAGAGGAGCAGTTTGCGGTCGTGCTCGTCGGTAACTCGACCGCCGTAGTTGATGTGGCCAGCAAAGAAGTCGAGGGCGTCCCAGGGGATGGACTCGCGTTTTTCGAGGAAACTCCGCAGCGTGGATTTAGACATCTCGAGGTCGCTCGTGTTGAACCGATATTGTACGTTCCAGCCGAGGGAGCCGAACTTGCCCCGCTCCTGAACAACCGCATGGAAGAGCGTGAGACCGAAGAGGAGGCTTCGCCACTCGCGAGGCTTGGAACGGGAGACGAACTCGTCGGGGCCCATGCCAACAAAGGCGTTGTAGAGCTGAGCCTTCACTCCTGCGGGGGACTCAGTGGTGTGCTTGACCGCGGCCTGCAGCACCGAGGCGGGGAAGTGCTCCACCGGCATCGACGTCAGCAGCAGTCTGAACTGCGGGTTCCCCGAATCCGACTCCAGGCTGCCCACCAATGTCTCTAGCTTTGGCATGAAGGACTTCACCAGATGGCAGTTCTGTAGCAGCAGCCACCTCCCATTCCTTCTGGCATCCTGAAACTCTCGCTCGGCCCGGCCCTCCTGCTCCTTCCCGAGAGAGATGATCCTAAGCTCAGTCTTACCCGCAGACTGGGCAACCTGCTTGAGCCGCCCGGTCGGGTCGGCCCCCGGACTTAGCACAAACACCACCACCGGGGACAGTGCGGGCTCCAGAAACGCGTCTTCCAGCCGGGTTGATCTGTAATCGGTGTAGAGGGCACCAAGCCGTTCCGACACGAAACGGATGCACGCTTGTCTCACCTTCTCCGGGTGCATGATCTTCGCCATGATTAGACCCTCAACAGGATTGAGCTTGGTGAGAGGCGAGGTGTTCCGCTCGTTGTAGGGGTCCGCTGACTTCGCATAGGTTTCCCATTGGTACGCCTCGTGGGTGAGAGACTTGGTGAGTCCTTCGAAATGCTTCAGACTGGACTCGGTTGCGCAGGCCACTGTCCATCCTGATTCCGAGACTCCCTTTGGCCGCGGCGGAGTTATCCTGGGACGAAGGACGGCAGGGTCCCGGCAGAAGAGCGCCACTTCCTGCTGAGAGAATAGGCCAGTGTGCAGTCCGATGCTTGACGCGACCAGAAATGCGAACAGCAGTTTGTGTGCCTCAAAGATCCCCCGACAGACGTGGATGTATACTGACTCGGTGACCGCGGCGGCCATTTTCTGGCGCCGCAGCTCCATGTCTGCATTCGGCGGTATGCTCAGTGCTGCCTGCCCGATTGCGCCCGTGAACAGCTGCTTGAGAAACGCGAACGAAAACTGGTACATGTAGTTGACTTTGGCCAGATCGGCAAGGACGAAGTAGAGAACGGCGCCACGGGTAGCCACGGTCCGGTACTGTTCTCGAACAGTGTTGATCTGGGCCTCAACAAGCTGGGCGTCGCGGATCTTTCGCTCGATCTCTTGCGAACTCTTCTTGGTGCGCTCCAGCGACTGTATCAGTTCCACGTTCATCAGTATGGTCTCCTCAGTCGCGCTGGTAAGCCGTTCCAGTATGTCTTCCTCGATATCTCGCAACAGCTTCTGGTATTTCGCGGTCTCCAGGATCTGTCTTGTTCGGTCCGCTTCCATCTCCGGCCGTTCCTTCAGGATAACTTCGACAAGAAGCTGCTCTTCAAGGGCCTCAAAGGTCACCGCGAAATTGACTATGCTGACCATGTTGCAGACCTCGGGGACGAAGTGCGGGTTAGCCTGCTTAGTGGTAAGATACAGCTTGAACGTGGGATTATATGGCACATCTTTGTCGCCAACGTAGATGCGGTCCTCGACGTCGGTGCGGAAGGTCTGTCTGCCCAGCACGTTGTAAAGACTGGAGTCGATCTCGGCCGCGACGTCCTCCAGCAGCAGCGGTTTCCCCAGCTGTATTGCATGCACAATAGCCTTCAGGTTCTCCGCGCCCTCTGCGGCCATGTTCAGTGCACATATTCCGTTCTCCCGCTCCACGTTCTTGACCCACCTGTTCGCCTGTCCCTCAGGATCCACCATTAGCGCCCAACGATTTGTCTTCATTGCCAGCAGCCCGTTCTCCATCGAAACGTGGTCAGCAGGCAGCCCCCTCAGATTCCATGTCTTCAGTTCGAGCGGATTGCCCAACGCGCTGACCAAGGAGTAGTCGCGGGAGAAACACATGCAATGCTCTTTGCTGAGCTCCTTCCACGCGGACAACAGCTGTTCGCGATACCGGGCGGTGAAAGGCCCGCTGTAAGATATGCAGGCTGCCGTGAGGAACGTGTCCCCCAAGATGTCCTTCTCGCCCTCATGCATCCGTTCCACTATTCTTGTCCACCGCTGTCCCTCGTCTCGCAGGAGTTTGGCAAGCAGCTCGGCGTTGGAGAGCTGATACGCGGTTTTCTCCTTCTGTTCCATTATGATCTTGGCCTCATCGCCAAGCTTGCGACATTCTGTGTCCAAGATTTTGAGCTGGTCCTTGACCACCTGCAGCGCCTCTTCCATCATCGCGACTTCCCTTTGTTTTTCGGTGTACTCGGCCTGGATCCGCCGCACCTTTTCCTCCAGCGGAGCGACCTTCTGATATGCGATGTAGCATTTCTCCATCGCAATGCACCACTTGGCAAGACTGACTGATGCGGTGTCGCTGAGAGCGATTTCCTCAGGGTCGAAATCGATGGTGTACTCGTGGAGCATGCGGACCGTGTGGGATGTGAGCTTGGCAAAGTCCAGTTCCTTCAGTCGTTTGAAGAACCCCTTCTCCGTCAGCAGCTCCTTCGCCCCCTCCCACGACAGCTTAAGCTCTTTCTGTTCGTTGGAGACCAATATCGCCACTGCTTCCATCACTATCATGACGGTTTGTGGAGGCTTCAGGTAGGACTTGATCTTGGCGAGGTCCTTGGGGTTAATGGTCTCGAGACCCTGACGAGCCTCGTCTAACAGAGGCTGGATCTTGCCGAGCTCCTTCCTAGCCTCGGACTGCGACAGCTCGATGATCGCCTTCTGCTGGTACAGCATGTTCTTCTCCGTCTCTATCTTCTTCTCTTCCTCAAACACCTTCTGGCTCTCCAGCTCCTTCTGTTCCAGCGCCTTGTTCGCTTTGACGTTGTTGGCCTCAATTACCGGTTGAAGCCTGGTGAGCGTCGCCTGCAGCTGGCTCACCATGCGGTTCGCCGCCTGGAAGTTCCTCAGCCCCTTCCCTAATCGCTCGAGACTGCCGCGGAACCTGTTCAGCGCCTCAGTGTACGCGCCCATGAAGAACCTTATTGCGTCGATGTATATCTTCGGGGTCACGTAGAATCTTTTCCTGGTCTCCTCCTCATATGTGGCAGCGGTCCGTCCTACCGTCAAGTGCGCCCGAGGGAACATCCTCGCCAGCCTCCGCTGTGTCGGCTTGTCCACCGACTCTAGCTCCGATATGAGCTTCTCGCACACTGACTCGTACGCCTGTTCCGGCCATGGGTAGAAGTATATCGGTGCACAGCAGCTCAGCAAGGAGGGATACTTTCTGCAGTTGAGACGCAAGGTGTCGCCCACAGGAGAGGCGCTGAGGACAACGTGGAAGTTGTCGCGGACCCTTTCTACGAACAGACTGTGCTTGTTTTCGCGGGTCTCGAGCCGCTTGAAGGACTGGAGGACAGGCGCCATATCTTTGAGAATTGCCTCCGTCTCCTCAGCGCGATAAAGGCTATTGACCTCGCCGGTGTTCAGGATGCTGTTGACGTCCTCCAGGAAGCCCTCGCCCGACATCTGGTATTCGCTCAGCATGAAGGTCACGGACTTGCCGTCAACGCCAGAACTGCGCATGACAGCCTTGATGTCCTCGCGGAAGTTCTCCTTGCGGTAGCTCCTGCTGCCTCGCGCCTTGAACCTGCTCGAGCCCAGCACAAACGCCGCCAGCGACGTGTAGCTCTCCTTCCCGCAGCCGCTCATGCCAATGAGAAGACAGTGCCCCCGCCGCTGTCGGAGCGTGCGAGCGATTGCAGCGATGTAGTACACCGCGTCGTCGAAGAACACCAGGTTCATTTTGTTGTTCAGGTTCTTGCAGTTGTACTCGATCAGCGCCTCGTCCAGCGTTTTTGACAGCTTCCTGATGTCTGTGACCTCCTCATAGATCCGTTTATCCGGGTCGTCAACCTCCCGATGCTGCAAGTCCGTGAACAGTATCGGATGCTTGCTGAACAACTCTTCGCTGCTCCATTCGTAGCGGAACCTGGTGCTGACCAGGGAGACAATCGTCTCGTGGAGCCACAGTCTGTCCTCCAGGCCAGACAGCCGGTCTCCGAAAGTCCGGGCGCATTCGTGTGTCCAGAGTCGAACGAAACTCTCTGCGCCGGTGATGCTCTGCGGCGTGGTCATAAGGATGGCCTGGAAGACTCTGGACACGTCCCGCAGATCGAACCTGTAGAAGAACTTCGTCGGCACCGGTTTCAGCCTCTCGATCACCTTCGCATACAGCTCTCCCACCGCCATCACCACCGTCGTTCCCAATTTTCTCACCGGATCCACGAATGGGGCGGCCTCGAGGAAATTTGTCAAGATGGCCTCAAATATTGCACGAATGGTCTCCGCGCTAGGCTGACCGACCCAGAAAACGTTGAACAGGTGGCTGAGCCGCAGCGGGATCTCGGCCTCGTTCCCGCCTCGCCGTGGGGCCGCCGCACAGAGTAGCGTGGTGTCCAGCAGTTCGGTCCAGCGCAGCTTGCTCTTCCCGTAGTAAAACCCGCGGTACGTCAACATCTGTCTCAGCAGTTCTAGCGCCGGGGCGGCCCCCGACCTCTCCTTCGATGGCATGTTCAGGTCGTCAACGAATATCAAGGCCTTCCGCTGCCCGGTGGGGGCGAGAACTCTCTTGCCGGCACGGGACTCGAGTTTCGCCTCTATCCCCGATTGTACATCTCGCGGACTGGTTGCCGACGAGAACACGAACGGCACAATCTGCAGTCTTTCTGCCGACGACGCCTTTCCGCCCTCCTCCAGTGTCCTTCCAGCCAGGAAGTGCTGGAGCATGGCAGATTTGCCGGCGCCCCGCGGTCCGATGAAAAGTGTTGGTCTTAACATCTCAAGAGAGAGCTGGAGAACGTAGGAGCATCTTGTGGACTCACCGGTGGGAACAAACAGTGCATAGCTGGGTCCGCCAGCCCCCGACTCAAATCGCGGCACCTGCTCCCTCCACGGGACCCACCGGACCTGGCTGCTGCTCTCGACCACCTCGATTCTGTAGTCAAACAGAGTGCCAGAGTAAGGAACGCCCAATCGGGGGAACATGGGACGAACCGCCGAGTCCAGCTCTTGTCTCCCGGACTGGGTGAGTGCCCCTCCGAAGCTCCAGATCAGCGAGAAGGCGAAATACGCTGTCAGCTTCTTCTTCTTCAATTCCAGAGGATCAACAGACAAGATGTGCTCCGACCAATATTCCATCCAGCCCGCGAACCCTGCCAAATTCTGTGCAGTAGTTGTGGGCACTCGCTGTTCCCTCCCCTTTATAGTTGCCAGTGCAGTCATGACCTTTTCCACCGAGTCTTCCAGCAAATAATTGAGCAGGGTTCTTAGGTCCTCGCAGGTCCGGTAGACCTCCACGGTCCGCAGCGTGCGATCTGCCCACGCCCCCAGGTAAGCTTTCCAGCCGATGTCGTCCTGAGAGAGGTAGACCATGCCGCAGCGGCTCACCGTGGCCGGGTTCGCGCGGCCCATGTCCTCCACCTCGAACACGAGTCTCACGTTCTCCCCCAGCTTTATGCGTTCCGCATTGGCAAGACAGAGCATCCTGCTGTCATCGAGCACACTGTTCAGGTTTTCTACCCATTGAGACTCCAGCGGACCGTCAAACACCAGCCACGTCGCAGTCTTCGCTCCTGCCTTCTTTATGATCTTCGATGCTACACCGTACTTCCACTCCTTGGTCTCCTTCATTTCCTCTCCGTAGAGCTCGCCCAAGCTGAGAGCCTTGGGAAACACCACGTGACTTTCAACAGGCAGCGGTCCCACACTCGGGTCACGTTTGCCCATAGCAGTAACAGCGGCCTGGAGCGCGCGGCAACAGGCGGATTTCCCCACGCCTGGGGCGCCGATGAGCATGACGCCGACCCGCGAGGCCAGGTTCTCGTGCAGCTGGCGCACCTTGGCGAAAAAGCGGTTCCCCGGCCGCAGTCCTAACGGCGGGCAGACCTTTTCCAGCTCCTCCGATAGCGGGCTGCGCTCCTCGTGCGGCGCAGGTCCAGCGGTTGGGAAAAGGTCGTGCATCAGGTCGAGAAAGAGCTCGAGGTCGGTCTGGAGGAACTTCGAGAGGCTGGCATACCGGATCGCTTTCAGGAGGATATCGACCTCGCTGGTGCCTTTCTTTGCGGTCTGGCGCATGTTTCCGGCAAGAATGAGAACAGACTTGATGGAACGCATGCCAAAGTCGTAATGAGGCTGCGGGGACAGTTCTTCTGCGGCAAATCTGTAAAGTAGCATCATCTTCCCCGCCAGCACTTTGGCTTCCTTGAAGCCCTGGGCAAACAGCAGCACCTCGGCGATCTGGACCGCGTCGGGGACCATGAAGGACACCGGACGGAACAGCACCTTGAGGTTGTCGGGCAACTCGTTGCGGTTGGCGAAGTCCGGGTTCATCGTGATGAAAATCCCGATCCCGCCGTTGAGTTTGATCTCGAGGTCGTTTAGCGTGACCGTGGGTCGGCCTGCTTGCAGCGAGTCGTGTATGTGCAGCAGCTGCTGGGCGATCACCGAAAGAACCTCTGTGTCGATTCGGTTGAATTCGTCCAGACACGTCCACGCGCCTTGCTGCGCCAGGCCGGACAGCAGCCGTGCGACAATCTTGATCTCGATCTGCTCGGAGCAGTTGAACACGACGCATTGAACGGCCACCGCCCTCGCCAGATCCTTCACAGTCTCCGTCTTCCCCGTCCCCGCCGGCCCCGCAAGCGACGCCCCCAGATGCACCTGCAGCGCGCTCGTCATCGTTAGCTGGCACCTTTCCGTTATTGGCGTCACCACCAGCTGCGAGCACCCTCCCACGTATTCGTATCCATAGATAACTTCGCCGTTCACCTGCCGCACCCGCACCTCGTCAGCATCGGATCCTTCCTCAAGGTAATATCTGAGCTGGGACTGCCATACGAAGTCCTGAATGTCTGAAACGTCGGCCGAAACGAGCCGGTCGATCACGTCCCGCCAGTGCACATCGCGTGTGATCACCGAAACCAGGATGTTCCTTCTGAGTGGCGATATGTCCGAACCGTGTACTGCCTCAGCCAACTGAGTCACGTGCTGTCCACTCTGCTGCCAGATCTCGGAGAGCGCCTCGGTGTCCTCCTGCAGTTCTCGTATGGCATATTCGCAGCTTTCGGTCCAGATGAGCTGAGTGACACAGAAGACAGCCTGGGAACAGTGAGTGAGGACCCAGGAACGACGGTCGGACTCGTCCTGGAAGTAGTCGTTGTACCCTGACTTCACCAGCCGCTTCATCACCTCGAACGTCTGCATTTCCACTGACCGAAGCCACAACACAGCATTCTCTTCGGAGTAGATGCGGATGGTCTTCAGAGGGATCGTTTCGCCCTCCGCAGATGTGACTCCCGTGATCTCCGAGGGCGGGCGGCCTGGGCCCAGTTCGAGTCCCGCGATTCCTTCGAAGCACTTGGGAAGAACCGACTCGATAGCCGAGACATTGGTCTCTCGCGACATGATAGGCAGCAGTTCTCCGTCCGAGAGGAAATAGAAGCGGGGGAACTCGCGCCGTTTTGAGTCCAGATAGTGGTGCAGCTCCTTCTTGATCTTCTCCATGTTGCGATTGAGTTTGCAGAGCTTCTCAAAGTGCTCCGTATTCGCATACAGGATTAGCACATTTTTACTGGCCACACTCACGGTGCGCATGATATGCCGCCACTGCTTATCAACCGCCTCGAAATCAGCGGTCTCCTTCTTGAGGTGCGCCCTGATGTCCAGCGACGAGAATATGCTGTCCAGGTACATCCAGTTCCTCTGACATTGCAGCCACTCGTCCACGACCTGCCACAGTATGTCGTATTGCTGTTTCGCTAGCACTGCGCGGTCCGCCAGTCGCTTTCCGTAGCTTGACCCAAGGATCGTGTTGATCGTGGTTTGTGTCTCGTCCAGGTCCACAAAGAGCAGGTTACTTTCCGCTATGATAGTGACCTGGTCCCGTTGCTGTTCTCTCGCGTACTGCTTGAAGACGAACCCGCGCTTGTCCCATTTGGCCTTGATCTGCTTCAGCTGCTTTTTTAGCCAGCACTCCTGTGAGGCTGTGACCGATATATTGCGAATCGGAACAGCGAACTTCGCGGCCCCGAGCTCTATGAGCGTGTCAAGGGTGAACTCTCTCATCTCTAGCGGGAGTTCTGTAGACAACGTCTGCTTTATCTCCGTCCAATGGTACGACTTCAGCTTCTTATTTCCCAGTGCCTGCACCACTGGCACAAGATCCTTGTACTGTCCCACCTCCCGGCGCAGCTGCTGAACCGCCGGCGCCTCCTTGTGTCCCCGGTTCTCGCATCGCAGCACCACCTTTGAGAAATATTCGGTTGCGTCCTCGATCGCCTTGATGTTCGTATCGAGGAAGCGTGTGGTCCGCTGGTCGTCCGCAAAGGTGCGGAATTGTCGCAGCGAGTTCCACAGCTCCACTCTTAGGTCGATCTCTGAGGCGACCTCTTCCACAAAGTCGAAGCGACTTGACTCGACCTCAAGCGCAGCCTGAATATTCAAGCATTGCTGTGCGGACTCCTTCAGCGTCTCGCACTTCTCCTGCAGCGGGGCGAATCTTGCCAGCATTTCCTCAGTATTGGGGGTCCATTCGAGCAGTGCGGGGTTGTTGACTTCCCTCGAAAGGGCATCAGCATCTTCTTTGACCCGCTTGACCTGCCGCTGTGCCTCAGTCTGAAACATTTTCTTCTTCCGTTCGCCCTTCTCCCTGCAGTTCGCGATATCTTCCTCAAGGGCCTTGACAAGCTCTATGAGCTCCTCGTACAGATCCTCCTTCACCGTTTTGATCTTCTGCTGCTTGCATATTGCAAATATCTCGCGGACCTTTTCGATCTATTATGCTCCATGGTGAAGCCAGAAGACAAACCTTGATGAGATACAAGTCAAGATTTGCCTCGACGTATTTGACTGCGCTGTGCTGCTCCACGTACTTGATCGCGCCATCGACATTTCCGTTTATTTTTACCTGCCACTTCTCCAGCCACGACTTCACATTGGCACACTCTATCGACAGGTACGTCGGCTACACTCACTTATGCAGAGCGATATTACCATAATCTCGTCCATCCGCTTTATTGCATGAACAGGGGAGCGACACAGCTTGTCCCTCATCCTGGCCATGCCCAATTTCACGTATCCGACATCAGCGTTGACCGGAATCCTTAGGGGGAACTCGTCCTTGAATCGTCTGAGCTGCTGGGCGAAAACCGCAAGGCACTCCACAGGATGTCGCAGCCTCTCGCTCTGTATGTTCTCCCACGGAATCCGTTGGTACTTCCAGTGTCTCAACAGATACGGTTCCGTAAGTCTCAGGTACCCCTCGATGTTCGCTCGGGTGGACTCCATGAACGTTTCAAGCAGCCGATATCTCCCCAAGAACTCCGGACGGCCGCCCAGAACCGATGCGATCTCCAGGCGCAGGTCGTGCCTCCCTTTGCGGCCGGCACGGAACTCGGGATCCTCGAACTCGTTGACCACGCGCTCATACGGCTCGAGGGAGGGCGTGTCGCTGTGCCGTTCGTAGGCCGAGATCGTAGATAGCATGAGGTCAATGCATTCCCGAAGTGTATCGAGCACCTCGGCTGGGGTCGGCTGCAGCTTTACCCAACACTCCCACAGGTTCTTCACCGAGTTGCATTTTAGCTTCCTTCGCATGACGAGCTGGGTAGTTTCGCTGACTTGTTCCAGGTGACAGGTAGGGTCGAATGTGAGTTCGTCAAAGTGGCAGAGAGGAGGAGGCTCGAAGGAGTCGACGGTTTCGGTGAAGAGGCGCTGTTCCGGGATGGGAACGTCGTCGGCCAGATCGACGTTCACCAGCAGGATGGGCCTTCCGGCCTTCTCAAGCGCGAAGTCGCTGGCAGGTTTGAGCATCGGCAGCTCTCCAGGCAAAACGCAGCAGTTCTTCTGTCTGAAGTACTGTTCCAGCGTCTGCATCGAGTTCACATACAGGTTTGTAACCGCAGTCCTTGCCAACAGGTCCAGCAGATACGCAAACTTCAGGAACACCTTACATTCCTTCTGGATTTCGGAACGATTGGTGTAGGGCAGACCCTGCTGGAATCCGAGGGCGACGAAGGCCGTGGCCGGACCGATATCCTCTTCCTTCTCTTCTGGATGCTCGGCATTTTCCTTACGTTTATTAGCAAGGTGAGCACGCCGAAGAAGGCTGTTGGCGACCACAGCGGCCGGGTTTCCGGCCTCCTCCTGGCGGATGAGCTCCTCTTTGGCCTCGTCGTTCTCCTGGTCCAGCTTTATGCTCCGCTTCACGTCGTCCAGCGCCCGCTGCACCTGTACGAGAAACAGGCGTTGCGTCGTGCGTGCGGACTCAAGGATTCGGCCCGCCACCGCGTCACATCGTTCCGTCTGGATTGCTCTGAACTGGGTCAGTGTTAGCGTCGTCTCAGGGTCCGAAGTGTCCATAAGCCTCTGCGCTTCCAGGTGTTTGCAGTGTGCCTGATGTGCGAGCAAGACGTCGACGAAGCCTGGACGTGTCACCAGGAGGCGCTTTTCCAGCTGGTGTCGGACCTCCTTCCTTGTCTCCACGATCACGTTGTGTCGCCATATCTTGAGCACCTTCCAGGCTCGGAAGAGACCGAAGATCGAGAACTTCCTGGCCTGGTTGAACAGCTCCCGCTCCTTCACCCAACTCTTCGCCGACAGGAACTCCTCTGCGAAATTCTTGTGGTACGACGTGAACCCGGTGACGCTGAGCGTGAAATATCTGCCAAACTTCTCAGCCTCCGCGTATCCGCAGTAGAACAGATTATACGGGTTCTGCAGGCTTCTTGGACGAAGGTACACAAACGCGCCCTTTCCTTCGTCTTTTGTGGCCTCCTCACGCACTTTCCCTATCCAGTACCTGACGTCCTTCGGCAGAGGTGTCTCCTCCTCATTTTTCGAAGCCGCGACTTTCATCTCTGGCTCCACCACGGGCTCAATCTCATCCGCTACCGCATTGACTTTTTTGCCTGACATCTTGGCCACCAGCTGGCGAGAACGCAGGAGACTGATTTCGGCCTCCGGGTCCGGCTGAGCCCTGAGCGTGGATAGCGCCGCTGTATTGTTTAACATCGCCGTCAGAGTGAGACCGGAGGCGCCCGGATTGTACCGCTGTCGCTGTCGCTGCGGCACCCGTCGTGTCGTCCCCCGAGCCGGGCCCAGCATGCTCATTGTCTATTTTTTATATGGTGCGATATCGAACCGTGCAGCCAGTGATGGAACGGACCAAGGTGCTGGCCATCAGGGGCGATTTCTGTCTGGTGTTCCGCTTGGTTGCGCGATCGACGACAATGCTGCCGTCTTTATCAGCCCACTTCCTCGCAGACTGGCCTTGGTCGATCGTCTGGTTGGAGGTGCGATATAAATTGTAGACAGACTTTCCCCGGCGCTCGCGACGTTCCGGCTGCTGTGGAGAAGCTTCTGGTTCATGGTGCGATTCACGATAGGTGGCCAGACCGCGGAGGGCGGGACGGAGGGCCGCCGAGGACTGCTGCTTTGCGACGGTGTGAGAAAGTCCTCGCTGCGACTTCGACCGCGATATTCCTGGGAGCGTACCGGAAGAGACCCCGCGGCCGTAAAGCCGGTCGCGTAAGAGTTCCTTGAGCTGGACTTGAGACCGCTTCTTGGTGAGAGGCAGAAGGGACAGGTTCTTTCTGGGTTGTTGCGGGTTTTGTGGCAACATAGATTTGATTATTAAAGCGAATTTAGCAATAAGATTATGCAGATCTGGGCAAGGCATTACGTAATCGCGGGCTCGCTCGCTCGCATAGCCGTCCCGCAGAGGGGTTTTGGGG
>QFZN01006129.1_pt1 | contig 13109 bp, 11 predicted proteins | sample 1740101 | NCBI WGS metagenome assembly QFZN01 (sample SAMN09210849, study PRJNA391713) | Ciliate metagenome, whole genome shotgun sequencing project. | isolation source: combination of 50 Heterometopus sp. ciliate cells from an enrichment culture... | host: Heterometopus sp. ...
CCCCAAAACCCCAAAACCCCTCAGCGCCGCGCCCGAAAACGAAATTGTCATCAACTGATATAATAGCAAGCGGCGCACGCGGATTATATAGAATTCACTATCCAAGGAATAAATGGGAAAGAAGAAGGTGGAAGTACTGTTCAAGGTGGACCTGGTGTTCGAGGAGAAGGCGAAGGTAACGAAGGTGTCACTGAAAGGCTTTCTGGAGGAACACATCAAGGGGCTCAAGGTGACGGGCTACGACAACTTCACGCAGACCAAGGATACCACCAAGACCGAGGTCCTCACCAACGTCATATCTCTCCTCCATGCCGAGGACATGATAAAGGACGCCTCCCACAAGTCTCCCTCTGGCCCCGATGACCTGGACGAGACCAAGGGCTCGATCGCCGACAAGCTCTTGGCGAAAATCAGAGTCGTTCTGGCCTCCTATAACGACAAAACGAAGAGGAAGGCAGTGATGGAGAACATAGATAAGCTGCTGGAGCCCATAGAGAACAAGGCGATGGAACTGTGTGCGCACCTGGAGAAGCTGCAGAACGAGAACACCCAGCTTCGGGTCAGCATGGACAATATGCAGCGTTTCCAGACCGCCAGCGTTAGCCAGGTGAGCAAGTCGCTGACGGAGGCGCAGATGGACCAGACGGCGAGCCTGCTCAAGAATCTCGAGAGCGAGAACGCCCGTCTGCAGCGGAGGCTGGTGGAGTACGACGACAAGATGAAGATTTACGAGAAGAACACCGGCGGTGACCGCGTGCTTCTTGAGCGGATCTCAGAACTCGACAAGAAGATCCAGAGCGCGGAAAAGCTTCATGCAGAGCAACTCAAGGAGCAGGAGGATCGCTACAACATGCGCGTGCTTGAGTCGATGGAAAAGGATGACAAGATCAGAGAGCTAGAGTCCTCCGTCGGGGGCAGTGACAAGGAGCAGCTCGTCAACACCAAGAAGGAGATGGAGACATGCAAGAACAAGCTCGCGGAACTGGAGGAGAAGACGGCATTGTCTGAGAAGGATCTGGCGGAGACGAAGACGCGGCTGGCACAGAAGGAAGAGGCCAATCGGCAGCTTACCGCCGAACTCGCCAAGTCTCTCGACGGCGCCGCCCAGCTCGACGAAAAGCTTAAGTCGCTCAACAAGGAGCTGGCCGAGGTCAAATCTCGTCTCGGACAGGCCCAGGCTTCCCCGGTGCCCACCGCAGCTGTTTTGCAGAAGGAGAGCCCCGACTCGCGGAAGCCGTCGCTCGAGATACCGGCGGCGGCGGTGAGCAAGACCCAGACATCGTCCACAGCTTCTGGCGAAGAAACAGAGAGGTGTGGCAAGCGGCTGGCTGAGGTCGAGGCCGAGCTCAAGTCCAAGGACAACAAGCTGAGTCACCTTACCTCTCTCCTGGCTGCAAAGGAAGAGGAGGTCGTCAAGTGCATGGACGACTACAAAACGATCCAGGAATATTTCCTGAAGTGTGAGAGAGAGATGAAGTTGGCACAGCAGCAGCTGGAGACGGTGGCACAGGAGAAGCTCACGCTGCAGAGGCAGTGGGAGTCGGCCGACACACATGCAACGAACGCGAATATGGAGGGCTCCGCACTTAAGGACAAGATAGCTAAGCTCGAGGGGCAGATAACAAAGAAGGAGGAGGAGAAGATACGGCTGGCAAAGATGGTGGCTGAACGAAACGAGATCATCAGGACGAACGAGGACAGGTTTGTGGAATATGAGGCCAATAAGGAGGAGCTGACCAAGATTATTGCCTCGCTGCAGGAACGTCTTCATTCCTCCTCTGCATCCGGCAGTGTTCCCGCCACCGCGGCCGGCGGCTCGGACCTCGTTCTAAAGCTCGAGGAATACAGAGAGAAAATTAAGGAGCTACAGGACCTCAACAAACAAAAGACGGAGGAGCTCAGGAGGATGCAGAAATCGGGCTCCTCGGAAGAGGGCAAGGAGTCGCTGCTGATTCGGCTGAGGGAATGCGAGCGGCAACTGGAGACGGCGAAGACCGAGGCAGCCATGAGCCAGAAAGCTGTGGAAGAGCTCGGTCTCCAGACCCAGAACCTGCAGCAGCGAAATGAGACTCTAAAGCGGATGGCGGAGACTGGCACGAAGCTGCCTAAGGAGAACCAGCGGCTGATCCACGAGACTGAGACAAGCAGGACAAAGCAAGGAGAGGAGCTGAATGCGCTGAAGCTCAAGATTCTGGAACTGGAGACGCAGCTCATAGACAAGGCAAATGTTTCTCCCCCGGCGGACAAGTCGTTGGCCGAGCTGCAGAACGAGGTGATTAGCCTAAAGAAGCAACTGATCGAGCAGCAGCAGAAGCTACTCAAGGAGCAGTTGGGACTACAGCGCGAGCTTGAGAAGCAGCAAGCGGCGGCGATCGGACTCAGCGGCCAGGCGGCAGAGAAGGACACGGCGCTGGCCAAGTGCGAGACCGAGATCCGCAGCCTGCAGGAGACGGTCCGAGCCAAGGAGGCCCAGATCGCCGAGCTCGCGCGCAGGGCCAAGGACTATGACCAAGAATTCCGGAACCTGCAAGCCTCTGTGAAGAGCGGCGGGACCATGTCACAAGAGGTGACGGAATACCTGGGGGAGATAGTGTACCTGTACAAGACTGTGACGGGCATGTCGAAGGAGCGCATTGAGGAAAAACGCAACAAGCTAGCCCGTGTCCAGTCTCTCTCCAAGATTCTTGCCGACATGTCTGACAAGAAGATCACCCGCGACAAACTTAAATCAATAGTGTTGGCTGCGATGCCCCAGTTCCCACATTTGTCCGGCTTCGACATCAAGGCTGACTACAAGTACATCGTGATGAGTCTCCTAAAGGTGATCGGGCACAAGATGGAGAAGAAGGGGGCATATGAGGCCGAGTGTGAGCGAAATGAGATCGTCCTCAACTACGCCGAGCCAAAGCTGAAGGCGTACAGCGAAAAGATCAATGCGCTTCAGTCAAGGAGGAAGGCCTAACGCCTACTTTATGTTGCTCTATCCACTTGTTCCTCTTCCCGCATGCCCCCGCAGTTGGCGCACATCACCCATGAACCGAACCGTGCGCATGTAGACAGGCATCGCGGATATATGTTCAGCTCTGATTTAAGATAAAATAATTGCAAAAGATGAAGCCAACAACAGCAGACCAGTCTGCATCTCCGCCGCAGATCCGCCTGAGAACTTCCGTGTGCTCGCACCTGCAGAACCTTACAATCAGGGGGAGAGGCGTCACCGACTTCAGCTCAACCCTGCTCCTCACAGCCTCTCCCTTGGATTCGCCCAACGTTCTGACAAAGTTTCGTCTGGTCTCCAGCCAGTTCGACCCCAAAGGCACCTCCAACCAGTACCTGGCCACGAGACTCCGCCAGAGCTTCCTCACCATGAAGTCGCTATCGGATCCGCACATCGTCCAAGCGGTCGAAGGACAGATGGATGAATCGTCGGGACCCGTGTTTGAAGCACTGTTTCAGGACGGAGGAGCGCCCCTGCAGAAACTCACCGCGCAGAACGTGGTACCGTTCATCCGCGATTCGCTGCTCGCTCTGCGGTACCTTGAACGCGTTGGCTACTCCTGTCCCGGACTATGCGGCTCAGACTTCCTCCAAGATCCTGACAAAGAATGCATTCGTCTCGGGGAAACAGTGGGCGAGAAACTGCTCCCGAGGTGGGCGCCGGTGAACTTCTACGACGGGCTCAACTTCATCGGGAAGGAATATGCTGCGCCAGAACTGTACTTCTTCGTCTCCGGCTGCAACGCCTGTTTCCTCCCCCAGAAGGAGGCTATCACAAACTTCACCCCCAGTTTGGACCTTGGCAAGCAAGATGTGTATGCCTGGGGCATGGCAGTATACAGCCTTCTGACAGGGTCGTTCTGCCCGGAGGACCAGAAACGCAATAAGGAGCGATATCGACTGTTCTGGGAGAGGATTGACAAGCTCGAGCTCCCCGCAGAACTGAAGGCGACGGTGGTTCCGATGCTGAAAGCCGCACTCAGCTTTTCGCCCTCGTCGCGGCCGTCCTTCGCGGCGCTTAGCAGGTTCCTCAAGACCGAAGGCAAATCATCGCTCGGCCAGATCTGCACAATCTGCGGCTGCCTCATCGACACCAAGGAATGTTCCAGCTGCGGACTCATTCGGGAGTTGATTGAGAACCCGAGTGCTGAGTCCATACGGAAAGAGGCCTCCGAAAAGGTGATATCGAAAAATCCGTATGCCATCGTGAGTCTGGTACGCGGAGTTTCCGCAGTTGATGACCCAGGAACCAAGCTGCTGAAAGACCTGGTTCCGTTCCTTGCCGCAAGGTTCCCAAAGCTGGACTACACGCTGCAGCTTGGCGTCCTAAAAGAAATCGCGATTCTCTGCATCAACCATGAGTCCTGGGAGCCGCTCGCAGAAACCCTGGACAAAATCGTGGCAACAGAGTTAGCAATTCTCTCCTGTGACTGGACTGCGGTGTCGTACCTGAACTCGTACCTCGCTTCGCTGATCTTACCCACAAATCTGCTTGCGCTGCCCACCTTCTTCACCGTTGCGTATCCCGAGCCAAAGACCACAGCGGAGGTCTACGTATCTAAACTCCACAGAAGCTGCAACAGCTTGATCGTGCAGGGGAAGCGGTTTGCGGACCAAGTGTGGATCAGACCAAACTCGGTGTTTTTCCTCTGCGTCCAGGCGGCCTGGGACAGCGTACTTGCAAATTCATACGACAAGACCACGGACCAACTGGTGGAAAACATCTACTCCGAGGCCCAGAACCTTGCCGACGACTACGACTTCCTGAATCGGTTCATAAGTCTATGCGTTAGCGAAAGACTGCTGCAGCTCTTCTTCAGCGTGAAGGAGAAGAGTCTTTGGCCGAGTGAGGTGCTCTCGCTGCCACAGTTGGTGGTGAAGATGAACTATTCCCCCGATGATGCCAGCGAGTGGTCCTGCATGTTCCAGGGGGCCATGGATTACTACGCGGGGAAGCATAAGAGCGCGAAGACGAGCTTCGATAAATACTTCGCCTCAAAGCCCAGGGAAGGAAACGTCAGGAACGTGATGCTCGCAAACTACTGCATGGGGACCATACAGCGCGCCTCGGGCAAGTTCGAGGCCGCGCTCGCCCACTTTAAGACGGTCGCCGGCACCGTCCCTCCAGATCGGCCGCAACTCCGCCTCGTCCTGGACTCCTACCAGAAGGAAGTCGAAACCCTGATGGACCTGGGGCGCTACCTGGAGGCATTCGACCCCATGCAGAAGAGCCTCGATATGCACCGCAAATTCTACCGCGACCCCCACGCCCACGAGCTGGCCCGTGTTCTCCTCTACAGCCACTACGCGTATCGGGGGAAGAAGATGGAGACAGAGGCAGGAAAAGCTCTCGAAGCCGCGAAGGAGATTGTGACGGCACCAGAATACAGTGGTGACTCCAGCACGGCACGCATGGTACAGTTTGAGGTTGGCAACATGCTTTACCGCGCGAAGGAATTCGCCAGGGCCGCGGAGTGCTACGACAAAAATGCCTGCTGCAACGATTCTTCCAGCCGTCTCCTATACTACAAGCTACGGGTGAACCAGGCAAATTCGGAAAGGGCACTGCTGCACCTGCAGGAGAGCAAGCGAATGTACAAGGACGTGCTGGAAAAAATGCAGCAGTTCAGAGACGACCAATCGCCATGTGCGCTAAAGCTCCTCATAAATCTGGGCACCGTTTACCTTGAACTTAACAACGATTACAGAGCTTCCGCGGTCCTCCACAAGGCCGAGAAAATCCTATCTAGCAAGAACATGAAGGAGACACCCATGTATCGGCTGGTGCAGAAGGCGATGTCGCAGATCGTGATGGAGGAGGAGCCGGTGAGACAGTTCAGGGGGCCGCGTATCGCTGCGGTGAATGAGGGGGCGCGCGTAGTTGTGCTGCAGCCGACGAAGATCTTGACGCCAGAGGAGGAGACGATAAGCGACACGCTGCGGGAGATACAATCCGTCCAGTCCCGCGGGGTGGCAAGGGACTGCTTCAGGGGGCTCGCCAGTCTCCTCAAGTTGGCTGCCGACTCCTGCAAGAAAGATCCCGTCAAGATATTCAAGTCTGAACCGGTCTTCGCCGACACTGTGAAGAAGGTGGACCAGGCGGCGTTCTTGCTGAGTCTGCTGGGGTTCGATGAGCAGGGGGAGACGTACGTGGCAAACAGTCCCGACCTCAAGCTGCTGCGGTCCGCAGTCGACATGCTTAACAGTTTCGCCAACGATGTGTCGTGCTAATTCTGTTCATCCGTGGCGATAATGATAATAATCGCATTCAGCTGGGATGTGTCGGCAAATAATTTGCGTGTAGTCGGTATTATTTCAGGGAGAGAAAATGTATTATTATAAGTGTGAAGATAATGCTTGCGATAGTATTATTATTATAAATCCTTTCTGATCTCTCTTCGCGATGGAGTCCGAGGGCGATAAGATCGATCTCAATATCAAGGCAAAGAAGCGCCAGTCGACGAAGGCGGCAATTCCCCGCTGTACCTCCTCCTATATCAAGTCCGTGAGTAGTCTCAAGCATCATAGCCAGCGCAGGACTGGACAAGGACGAGCTGGAGGACTACACGGTGAGGGAGCACGACACGTTGGCCACGATTGCCGTCCGCACCCAGACTAGTCTTGACGCCCTCCAGAAGATCAACCGCATCCCCGGCACTGTTCGAGCTGGTCAGGTTCTCCGCGTATTCCGGCAAAATAAGGCTCGCACGCCCAAGGAGCAGCTGGAAATTTTCGACGCGAGCGACTTCGCGGCCGCAGTTTCGAGTACGATCGGCATCAAATCGGGGGATAGAGGGGTACCTGGAACGGAATCGGATGCGGGTGTCGGATCTGAGCGACCAGATGATCTCCGAGAATCGGGGGCTGAAGGGCGCGCTGGTCAAGGCTGAGGGTCTGGGGGAGGAAGAGAAGGGAAAGACAGAGGATGGTGACGAGGCGGATATGAAGAAGCTGCGTGGGTCCAGTGTGCTGAAATGTGAGGCTGACTATCTCTCCATGATGGGCGACTCGCGGGGTCACCTGCTCGTTTCTCCCTGTTTCCTCATCTTCGAGCCGGGGGTCGCCGTATGTTCTGTGGGGGCAAATTTGAGTAGGACGCTGGGAAGTTCCAGTGCTACATCGATGTGGGGGACATAACAGATTGCTCGATGATGGTGCTGCCAAGCATATTGGCCTTTGAGGACGAATCCACGGCGTACTTTGACGACTATTACGTCGACGTGGGAGTGTCCTCAGTCTCCGGACAAATGTGCACCACTGTCCCGATATCGTCCGCTCCTTCCCAGAAGGAGTCTGTGGCCATCGTCCACTTCAAGGCAAGGCCCTTCTCCTTATGAGGCGCGTAGCTGGAGTTCAACGCAACGGTGCCGAACGAACTTCGCAAGCGCATCGCAGGGATCCTGGTGGGGAAGCTGCAGAGTTACGCGTCAGCCGCAAAGACCCGGCAACAGGTCGCGTCCTCGACATACGTTCCCTTCTTCGACCGGCTGATCTCCACCCGTATCCCTCTCCCCTCGAACTTACATTAGCCACGAAGCAGAAGACGACCAAGTGCGAGCAGAACAGTATTCGCTATGCCGCATCCGATTAGGCAGCAACAGCCAGACGACGAGGCTGCGAGTATCGGCGAAGCGGAAGTCCGAGATACTCACGGAAGACATGTTGGCTCAACTGGGGGCGAAGGTGTCGCCACTGGTGAGACTGCGGGAGTGGGACATGGTCTTCGGAATAAACAGCGACGGCGTCAGTCTCCACACCTTCTACGCCACCACCCGGCGCTTCAATCCTACCATCCTTCTCGTAAAGGACACGAGAGGCGGAGTGTTCGGCGGGTTTGCGACCGAGGAGTGGCGGGCCGGGAAGCACTTCTACGGGACGGGCGAGTCCTTCCTGTTCAGATTTGGGGTATCACGCTGCAGTTGTGCATGGGAAAGTAGAAGGGCGGAAGGCTGGATGTGTTCCGCTGGAGCGCCAGCAGCGATCTGATAATGTACAGCGACAGCGAGAGAATCGTCATCGGCGGCGGGTACGAACCCAACCCAGGAACAGATAGGAGGAACTACGGACTGGTCATAGACGAGAACATGTCGGTGGGAAGGAGCAGCAGATGCGAGGCCTTCGAGAACGAGGTGCTATCGGGAGAAGAAGAAGAGTTCAGGGTGGCCAACTTCGAGGTGCTCGGGCTCTCTTGCTCGTAGGACTGCTATTGATCTTGTGCGATGTTTTGAGGGAATCGTCGCGTGCACAATGGCGGAGTGGGCGAGCGATAGTTATCAATGGGGCTGCGGCCAGAGCAATAGCGACCCAAACGTAGCGAGTTTGAATACGAATAATAAAATTAAAGAATTTAAACAGACGATGCAAACAGGAGCCACATCGACGACCCACGATCATCATGACCACCTTTACAAGAGTACCTCCGCACATTGCTCCCATAGTTGTGCTCGTCGGGGACGCCGGAGTCGGAAAGACGCACATCATTTCGCGCTACATTAAGGGAACACTGCCGAAGGTGCACTACCCGACCATTGGGGTCGAGTTCGCAACGAGGAACGTGCCCCTCAAGTCGGGCGGGATAGTGAAGGCGCAAATCTGGGACACCGCCGGGCAGGAGCGCTACCAGGCCATCACTGCGGCCCACTACAAGCGGGCTCGCGGGGCCATAATTGTCTACGATATCACCAAGCTCAGCACTTTCAGCAACGTGAAGAAGTGGATCGACGCCCTCAAGGCCAACGCGGACTCGGATATAGTGCTGATGCTGGTGGGAAACAAGCTGGATCTGGTGTCGGGGAACCCGAAGGAAAGGAAGGTGCCGCGAGAGGTGGCGGAGAAGTTTGCGACAGAACACAACATGCTATTCGACGAAGCTTCCGCGGTCTCCAACGTCAAGGTGAAGGAATCCTTCGAGATCCTCATGGAGGCCATCTACAACGAACAATCGAAGGTGACCGGAAAAAAGAGCGAGAACACTGGCGGCGTGTCCCTTAACGCCGCACAGGTGGTTTCCAAGAAAACAATCTGCTGTATCTAAGCCAATAACGTTGATAAATAATAAAGGACACTTTTGCGGGATTACTATGTTGCTTGTGTACTCACGACATAGTGCGGCGTTTGGGCGAGTGTGAAGCCTGTTGTTGCGTAAACAATATGTGTGCCAGGAGTAACTCATGGAAAGATAGGTTGATAGATTGTATTATTAAATAATCGCTAATCAAACAAAGACAATAATAACCGAGGATGTACAGTCCGCCAACACATCCGCAGAACACCGAAAGTTTCCTCCGTTCCCCTCGCGCCACAACTACCCGCAGAACCACTCGTCGCACCATCAGTCAGCCCGACGAATACATGCGTGATCTCGCCTCGCCTCCCAACTTAATCATAAAGACGCGGATAGGGCCGACCAGCCGTGATGACCGTGTGAACTTCGGCAGCATCGAGGCCATCAAGCCAAGATACGACAGCGCCTCTCCCTCTCTTCTGAAACGTTCGCTACCGAAGCTGCACACCGGCCGAATCCAACCGCCCCGCGACGGATCCCTCTCTGTCAAGCCTCTGTCTGCCCGCTCCCAGCGCCGACCTTCCGGCTCCGCAACAGCCAGTCCGGCATACTCGTCGCTCAAGCGAACCACCAGCGGGTTCAGGAGGTTTGCCGATCGTCCCGGCACCTCCAGTCCCGACTTCGGTCCCTGCGGCCGCAACGCGTTAATACAGTTCTATTCCTCTAGTCCGAGAGCAAACACAGGGGCGGAGTCCTCGGCCAGTCCCCGCCGCGTGAGTCAGCTGCAAGTGTGAGCACGTCGGGTTCATATCACCCCTGTAGACGACAGCGACTGGAAGAGACGATTCCGACGCTGCCCGACAGCGAGTACGTCGCGCTCTACATCGCACATTGTCAGGTTCCTCCACGATTTGTGCCATAACTCTGGGTAGGACCTGAGAATACGCCCGGCGGTGATCCAGGAGGAACGCTTCGTCGAGTTCATGCGCGCCCACTCGGTCAACGGCCGGCTCGTCATGATTGATGTAAGGACAGCAGTGCAGAAAATGTTGTAGATGACTGCTGGGGCAAACGTCGCCACGGAGATAAGACGAATCCTCGCCCGCGACCGCTACCAGGTCAGCTCCCTCGATCTGCGGCAAAACGTTCTCGGCGACGAGGGCGCAAAAATATTGGCGAAGGGAATAGGAGAGTCGAAGGCCCTGGTGCACCTCGACCTCTCCTCCAACGAAATGGGCAGGGAGGGGGCGGATGCGCTGTTCTCCGAGCTTTGCGACAACCAGAGTGTGAACTGTCTTTACGTCGGAAACGCGAAGGGTCTGCACAGGAACTTCCTCGGCGGGCCGGCGCTGCGGAAATTGAACACGGTGCTGGCCAGACAGCACCAGCTCACAGTGCTCGACCTGGGCGGCGCCTCGATCGGCAACGACGGGATAGGACTGATACACGAGGGCGTGATGCGGGCGAAATCGCTGCGGATCCTCAATCTTTCGTTCAACATGATCAGCTCGGGGGCGGACAAGGCGCTGACGGAGATCATGAGTCGGTCGTCGGTGAAACGGCTGGATCTTAGCCAGAACCCTCTGGGAGATCAGTTCAAGTTCGACCTTAGCGAGTCCACGCAAATCCGCGCGTTCCTTCAGTCTCACATAAACCTGACCAAGTGCGGCTTCCACGGTCTCGGAATGACCTCGCTGCTGGAAGCCTGCAGGAAGGACAATGCGCTTGCCTATCTGTGGCTCGACGAGTGCAAGGTTGTTCAGGAGGAGGTGCCAGTTTTCCGCGGGTTCCTGGCGGGGAACGTGGCGTTGCGATCGCTCTCTGTAAGGTGCAGCGGGCTTGGAAACCGCGGGGCCGAGGCTATCGCTGAAGGTCTGAATGAGAACAACGCGTTGTTCGAGCTGTACCTTTCGGGCAATCGTGTTTCCGTACCGATTTTCCCACAATTCTTCGCATAGGACGCTGCGGTCACCCGACTGTCGCGTGCTCTTTGCACAAACCGCAACTGCCACCTGCAAGTCCTCGAGCTATCGGACAACGATGTTGAGGTTTGTGACGCAATTTTGCACGGGGTAGGATGCGGGCGGACTGGAGCTGGCGAAGATGCTCACGATCAATCGGTCGGTCACTACGCTGGGGCTGACGAACAACAAGCTGCGAGATTGCACCGCCCTGGCCATAATCGAGAGTCTCAAGACGAACAAACGGATATGCAAAATCCTTCTGGGGGACAACACGATCGAATTGAAGTACATTCGTGCTATCGAGAAGACTCTGGGCGTCAACCGCGGTCTGGCCAAGCAGAGCACTCTGCCCCTGTACCAGCGTCAGCTCGACCAGATCCGCGTCAATCCTGACGAGTACAACGTCACTCAGCGGAAGCTCATCGAACTCAATTACGCCTGCCAGGCGGAGCGGGCGGTGACCATGATGCACGCGGAGGCCCTAAAGAAGACGCAGCAGAAGCAGACCACGCTCAGCACAAAGGTGAGCGACCGCAAGGCGCATGTGGACGAGGACCTTCGCAAGGTCCAGCGGAAGGTCATCATTGCTGAGGAATACACCCAGGTCGAGCGCAAGCAGAACGAAAAGGACGTAGTCCAGATCACAAAGAAAATATCAGAGGCCACCAGAGTGATCGAGAAGCTGGGCAATGATGGTACCTTTCCGGCAAGAGAGAGATGGGATAGTGAACGTGATGAAGGGCAAGATAAGCGCGACGACCACACAATACAAGGAGCAGATCGCCCAGCTGCAGGCAAGGCTTGCCAGCGAGCGCACCAAATGGTACCATATACGTTTGCAAAGGGTTAGCGATATCGCCGCATTCTCGCAACAGCAGAAGGAGAAAGAAAAGAACGACCTGCGCGTAGGACTGTACAAAAAGGACACGCAGAAGTTCGCGGCCATGTTGGTTGAGTCGCCCAAGGCGGTGCGACAAGAGGAAAATAAGGAGCCGGTCTCTGTTCTCAAGGAGTCGCTGGCGGTGCCAGAAGTGGGTGCGACGAGGGCCACAACTCCGAACACGGTTTGCCGCGCGAGAATGATCCGTGGGGGTAGACTAAGACGGGGAGGGACCTGAGGTCGATCACGACGATAAAGAACAGCGGCAGCGGAGGACTGTCGGACAGGGCGAGGAGCACAGAGCAGAACGGGCTGGCGAAAACTTTGCCAAAGCGCAGGGCTGCGGACAAATAAGCTCCGAGAGAGAGGCTATATTTATTACCAGATATCCGATATCACCGTATATTACTCTAATCGCACGTTGCTGCTGAACTATTTATATCTAATAACAGTGGTATAATCAGCAATAATATTCGCTGTAGCTAAAATTTCAAGAAGCAATACGTCTCTCACTATGAAGACGATCACCAACTGGCAGCCGCCCAACAGTTTGCAGACCTCCCCGCGAAGGCGCCGGTACAACTTCCGTCTAGCCTACGTCCCGATCGTTCTCGCGACTCCTTCCCACCGGGCCCAGCAGCAACAGTCCTCTCCCACATCCTCCGTCCGTCCGAGTTTCGTCTGGCAGAAGCGGCACAGCCAGCCCCCGCGCTGCTCAGATCAAAAGACTCCGACGCCAACCACAGCCAGACAAAGCGAATCCCGGAAGAAAACGTGGGGATTTGCACTCACCGGGGCCTTGGAAGGAGCTGGAGCAGGAGGAGAGAGCGTGTTCCGGCCGCCACATGTATCTGCGACGAAGCTGGAGCCGTTCCTGGCCCGGCTCCGCGAGAAGTCGCGAAGCATCCTGCAGCCCGTCCCGGAGGAACCCGACCTGCCGTCCCCGCATGTGTTCAGACCGATGCAAAAACCCGGGAGTCCGGCGCGAAGCCGAAATCGGCCTCTGCAGCTGCTGCGGCCGGCGAGGACTGCGGGAGACAGGGACAGAGTGCAGCGTGTGAGTACGGCTGCGACGACGAGAAGACGGCGGTGCTGTCCGTTTTCCAACAGGCTGATCAAGGAGCGTATCAGCGAGACTAGGATCGACTACTGATGTGATATAAAACATCTTACTTCGATAATCACGCCTGTTTGCCTTTTCGTCGGTATGCGAATGCTAGCGATTTTCTGTAGAGAAATGACTCACTGCGCTATTTCTTCTTGG
>QFZN01009470.1_pt1 | contig 13101 bp, 18 predicted proteins | sample 1740101 | NCBI WGS metagenome assembly QFZN01 (sample SAMN09210849, study PRJNA391713) | Ciliate metagenome, whole genome shotgun sequencing project. | isolation source: combination of 50 Heterometopus sp. ciliate cells from an enrichment culture... | host: Heterometopus sp. ...
CCCCAACACCCCAAAACCCCTCACACCCACACCACTGCACGGAAGAAACACACGATGAGATTGTGAGTAAGGGGACATACATGGCAACAGTACTCCGACACGACTCCGCCGGATATGCGTCAGGCTATATCTGTTTCTTATCTTACGGACTTATCTACGTTTACACACATGCATATAATAATCTGGTAGTGAAATAAAATGAAGAAGCAGGAAGACAGCACGGCCGCGACACAGGAGACTGTTCCCCTGGACCAAGAGGTGGTGCTCGACCAGGCCATGACCCACGTCGAGCAGAACGCCAGTCTCCTCCGCCTCGACCTCGAGTCTGGCAACCTTCGCGCCGCCTTAAAGCACGCATCCACTATGCTTGCCGAACTGAAGACCTCGGACCTCGCCCCCAAGCTCTATTGTGTGCTGTGTACGTGCTGGCCGCGTTCAGCCCTGTGTAGTCATGCGCATATTTAACGAGATGGAAGAACTGGAGAACGCATTCATCGAGGCGAAGACGAAGAAGGGACGACACATGAGCGACGTGTATGAGGTGGTGCAACAGGCGCCAGGAGTGCTGCAGCGACTGTATCTCATGGTCACGGCCGGCTCGGCCTTCATCGCTTCCCGCGAGGCCGGTCCGCGCGAAATCCTCAAGGACCTCATCGAAATGGTCAAGGCAGTCCAGCACCCCGTTCGCGGCCTCTTTCTCCGTTACTTCATGCTGAAGAAGCTAAAGAACCGCCTTCCCGACAAGGGCAGCCAGTTCGAAGGGTAGCTTTTCCCCAATCATCTCTCTCCCTATAGCGACGTCGCTGACAGCATAAGCTTTCTGCTGCAGAATCTGGCGGAGATGAACCGACTGTGGATCCGCATGCAGCACAGCGGTCCTCGCGACAAGGCCCAGCGTGAGGCCGACCGTAACGCTCTAAACATGGTTGTGGGCGAAAATCTGATGCGTCTGAGCGGCCTCGATGCCATCGATCTCGACACCTATAGAAACATGGTGCAGCCGAGGTTGTTTGAGCTCATACACAACTGCAAGGATCCGATATCGCAACAGTATCTTATGGACTGCGTGATACAGGTGTTTGCGGATGGTTTCCACCTGCACACGCTGGAGCGGCTGCTCGAGGCCTGCACCAACCTTCACAGCAGCGTCGATGTTAAGACGATAATGATAACGCTGATGAACCGGCTGTCGAGCCTTGCGGAGACGAAGGGCGGCAAGGCGGACCCGAGCGGAGAGCTAGCAGAAGTGGACAAGCAGGTGAACATATTCGGGCTTTTCCAGAAGTACATCGACCGAATCTTTGAGGAGCAGGGCGCCATAATGGACCTCAACAAACTCATTGAGCTGGAGCTAGCCTTCGTGAGATTTGCGATAAAGCTGTATCCGGGGAAGGTGGAGCACGTGAATGTGATACTGGAGTCGGCTGTGAAGGTTGTGGAGATGCAGCCTGCCAAGAACCTCACCCCCGAGTGTCTAGAGGGACTGGTCAGACTGCTCGGCATCCCGCTCGAGTCCTTCTCCCTTGCTATATTGGACATGTCGCACTACCCGGCACTGATGCAGCACCTGACCGCGCCGCTGAAGAAGTCCGTCGCCAAGCAGTTCCTCATGGTACCTTCCTCGTTTCCAGTCAGATAGGCATTGATAGCCTCGCACAAGCGGCTGGAGAACGCGGACACGGCCGATAAGCTTCTGGGTTTCATCAGACCGCTGGTGGAGAGCGAGTCTGCAGAAGAGGACGCGAAGGCCGACCGCTTCCAACTGGAAGAGGTGCAATGCTGTGTGGCCCGGACCGTCCACCTCTTCGCCTGTTCCGACCCCCAGCAGCAGTTCGCAGCCATCTGCAAACTGAAGGAAGCATTTGCGAAGGGGAAGACGATGAGGATGCGGATAACTTTTCCGGCGGTTGTGTGGGCGCTATATCGGCTCGGCAGTCTCCTGTCCGAAGGTGCTGAGGAGCTCCAGCTTAAAATATTCGAGACGGCGTACCAGACGATAGAGTCACTGGCACCTATCAGCGCAGAGTTGGCCATGCGACTGCTGCTGAGCGGAGTGGCGGCGATGGTCCCCAGACTGGAAAAGACCGCAATACGATACATGGAACGGGCACTGACAATCTACCAGGACGAGCTCACCGAGTCCGACACCAAGCTCAAAGCGGTTATCCAGATAATCGGAACCGTCGAGAAGTCCAAGGCATTCTCCAAGGAGAGCTTCGGGACGATGGCGAAGAAGGCGTCGCAGTGCGCTGCACAGCTGCTCAAGAAGCAGGACCAGTGCACCACTGTTCTGATGTGCACCCATCTGTTCAACGTCGAGGGCTACGTACGATACGCAGATTCACAGCGAATTAGGCGGAACCGGAAGGCGTTGAGGACTGTCTAAAGAAGTCTTACAACCTCTGCTCGGTCTGCAAGATGACGAACACGAAGAGCGCAGACCTATATGTGGGGCTGCTGAACAAGTACATCTATTACCTCGAGACCACGACCCTCGTATGATGCACTGTAGGAACGGGAGTAGGTGACGGCAGAACAGATATCGAAGCTCCTGGAAGAGGTCAACGCCGCGCTGAAGGAGGCCACGCCCGAAGATGCCGAAAGTGTGCGTCGCTTTTACGACCAGACGCTGGAGGCGATAAAGCGCAAGGCGGGGACGAACGAGAAGTTCAAGTCGATAGCACAGGTGTAGGTCCGATGATAAATAAGTAACCCACTTAAGATATCAGTTATGCTGTTGTCGTACGTTATATTATGACGATCCCCCACTTTATAGAGTTACAATATATTTATATATTGCATAATCGCTCATTTGTAAATATGAATAATTTGCCCAATAATAAGCTTTATAACTAAAGGAAAGAAAGTATGTCTTCCAGAACGAAGCCTGACGTATAGAAATGGGCGCGTGCTGCATGAAGCCGCAGAGACAGGAGGAGGGCGAGGTCAGCGAAATGTCGCGAAAGGGCGCAGTTCTCTCGAAGGGGACACGGGAGGAGGACGCGGTGGTGGTGGTACAGAGCATGCTCAAACGGCTGCAGGCCAAGAAGCGGGTGGAGAAGATGCGCACGGCCGGAAGGCTGGCGGCCGACGGGGAACGCGTCACCCCCGAGGCCGTCCACGACCCCAACAACGCCCAATCCTCCAGCGGGGTCAATGTTCCAGAATCTAACGTAGCCAGACAGCAGATTCCGCTGAACGAGGTCGACGCGAATCCGCAGCTCATTGACAACCAGAAGGTCAAGGAAGTGGAGGCGAAGCTGCCGCTGTTCAAGTGCGAGCCGCCCCATGACAACGCTCAGAACAGGGAGCAGAGAGCCACGATTACGATGGATACAGGGATCAAGTATACGGGCGAATGGAACAAAGTGGCAAACAAGCGGGAGGGGTACGGCGTGCAAATCTGGCCCGACGGCAGCAAGTACGAGGGCTGCTGGGTCGAGGACAAGGCCAACGGCAAGGGGCGGCTAATTCACGCTGACGGAGACGTGTATGAGGGGGACTGGGTTAATGACAAGGCACACGGAAAGGGCTGCTACATGCACTACGACGGGGCGAGATATGAGGGCGACTGGGTGGAAGACAAACAGCAGGGCCGCGGCGTCGAGACCTGGCCGGACGGCGCAAGATATGAGGGGATGTACGCGGACGGCAAGAAGGAGGGCACCGGGCTCTTCAACTGGGCCGACGGCTCCAGCTACGACGGCGAGTTCAAAAATAACAACATACACGGGAAGGGCACATATAAGTGGTCCGACGGGCGAATGTACGTGGGAGACTGGGAGAACAACAGGATGCACGGAAGAGGAGTGTTCACGTGGGCGGACGGGCGAAGATACGAGGGCGATTACGTTGAGGACAAGAAGCAGGGGAAGGGAGTGTTCACGTGGCCGGATGGAAGGAAGTACGACGGTGCGTGGCACAATGGCAAGCAGCACGGCGTCGGCACCTACATTAACGCGAAGGGCGAGAAGAAGGTCGGAGAGTGGAATAACGGGAAGAAAGTTAAGTGGCTCGAGAGCAAAAACGAATAAGCTTTTGAAATACGCCGCGGCTGCATTTTATTACTTACGGTCAATGTAATTTAAGTCTTAGTGATTGCATAATAGAGTGGGGGACACAAAGTACGCACTTATATGCTGCCACATGAAACCCGCTTCTCGTTCGTATTCGCCTTTGCGCAAAACAAAAACACTGCGTTGGTTTTATATCTGTGACTCCGCTTCGATTCCACAAGTTGCGCTAAGATAATAAACCAGCCTTAGTCCGCCGGGGCAACGCCGTTTTCGCCCTCGGAATTCTCGTCCGCCGAAAGCATGGGCACGATGGTCGGCAGCTGGATGGTCTCCCGTCTGCCAGGTGCCTTCTTCGTTCGAGTTCTGACCTCGGCGTGGTCTCTTCTCAGTCTTGTTGCAAGACGTCGGCGACAGAACGCCGATCCATCCGACGAGGATAATGGACTGCTGCAGCCTCTCCTCGATCGCCAGCCGCGCTTTCTGTTCCGGTCGCAGACCCATGATGGGTGCCTTGCGGGCTGGAATTCCTACTGGTGGGGCCTCTGCTCGAGCCGCCCTGATCGGTAGCGTGTCCGAGACCTCCCGTTTCAACCTGACGTGCTGCCGGGATTTATCGACGGTAAACTCGCCTGAAGAGTGGCATGGCGTCGCTTTGCGGTGGACGGTAAATATGTTCCGTAGCTTGCTGCACGGCGAGCTCACGTGGGTACATGCTGGCTCCCTGGCCTTCCTCAGTATGCCCTGAATTATGTAGAAGTAGATCTGCTCGTTGCCAGACACGTTTTGAGACCGCCTCTTCGTCTCCCACCGCACGACCGAAGGCTCGGAAGGACGGAGAAAGAGCCGCCGCTTCTGCTGTTGCTGCTGCGGGCCAGAAAAGTGCGATAAAGAGGCCACAGGGTCGCTTCTCCGCGGGCGGAAAATGAGAGGTGCGAGACCGGCGTGGGCAGGAGATGCCGGAGGGTTGATACAGGTCGCAGACTGACCGGAATCTGTCTGGGTTTGGAAGTCGTTTGACGGGAACGACTTGGGGCCGCACACGTTCTCCGAAGGCGTCCTCGCCATCTTGCGCTGAAGTCGAAGCATTTTCTGAGCGAGATTGTTTTCGTTATAAATTTATTCGTAACACCGGTGTGTGTGTGTGCAAGACTAAGCAAAATTGAATTGAGTGAGGCAATGTAACAACTCTCGCGCGCGCCAACTGAATATGAGTGTATTATATAGGCATCATCATATATTGAATGCGAGGGAAATAATTCAAATTAAATTGGCACCTACACATGGAGAGCAGCGACGCACCAAAGCGGCCGATCACGCCTTTCTTCCAGTTCTTGCAGGACCAGCGAAAGAAGGGCAAGGTTATCGCCGGAAAGGAGGCCGGCAAGATCTGGAACGATCTGGCCAAATCTGATAAGCAGCCGTACTACGACGAGTACGAGCGCCGCATGAACGAGTTCAACAAGTACCTCGAGGAGATGGGCTACAGCATCCAAGCGAAGGGACACCACAGAGAGTACCCTGAGAAGCTGGGCAGGGACACGCGGGAAGGAAAGGACCACTACAACGCGGCGAGCGTGCGCAACGCGTGCGGACGTTCAAAGGATATCCCCGGCTTCGCCCGCAAGATCTACTACGGCCTCTCCTGCGTCGCGGTACCGCGCCCATCGCCAATACGTAGGCCGCCTTCATGGAGGACTTCGGCAAGGAGCTCCACAGGCGCAAGCAGGAGAAGTTCCAGGAGACGATTGACCTGCAGTTCGTCCATGACACCCTGGTGAACTCGAAGAAGTTCAGCAAGCTGGCGGGTTAGTTGGAGGCGCTAACTGGAGTAGATCTGCCCGGATTCAATTCGCTCCTGGCCAAGCTGTGTGCCGAGGAAGATGCCAAGGCCCAGAACCGCAAGCGGAAGAGCAAGAGCGCCGATGCCAGGGCCGAGGAGAAGAAGACCAAGGAGAAGGGAAAGAAGAGGGGCAAGGGCAAAGATAAGCAATAAGCCCTCGCGCAATCTTTTTATCCGCATATGGATGGATCTATTACCTTCTATTCCCACACTATTATAGCAGGGATATATTATACGTTACTGTGTCACTCAATTTGAGCGTGGCACGCAGCAACGTCTCTATGAGTGAGTTGAGAATATCCGCCTCACCGAAGATCTCTGGCTCGAGGATATATGTTAGCTGTTATCCGGCAACAACGCCCTAATAATTCCTTATCTGGTCGTCGTCACCTGGTCCCTGCCAACCCGCAGGATTATAATGTATACCCTGTCTAAAAAAATACTAAATATATGTATCAGAAAGAAGAGGGCGACTACGTGGTAGTATCCGACACCGCGACAAGTCTCAAGCTGGGATCGGAGTCGAAGGCCGAGTCAGAACGCAAGTCCACACCCTCCACGGAACCGAAACAGACGGCCAGCACGCTGGAGAAGTCTGAGACCATGAAGAAGAATCTGGAGAGCTGGGCCGAGCAGTCGCAGATCGTCATCAACGACGTCGCCTTCAGCGCCCGGGCTGTCCCGCCACAGGACTTCTTCTGCGCCTACTCCAAACACGAGATAGTGCTGCCGCTGCTCCTGCTCTACCTCACCGTCATGTTCGCCCTTAATGTCGCGAACTCGCTGCTGAACTAAGGGATGATTCCTTCAATAAAGAAATTGTTGTGCAAATCCGATATTCGTGTTGTGAGCTCGCGCCAAGGAAACTATTCTTCTTCACAGGGCCTTGGGCCAAATTAAAAGTCAAAAACACATATATAAGTAAAACGCGCAAGGCATAATCATGGCTTCGCAGTATAAGGATGATTCCGAAAAGAAGCCAGGAAGGCTGTCTAAATTCTCGAAGAAGGTCCGGGACACCACCTTCGAGGTGCTCTTCATCCTGCTAAAGGAGGAAGAAACGAGCGTCTGGCTGCTGATCCTCATGCGGCTGATCGACTTTATGCAGCTCATGGTCTTCCCCTTCAACGGCGACGCCCAGTTCCCCTGGCATGCTACAAACTTCTTCGTGTCGCTGCAGAACGCGGTCGAAGCTTTCCAGATCATCTCCTACCTCTCCAACTTCCCCTGGGCCACCTATCTCGCGGTCTTTTACATCGGCATCTTCCTGGTCCTGCTGGTCATAGTCGACATTGTCTATGTCCTCTTCTCTATCGCCAGAAAGAAGTTCACGTTTATATGGCCACTGAAGGCACTTACGGCGTTCTGCAGCATCTTCGTGACCGTCCTCTTCCTGCCGCTGCTCAGTACTCCCTCTAGCACTCAACAATAGAGCTGTTCGTTTCTATGATCTCCTGCCAAGTGGACTCTCATGGGAGCTATGTGCACGTGTACTACCCTGATGTAAAGTGCTGGCAGGCGATGCACATCTTGCATGCGGTGCTGGCCGTCGTTGTTTCCCTGGTGTTCATCTTCATCGCGCTCGTGGTCACTTTCACCTTCTACGAAACCAAGACCGTTACATCTAACGCGGGTGCAAAGTACCGAACTGCGCTTAATAAGTAGGAGGAGCAGCAGAACTGACGTGTTCCTTGTCGTGTACAAGATCGTATGCATCGTGATGTTCGCCTTCTTTTCGAGCGCAAATTACTCCTGGGTGCTAGTCAGCGTCCTAATCTTCGGCTCTCTCTGCAACTATGTGATGTGCAATTTGGAGCGGCCGTACTACAACGAGGTGATTACCCTGTTCTGGAACATGACCAACGGAGTCTACCTCTGGGTCAACAGCGTGCTGTTCATATGCATGCTGCTGAAGGACACCTCTTTCTCCGGCGGAGTCCAGCTCATCGGCATCGGTCTCCCCATCTCGATTGCGATCGAGTACTTCCGACCACACCCCAAGTGCTATATCATATCGCGCAACCTGGAGTCTTGCAAGAATGGCGAGGAATGCGAAAACTACCTCCGTTTCCTGACGCAGATCATCCAGTTCCGCCACGAGAAGGACAACCGTCTGTCCCATCCCCCTAACCTCCGGCTAGAAATTTTGCTTGAAGCATACGTCAACAAGCACATCGGCAGTTGCCACAACTCTACTTGCACTTTGAACACGTATCACAGGTTTACCCGCAGCAGCAAGCGCTCAGGCAACTTCAACGGTGGCCTCTGTATTCCTTCTCTGCGAAACAGGTAGCAAGCCGAATGCTGCTTCTAAACCACGTGAAGGCACAGTACCAGAAGATGCTGAAACGGCACAAGGAGTCAGCGGGATTGAGGATCCGATATGCGTTCTACCTGTTGGAATGCATTGAGAGCAAGGACGCGGCGCTGGCGCAGTTCCGCAAGGCGGCAGATGACTGCAATCCTGCGTTCGACCAGAACTTCATCATATACCGCTACACCCGCATATTGCAGGAAGGCATGGGCGACTCTGTGGCCAAACAAGGCTCTGCTGTTGGCATGGATGTGGTCTCTACGATTGCATACGACAATTACTACAGACAGTTCAGGAAGACGATCGAGCGGTCCACGAAATGGCACATGGACTTCTGGCGGGAGCTGGGCACGCCGTCCCCTGATGTGCAGGTGCTCATGATCCTCGGCACACGCATCAGCCAGGCCACTTCCGAGATCGAGGACTCCTGGGCCCAGATGCAGCGCATCAATCCCAACGCAACAAAGGCTGTGACAATGTACGCAACCTTCCTGAAGGAAGTGCTGAACGACACGGACGCGGCGGGGGAGCTGATGAAGGTGATTTCGGGGTACAAAAACGCGCGACGAGAGAACGAGGACAACGAGCAGGCGGAGGAGGACAAGACCGAGTTCCACTTCACCGGCCCCTACATGCGCGACGGCACCGCCTGCATCTGCGTCTCTGGAGAAGGGAAGAACACAGGACTGATCAAGTTCGCCAGCAAGGCGGCCTGTCGCATTCTCGGCTACGCCGAGAGCGGGCTGCGGAACAAGAGTGTGAATGTGATCGTACCCAAGTGGATGGCAAAGCGACACGACACGTTTATGGTCTCTGCGATAGAGGCCCCAGAGACCGTCACCTCGCTGGGACAGGAGCAGCTTCTTCCTTGCGTAAAGAGCAACGGCTACCTGCTCATCGTCTACATCTGTCTCCGCGAGCTCCCCTCCTTTGTTAACAACGTGCACTTTATCGCAACACTCAAGTTCGACCGGAGCACGCGGGCCAGGGAAATATGCTACCTGCTGCTGGACACGACGGGGTGCGTCACGGGGGTCACCGAACGTATCCTTTGCAGACGAACTTCTCATGGTAGGCGCGGTGTCGATGCTGGGTCTGACGAGCTCCATGGTCTCGGTTGGCACCACCAACATCACGACGTACATCCCAGAGCTGAGTCTTAAGAACACGGAACTATACCGCGGCGAGGGCTGCATGGTCACCTGGCTCCGTCCTCAGACTGCCTTCTACTGTATTTTATGCGCTGGCGAAATTGATACCATAGACGACGACAAGGGGAACAAGACGGTGATTCCGCAGTGGGCCTACTGCGAGACTAGGAAACTGATGTGCTCGCTCACGAAGGTATCTAGAAGGAAGAAGAACGTGCTGGGATACCTGGTGCGGCTCACGAAGCCGACACCGGACACGATGACGCCCCCGGGCTGGCCGGCCTGGGTGCTCCGCAATCCGCCCCGCTGCCAGTTCTTCCTCGACCCTGCCACCGGCACAAGTTTGCGGCAACGAGACGGAACTACGCCGAGAACGTGGTCACAAGAAGGGTGCAGAGCGGCCGCCTCAAGCACATCGTCCCGGAACCTACTCGTCTTCAGGTCACGATCTATGGAGACTCCGACGACCCGAAGACCAAGGGGAAGCGCAAGGACGACGAGTCCAGCATCGAAAAGGCAAGAATAGTGAAGCTGAAGAAAGCGTTCCAGAGTTCGCTGTCGAGGCAGCCGATCCCGGGAGAAATCATCAACCTGCTGCTGGTCTCCGGCGCGCTTCTGCTCAGTCTTTTCTTCTTCGTCATCCTCGAGTACGTTCACACCGAACTGGCGTTTAACTCGCTCGATGGGACTTTCGGGATCTCGTGGATGTGTTCAGACATGTATCGGTACCTGGGGGACAGCGCGTATCTCGGACTTTCGCTGGCCTTGCTCAGCACCGGGGCTCTGACTAACTACGAGAATGAGACCACAAAGACGGGCTACGAGGCTATGGTGCGAGCACAGCTAGGATACAACGTGAAGCGGATAGAGGAAATAGTCAAGGAGATAGCAAGTGCGGCGCAAGAGTTCGAAGACATTGAAGCTGATGTGGTATACCGCAAGGATGTCGCCTTGGTCACCTATGGCACCTACAGCAACGCGGCGCGCACCGACAACAACACCCTCATCGAGAGTTTTCTTTCGATTAACAGCGCGCTGCTGTCGCTGAAGAAAACGGCCCTGACGGACATCGGTCTCAATAATAGGGACCTGCTCTACGTGCGTGACAACTATTTTAACGGGATATCGGAGAAGGTGCCGCGAAGTTCCTCCCAGATCGACAGCACGCTTCGCTATTACACTGAGAGCAAGCTGTCGGCGGACCTGTACATCTTCGTGTCGGCGACGACGATTGTGGTAATCTGCGTGGTGCTCGTGGTCCCCTTCATCTTCCGTGCCAAGAAGTCGAAGCAAGAGGTGCTGACCAACTTCCTCCGCATCCCCAAACGTGCGATCGGCGACCTCTGTTCCAAGTGCGAACGCTATGTGGGGGACCTGGAGAAGGACCTGCGTCCAGACTACGTGCAGACCATGCGCGAAGACACCGAGGGTTCTGAGGAGAAGAAGGAGCTGCTCGGGGGCGAACAACTCGACCATATCGAAGAGTCGCACACCGGTCTACGTCATTTTCGCGGCGTAACCAGCGACAAGTGCTCCACCATCCTCAAGTGTCTCTTTGTGATGCTTACACTGGACGGCTACTTCTTCTTCTGCTATTACTACGCATACTCACAGGGTGAGATCATTCAGCGGTTGTACAAGAGCCTTCACGCGATAGGAAGTCTGCAACAGAACACGCTCGAGAGCTTCAACGTGCTGCGAGAAGCCATCTTTTCCAGCAACCTGACCGTCCTTTATAAGAGCGACAAGGTGGCGGTGGCGGAGAGGCTGATAATGGAGGAGCGGTACGCCATGGAAGACATCTTGTGGACCTGTCTGCTGAGCAATGACTCACATGTGGAGTTCGACAAGGACTATGCCAACGGGTGGCTGCACAACTCGATCTGCAGCAGCTGGGAAAGATTCGAATTCTTCAACTCCACTGAAACCTGCCAGTCCTTCCTCGGCGGCATCACTATCACAGGCACCTATTCTCTGCTGAGCGACTACCTGTTCGTGTACAGGAAGTTATTAACAGACATGGCGAACACGACAACAAGCTCATCCAACATATTGAACACTGACGAATGGGCGAACGAGCGCGAGCTGGTGCATTACATCTTTTCCGTTGTGTTCGAGGAGTACAACAACTACAACCAGATGCGAGTGACGGACGAGGTAGAGGAAACGACCCAGCTGAAGGTGATCGTCATGTTATCGTTCCTCTTCGCCATGCTCTTCTTCTTCCTCACCTTCTGGATCCCTTACCTCGTCCGTCTCCGCACCGAGCTCTGGCGCACTGACGGAATGCTCATACTGATCCCGAACGACGTGATAGCCCACAACAAGCTCCTAAGAGACCAGTTCATGAAGAAGAACCCGCTGTTCACGCAGGAAACAACAACGCCAGAATAACTTCTCTCACATTCTCGATGTGTTTCACGCATTGCACGCGAGACTGAAGGAGCAGGATAATCGCGAGCGTAGGCATAAATTGCCACACCAGGCTTATTATTACGAATCGGCAGTCGCACACTTCGCCGGGTCGTCGAGGTAGGCCACGAACTTCTTGTAGATCTCCGCATGGTTCATGCCGTCGAGAAATCTTCGGTCGATGGTCATGGTGAGGAAGACCACGTCGCGGACCTTGATCTCATCCCCCACAACGACCGGCCGCTTGGTGATCCCGCCGACCGTGACCAGAATTGGCGAATTCGTGAAGGCTATTCATTATCCGACGTCACTGAGCCGCAGCATACGTGGTATCGGGGCGAAGACGTTTTCGTAGCCGAGCATGCCGACGCTGGTGATGACGCAGGTGCCGAAGACCTTCCGCTTCATCTACTCGCGGATTTCGCTTCGGCCTGCGGTACCCCGAGGGCTGCGAGCGAGAGGCCCACGTTGTTGGTCAAGTATCCCACCGCATACAGTACGAACTCTATCAGACTACGATTTCGAATTATTTTCTGCAGGGGGAGTACAAGGTGGGCATGAGCCTGAGCGAGACCCCGCGCTTCTTCAGGTCCTTGTCTACGAATTGCCCGCGCGAAACCGAACCGGTGGAGTTGCGAAGACTTTGGCTTCCGCGGCCGAGCTCTGTGCAAATCTGCTCAACAGGCTTCTGGTCCGCGTTTTCCACCTTGCACATGCCCAGATCCTATCCTCGACTTCAGGTACATAATGGGTACCTTTCCGCCCTGGCAAGAGACGAGGAAGGTCACGTCGAGGCCTTCGCCCGGGGCGTACTACTATATAATACTTCAGGATTACGTTGCCGAAGCATATCCGGCCGTTGATGTCGGGCTGGTTCTTCAGCGCCCGGGCTGCGCAATATCCAACCAGATGGGTGAGAGTCACGGGCTGCTTGGACTCGGCCCGCTTCTGCTCGAGGAACTTCTGGGCGTTTCCTATATCCCACTCGTGCGTCATCAGCAGCTGTGCTTGGTTAGGAGCTAACGCAGGATTCGAAGTGACGGGTACCGTTCCAGGTGGCGATGTTACACTTCCTCCGCGGCGTGTTGTAGCGAGAGTGCGAGCGCAACTGGGTGAGCACCACATAGGCGAGGAGAGAGACCGCGTATATCTTGAAGTAGGTGCCGTTGATCAATAGGCCGTAGATGAGGGCGGCGGCGATTGCGACGCCGAAAAATGCGTTCATCTTTTCTTTATAAGGAGGATGTTTGTTTTGCTTCTTATTATATATTTCGTCACCGGCATATCCACTAGCGAACGAGTACTCTGCTGCAGTGTTTGTGTAATTCACGCACACGACTTCGTTGTGAAGTTGCTCTCTCTTGGGGT
>QFZN01006149.1_pt1 | contig 13076 bp, 14 predicted proteins | sample 1740101 | NCBI WGS metagenome assembly QFZN01 (sample SAMN09210849, study PRJNA391713) | Ciliate metagenome, whole genome shotgun sequencing project. | isolation source: combination of 50 Heterometopus sp. ciliate cells from an enrichment culture... | host: Heterometopus sp. ...
CCCCAACACCCCAAAACCCCTCAGCTTGGATAGAGGCAACCTTCATCGTGCGCCACACGAACAGCATAAATATTTATTCGCAACGCGACCGTCAGCGAAGATTCTAATATGTTTACAATCAAAAATGCTATTTCGGGCTCGTGCACTAATTATTTAATAAGGCAAAATCGTTGTTCAATCTAGATATGAAATTACGTAATATTGCATTGCTGTGTCTGGTCCTGCTCCCCTTCTGCTCGGGTATCCTCGTTTTCCTCATGTCTAGCCTACAACTACACGCTCAAGTACATAGGAGCAAGCTCCCTGACGTTGGACTCGCCAATGCTAACCGAAATGACCGAGTACACCGAAGAGGTCTGGGTCCGGGTCCTCGGCTTTACCAGCGGGACTCTAGGCCTCTTTTACCAGCAGAACGTGCGCGGGATCCAGATCCTCCTCGCGTCCCCCTTCACCACCCTGATCTGCTACGCGACAAACGCGCTGGGAAACACGGTGACTGGCAGCCACACGTACCCGGTGATCGATATTGGCGACCGCTGGAACCACTTCGCCTTCCAGGGTTCCGCTTCCAACGGCGCCGTCCGTGCCTTCCTTAATCACAGACTCGCGGTCACGCTCACGGGTGCATTCAATGTATGTGTCCGGGAAAATTAATTTGCGGTAGAGGACCGGCCCGTACCAGCTGATATACTTAACAGGCTCGACGGACTGCGCGCTGGTGAAGCAATATCGTGTGTGGAGCGTCTACATGAGCGAGAGCCAGGTGTTCCGCCTTCCTGTCATGTACATCCCGCTAACCTCACCCTGTAGCGACGTCAATCCGATCCTTAACACCAGTCTGGTCGCCTATTACCCGCTGGACGATGAAGGCTTGATTCACTACGACTTCACCAACAATCGGCTGCACTTCGAGTACATAAACAGCGGGCCCGCCATTGACAGCAGGTACCACAACTCCGCGATGAAGGGCAATTATGAGCCAGCGGACTACGTGATGAGCATCAACGGGATCGGCCCGCAGCTGCCGGTCTACCAGGAACTTTTCTCCGGCAGCTATGGCTTCACCATCGAGTTCTGGTTCTATCTGGAGAGCAACAGCCAGAGCGTCTACCCGATGGTCGGGCGGGCGGGAAACGACCTCAACTACGGCTTCGAGATAACGTACAGCAAGGCCCTGGGACGGATATGGTGCCACATAAACGAAAACATGGTGGAGCTCCCGCCGCTGTACATATCCTACGACCCGCCTGTGGGGGAGTGGCATCACATCGCCTGCGCCGACACCAACTACGAGGCCCCCCTTTCGCTGCTCATGATCGACACTGACCAGATCAAGCAGGACGCGTATATTTCTTACACATACACTGGTATCTTCGCTGAGTCAATGCCGTCATTAGAGGCTTTCGGAGTATCGGGCGACACGATGGCCGGGCTTGTGGTCGGCAAACGGCTTTCAACCATGGCGAGCCTCCCGGGGTCGGTGCGCGAGTTCCGGATCTGGAAGTTCGCCCGGACGCCCAACCAGATCATCGAGACCATGCACCAGTACATATCGTCGGCGACATCCGAATAGGAAGCTCCTTGCGAAGGAATACGCCGACCTCTTCATCTACTACCCTCTGAACGAGAATCGAGGCGAGGTCCTGTACGATGTGGGAAACTACATGACCAGCGAAGTGTCGGCGTACTCTCCCTACAGCGACCTCTACTTGAGCTCCACGCGGGACTTCACCTGGAAACGAACACCCGCTGGAGTCAGCAGGTACTTCCTTTGCAGACCGGGGTCCATGTACGACTACGAGCGGTCGGCCTGCATCCTGGGCAGAAAGAAATACATGCGCATGACCGACCGCGGTGCCTCCCCATTTATGATCGCCTTCGACCAGACTTACTACTCATCCGCAGTCACCGTCGAGTTCTGGGTATATCCTGAGATCGTGACCGGCACCGTGAACGTCTACAGCCACGCGGGATTCTTCACGGTCGGGATGAAGTTGGGGACGACGGCCTTCCAGACTTACGGCAGCGGGGGCAGTTGCAGCATCGCAGTGACCTATGCCAAGAACACGTGGATCCACTTCTCCCATGTTATTGATCGCACCAACTCTCTGGCATATGTAATCCCCGGCGGAAGGTTGAATCGCGTATAGATCTACAGCAACGGGGACCAGAAGATGGCATGCACGAGCGCTGCCGTAGGAACTATACCGGCGCCAGGTACCAGTCTGACCAAGAGCATCGCAATTCTCGGCTCCGCCGGCTACTATCTTCAGGGCTACGTGACCGAGCTGCGAGTGTGGAGTTCCGCCAGAGGAGCCTTCGACATAAAGACGAACTACCGCCGAAGACTGTACAACCAGCTGTGGAGCACCACACTCGTTTGGGTGTGGCGATTCGACGAAGGCTACGGCAGCACCCTCTACGAGTACTCCACCCACGACGGCAAGAACATGTACAGCAGCACCGCCCTCGAGTGGAACCCCGACCCTGCGCCCACTCCTGTCACCATCTGTGAGAACGACTGCTACCACGACGGCGTCACCTGCAGATGTAATCGTGATATTTTCCACCGATTTAGGTGACATAAGGACCCCGTACCAGACCACGAGTAACACCATAACGCTGCCGTCGTTTAAGTACCCGGCGCTGGGGAACTCGATAACATTGTCGTACTGGCTAAGAATGCTCTCCTTGGACACCGCAGATGTGATAAAGCTGTATAGCAACACCGACTCTGACTATCTGCTCTACTTCGGCTATTCAAACACGGGCACGGTGGGGTTCTACACTTACTGCAAATCTACAACCACATACAGCAGCTACGTGCCGAAGACAGCCACTACGGACACATGGATTCAACACACAATCGCGTTGACCTTCGTTGCGACCGATACATTAAACATAAACTACGCGCTTGACGGTGGGTCTTACACCAATGACACCATTACTTGTACCCAGGTCGATACACAGCCCACGACACAGTTCTACCTTTTCCAATCCAACGCCTACTTCCGCGACTTCAAGGTCTTCAACTACGCCAGAAGGGATTATTCGGATATCAAGTACCTGTACCGGCAGTGGCAGGTCCCCAGCGGCGAGTTCATTCTGTATTACGACTTCATGGACCCGCCTGGGTCTCTCATGCTGCGCGACCTGGCCAGGCCGGACCAGAGTCTCAAGTTCCCGGCGACCACTAAGAACGCGTTGGTGTGGCTTCCTCTCTACACCGTGCCAGTGATCTGCAAGAACGGGACCGTGTTCGACCTCAACTTGATGACCTGCGCAGGTACGCTTCGCTGCCCTTAGCAAGGATAGTGCAAAACAAAACGTACGTGAGACAGCAGCCGGACATCTTGCTGGGCACGGACCTTGCGGCCAGCTTCAGCACCTCGTTCCTCAGCTTCTGGATCCGCTTCGATGCTTACACCATCAGCGAGCTCGCCCTGCTCGTCTATGGTACTACAATACCGATTATGCACGATAGCGGCTCCAACATCGGGGACTGCCCCGGCCCACAGGTGGCGACTATACACAACTTACGTCAACCCCTATCCATACACGGTCTATACTCAGTACGTCTACAGCACGATAAGCAACACGTACACCACGAGCGCCTTGACACAAGCCACAGGGGTGGTCGTGCTGAAAACGTGGTTCTACATAGCAAGCTGGCTGAACACCCCCGGAACTCCCGCGACGACCAGTACAACGGTCACGAGCTACTTCAACGGCCCCACGCTTGCCGCCGGCAGCAAGGTGCCCAACAGCATAGGCGACTCCTACGCTGCTCTCACCACTCATGCGGGGGTTACCCTCACCTACGGCTACTCCGGGAGCTACTATATTCACAACATGAAGATATACAGCAATAACAACCAGGCGACAGCTGCAAACTTCTACGGAATGTACTCAAGCAAAACGCCGCTGAACTCTCCTGGCGAAGTCATATTACACATGGTGGAAATCGCCAACGGAATCCCTGGCTACTACTATAACTACGAATTCATCCCGTTCACCACCGCCTTCGCCACCGCGCCGCCCCTAAGCGGATTCTACATGTCCCCCTATGCCTCAACCACCCTCAATCCTGACGTGAACGCCTGGATCTTCAACGACGGCACCGACGACTACCCGGTTCCTGGATACATTGTCAACGCGTATCCGTACTTCCAGTTCCAGACAATCCCGATCTTCGGGGCGCTATCGAACTCCGACCCGTGGACCGTGGAGGCGTGGGTGTCCAGCGCGGACATCACCGCGGTCGGCACGTATGTGGTCTTTGGCATCGGAGACACGGGATATTACATGGAGGTGAACCACAGGGTGACGGCGGGTCCGGTGTACTCGTACACGATGAGCAGCGTGGTCAACAGTGTTACGGAGTACGACAACCAGGTCGTGGGCGCGGCTACCGCGATTGGAATCAGGGACATTTTCTGGCGCTATGTTGTGCTCACCATGTACGACTCCACGGTCCCCAACAATCTGGTTGCCTATGTGGAAGGGTCCACGAGCTACGCAATCTATGGGGTGCCCTCTGCGGGGTTTGCCTCGGCTGCCACGAGCAAGATCAACTACCTGTTCATCGGCGGGAACCCGTTCGAGTCTGCGGCGACCTGCCACCCCATGATGCGCCTCAAGAACATAAGAGTGTGGCGCGGCGGGTTCTCGTATTCGAAGATGCGGGGGATGGAGGTGCGCGGGTACAACCTGAACTGGAAGATCCCCGAGATCGTGGAGTCCTTCGACTTCAGCCAGAGCTTCGAGTCGCTGATGGAGTCCAACCGCATGCGCGGCTACTCGCCATACAAGGTGCGGTCGACAGCGTACTACAGCAGCGGAACCGCATATTACGAGGCGCCCTCTTACTACGAGCCCGTCATGCCGAACCTGCTGACAACGATGCAGACGACCATGATCCAGTTCAACGACTTCCATCAATGTCCCCCAGGGCACAACAAGTACAACCTTATCTGTCATGCTGACGAGCCCACCATGTCTACACAATCCGTTGATCTCAGGGGGAACCAGGTGACCCTTCCGCTTGCCCAGCGCGAAATATCCACAGATTGGACAGTCGAGTTCTGGCTCAAGGTGCGGTCAATGACTACCGCGGGGACTTCGATAATAAGACAGAAGACGCTGGACACTTCGGGATTCGCGATAAAGCGGCAGCTGAGCACCACTGCGCTGCTGGTGTATTACATGCAGAGCAACCAGGTCGTGGTCAGCTCGGCATGTGGCTTCGGATTGTACAACTGGTCGCACGTGGAGATACAGAACAGCAAGGAGAACAACCGGCTCTACGTATACCTCGATGGGACGGAGTGCACGGCCACAACCATTGCGACGGCAGCTCTGACAGCGACCACGCGGATTAACGCCACTTATGACTTCATCGTTGGCGACAGCGGAACGGAGATGAAGATGAAAGAGTTCAGGATCTGGAACACGTACAAGCTGAGAGCTGACATCAACTACTACAAAAACACGTATCCGCCCTTCTCTAACCTGTTTGCATCCCGTAGCGAGCTGGACATATCGCTGTTCAACCAACTTCACACATACTACCGAATGAACGAGGGACAGAACACCACACTGTTCGAGAAGGTCGCGGGCGCGACAGGCACGATGGCCGTAGACTCGGGCCTGAGTACGGAAGACTACTGGAGCAACGACTACGACCTCGGAATCTGCATTCCTGGTTACGTCTACAACGCCGCCTCTATGAACTGCAAACGTATCTCCTCACGTTATAACAGCGCGTAGTCCCTTCGCGGAGGATGTTCTATAGCCCGTACATGAGCCAGAGCACAGTGAAGCTCCCGGTCGCCGCGCCGCCGACGGACGCGATGACGTACACATTGTGGTTCTACATGCCCTCGACGGCATACACCGCCGGCTGCCGGATAATGTTCAGCACCAACTTGGCGATATCCCTCATCGTCAACAGTGACCGGTCCTTCACCGCCGGCATAACCATGAGGACCAGCGGGTCCAAGTCCATCAGCCTCCCAGTCGTGGGCGCCGGGGCCTGGCACTTCATCGCCTGCACTTGGAAGTCCACCCCTACAAAGTTCAAGGCACAGGTCGATCGGAACGCCGCCATCGAAAGTTCTCTGGTTGTGCCCGACACAAAACTCTACTGGGTCACTCCCACCGCGACCGTGCCTGAGTACATTTCTTTCACATACATGGCGGTCGGGTCTACATACCCCTACCAGCACATTCTGAAGAACTTCCGCCTCTACAGCTACTACATGACTACACAACAGCTCCTGGTGAACCAATATCTAACCCCGCTTACAGACGATCCTTACCTGTTGCTTTACGCAATGTTCGACGACTCGTACCCATCCTATGTGTACGACCCTGCCAACCGCCTGGTCGACGCCGTCTCCTGCACCTGGAATACTGTCACCGACCTCCGCGACCTGTCCCTCGCCGTGAGTGGGGGCGGATTCAGGGAAAGTCTCACCGCGCAGATCACCAAGGACTCTGCACTCACCTTCTGTCCGAGATCCAGCACCGTGGTTCTCGAGCTGGGCACCAAGGCCTGGTACATATTGTTCAGGGAAGGGTTCTACGCGCGGATGCAGGTGAGGGCGACGCTGCCGATCAGCGACAAGGTGTTGCTCTTCCACAACGTCGAGACTGTGTCGGCTTACTTGGGACCAAGCGACCTGCGCCCGACGTTTACCGTTTTCAACAACGACACCAGCCAGTTTGAGACCTTTGCGGCCAGTGCTGCCGTCCCCAACGCCACCTGGGCCTGGCTGACCTTCCGATACGACCCGCTTGTGCCAACTGAGGTTATGATCGGAATTGACGACAACTGCCAGGCCTTCTCGACAGATGTATGAACTTCTGTGTGTTATAAGCGGGTAGCTGAGGGAAGGAATGCTGGTGCTCCATACCACGCAGCTCACCATTGGCGGCAACGGGGCCGCGGAGTTCCGAATGCGAGAATTCAGCATATCGACCGCCGGATACAGTCGGAACGAGGCCTACCTCTCGTCCCATCGGTAAGCTTATCTCTCGGTCTTATCTGCAAACTAGACGATTGGACCCGAACCACGAGACGCGGTACCTGGTGTCGTACTACCCGATGAACGAAGGATACGGGCTAAAACTGTACGACCGGTCAATGGGCTACTACCCCAACATGCTCTGGGACGCCGAGACCTCAAACAAGCAGTACACGACATTCACAGCCGGCACCGCGTACTGGATGCCCGAGACCGACAACTACCGCTGGTGCAAGCCGTTCCAACACTACATCAACGGGATGTGCGCGAACGCGGAGAAGTTCCTGTACTTCACTCGTGGAACCACACACAGTGTCACGCTACCAGCACTATCGACGGTGACCGCAGACTTCACGGTCGAGTTCTGGGCCTACCTCGAGCCGGGCGCCCTCCCCGCCCACTCCGAGCTGCTGCTCTCCCGTTCCCCTGGCACCTCCACCCGGATCTATCTGCGTGTCCTGGACAGCTCATATGTGGCCTTCAGGTGCTACGCTGGCGGGGAGGCTGCGGGTGTCCTCTCCGACGATGGCTACTCCTATTTGGAGTGCGCAGGAGTGCTCGCGACCAAGGTGACCAAGAAGTGGCTCCACGTCAGCTGCGCCAACTCGTACACGAACTACTCGATGAGTTCGCTTCGGGTTCGGTTCAGCGACTCCTCCGTCGCAAGCAACAACGCCCTCGGATTTCCCATGGACACCACCGCCGGCTCGGTCCTGACCCTCAGCGCCGACAGCACCAGCGGCTTCACCGGGACGATACGCGAGCTGCGGCTTTGGAACTACTTCATCTCCGCCGGTAGCACCTTCTTCATGTCCAGAAGAGAACTGCGGAGCATGGCGTACAGATCGCACCTGGTCGCATACTGGAAACTTCAGGAATCAGCCGGCGGAATCCTCTACGACTCTTCCGAATCCTCAGCACGTGCCACATTTGCCACGGATCCCGCCTCCGACCCGCTCTGGCAGGAAATCCAGACGACCTCCAAGTTCTACATCGCAGGACCGAGCGAACGATTCGAGCAGACGCCTGGCTCGTGTCGACCGAACGTATATGCGGATAAGGTGATGCGTGTGATTTCGGCCCTGACCAGCGAGGTTACCCCCAAGGAGTTCCTGCTGAACTACGCCAACGTTTGGACCGAGTACACCGTCAAGGTCTGGCTCAAGGTTTCCACTCTGGCCTTGCCCTTCCGGATCTACAAGCCGAAACACTTCCAGATCAAGGTCGCCATCGACACCTCCATACCAAAACTGCTGATCACACTGTCTGCGGGACCGAGCCTGACACAACTGAGTGACTCGAAGTACGCGCTGATCGGCACCTGGACCATGGTCCTGCTCTCTGTCAGCACCACGCAGGGCCGCGCCTTCGGCTACGTCAACAACGTTCTCGGCACCTCTATCGAGACTTGGGACCTGTACAGCTCCGCCTACGCGCCGGGCACCGCTACCGACAACAAGATCTATTTCACATACGCGGACTGCGACATTTTGCTTCGTTCGCTCGAGGTCGACCGGGTCTTCACGCATTACACATCGCCAGTCTTCCCCTACGACCCAGTGTAAGCCTCGGTATGCAAACCCGGTTCGGTAGAGACCCAACACCGATCCTGACGAAGAACGTGGCGTCGTTCATCAGACTGGGGGACTGGGCGGAAGGCATGCTGTACGACCACGCAGCCGTCGGGGCTACCCTCACCTATGCGCCCACCGATGCCACCCTGGTTTACGACGAGATGTACCCGGTGTGCAGTCCGGCGCTCACCTCCACCATCGCCACAGTCGACTCAACCGGCACTGTGATAACCATTGCGTTCAGCAACAACATAAAGGTCCCACAGGCGCCACAGAACCAGATCAGCATGTCTCTGTGCAACCTGACACTGACCACGAGCGTTCTAGAACTCCTTGGCACCAACTACGCCTGCGAGATCTCTGGCGCAAACTTCATTATATACGCCGGGGACAACTCAACGTTCGCGGCTGGCAACCAACTCCATCTTCGACAAAGCGTGATCTACACGCAGGACTGCATGTTCCCCCTTATGGGCCGCAACGTGCCGGTCACAGAAAATTCCAATGACGACGAAAGCACATACTACATTTCGCCGATTGTGCCGTCGTACATCATCATCCCAACCATCACGATTTCCGCACCCGCACTCAGCTCAATCTGCGACGACCTCGTCATCACCGTTTCCAACTACACCGGAAGAGGGAAAAGAATGCTGTCCGGCATGTCGCTGAGCTGCGACTCGGCCGTGGGATGGGGGTCTGACACGGGACACAAGGAGGCGGTTCAAGCAGTAAATTCTTACGTTTCCAGCCTAATCCTGCCAGCGCCGTTTTCAAGCGTGACGATCCCGACGGGAGTTCTCACGGCCAACCTGACCTACACGTTCACGGCCTCGATCACCAACTACCAGTCGCAGGTTGCCACTGATTCGATTGCGGTGGTCATCAGTCCTGCGGATTCTCCAAGGTTCACGCTCGAGGGAGTGTCGGCGGAACTGAGGAGGTACAGGAATAACTCGGTAACGGCGACGGTGCTGGCGACCTCGTGCAACGGGACCTTCCTGGCGAAAGGCTGCGAAGACTTTGTCATCACTTTTGCGCAGATCACGCCCGCGGTCGACGAGATCCCCGCAAGCAAGATGCTGTCCGAGGGCTGCGCCACCTTGCTAATTCCGGCGGGCACTCTGCTTTGGGACACAGACTACAACTTCGTTGTGAAGGCGGTGGCACGGGTCACGAGCACGTACTACCCATCAAAAGGCTTCACGCTTCGCGCCTCCAGGACCAAGGTACGAACTCGCGAGGGTTTAACGGAGCGAAAATAGCCGGTCGCAACAATCCGGGGGTCGGACGTGACCATCGGCTCAACCCAGGCGTTCACCATCGAGGGCTGGAACACTGACTTCGGTACCGATTCGTGGCACGACAAAACGCGCGTAGAGGGCGACGCCGACTCCTCCTTGAACCTGACCTACTACTGGAAATGCACCAACCCAGACGGCTCGTTGTGTCAATACGGCGTTGGCACCCCCATATACGTGATCAACGCTAAGTCGACCACGTTTCCCGCAGACACATTCGCCTCTGGCTCGGTGCTGAAGTTTTGCTTCCACATTGACTCGGTCATAAACGGCTCCACGGTCGGCAGTATCCCAGTATGCAAAACAGTGACGGTGAACAGCGACACCACACAGTTTTTCCCGCAGATACGGTCTTCCTCGGCGCGAGTTAATCCGAACCAAGGAGTCATACTATCCTGCGACTCATCGGTCACGGCGGGGGTGGGATACACGTGGGACGTGACCAGCGGGAACCTCCAGTCGAGTGCGTTTGAGTACCTTTACGAAGGAGAGACGCTGGCCAGTATATTCAAGCAGCGGTACCTGCAGATAAAGCCGTATGTGCTGGACCAGACACAGAGCTACACGTTTGGTTGCGCCGTGGGGTACACTTCGTCGAAGACGCTCGAGAACACGACGTACACATTGGTCATAAATAAGGCGCCGACAAACGGTTCCATCTCTGTAAGCCCGTCGACCGGGATCGAGCTGACGGAGCTCTTCACGATCAGCGCACCTTACTGGGAAGACGAAGACGGCAACTACCCGCTGTTCTACAGCTACTACTACCGCTCTGGCTCCACCTATTTGACAATCCGCGAGAACAGCACAGCATCGAGTCTGAGGACGGTGCTGCCGGCGGGGGATGCGAGCAACTGGCTGCATATCATGGTCGCGATAAGCGACGTCGACGGGGCCGCGGTCAATATTACGACGCAGGTCTACATCACGAATCTGACCGCAAGCGAGGAGCAGACTCGGATGAAATATCTGCTCGCCAAGTCGAACATGAGCGCAGATCTGGAGGATTTCACCCAGGCGATGACCATGGTCCTGGACAGAGTCAGCGAATCCGACACCGCCGCCAAGGAGTACTACTACCCCGTTCTCATCGACAGTACTGCGATGCTAACCTCACCATAGACTTCGACCACTTCCAGAATTACAGCAGCAGCAGCCTCACCATCGCCTACCAGTCCACGATTCTCGACATCATCAACAAAACAATCCAGCTGCCCGGAATCGAAGGCTCAGTGATGATCGAGTCGCTCGATGTGGTCTACAATATAATGGAGAACGAGAAGAGCACGGTGGAAAAGGTGTACCCGAGCAGCGACTACATCGTGAACTCGACCACAGAGTTTGGCCTCGTTCCATCCGACCTCTCGAAGGCGGCCGCGATCGTCAGCTACATCTTCGCCAATCTTACCGGGAATAACACCCACTCATGGGCTGTGTTGAGCTCCACACAGACGAAGCAGATATCGGAGATTATCTCGGTCCTGGGACTCGCGCAGGTCAAGGCGAAATTCCCCAGCGCCGCCGAGTCGTACGAAACAGTCACGGACATGTTCAGGGTGGTCACCAGGCGGATCGCCTTGGCGGACATTCGGGGCCTAAATATGAACGGCAGCGCAGCGAACGTGCTTTTCCCCGCCACAGGACTGGACTTCGCCGGAGTGCAATCTACCGACTACGATGTGGTATTCGCCGAGATTGCTGCCACGCTCTATCCGGGTGCCGACCACGAGCCGCTGTCGGAGGTTGTCCGAATCGTCCTCTTCAACGCAAGTAGCGATCGGGCTAGCACCGGGAACGCCTCCGTCCCCGTCCGGGTCCGCGGCTGTGTGCCCATCACGATACAATACACGAACGTGAGCATCGTCACAGCGAAGGCAACCCCAGCGTGCGCATGGTACAATGAGTCGACCAACGCATACATCATGAACGACACAGGAGTGACGATGCGAAAATATCGCCAGAAGTACCGCGAGATCTCCTGCGAGCTGACCCACCTCACAGACTTCGTCGTCCTCGAAAAGCTCCCGCGGTCCACCCACGTTGTGCTTTACGTGCTCGCGACGGTGGTGCTCTGCTCGGTGCTGGTGCAGGCCTGGGCGATGCTCGCAGTGCGGCTCTCTATTTATGACAGGATCACGTTGGAGCCGGAGAAGAAGCCGTCGGTTCCGGAGCCGACGCCGCAGGTGCAGATCGAGGCGGACCGCAAGTCTTCCTCCACAGGGGAGGTTCCCATCGACCCGTTCTCCACAGTTGCTGTTGTCAAGCCTCCAACACCGCAAAAGAGGAAGGAGGAGGTGGCTCCGCAGCCCGAAGAGAATTGTAAGAAGGTGAAGGTAGACCTGGAGGAAGAGATAAGGAAGCGGCCGGTGAGCACCTTCGCGGCATACACGTTGCTGTGGGAAATTTACATGGTACGGATGATAAGATGCGAGATGGGATAGATCGTGCACATCGCGTGGAAGGTGTTCATCACTCATTCGCAGATCTACTCGCGCTGCGCCCTTGGGATGCTGTTCGTGATGCGATACAATCTGTTGATGGGTCTGACGAGCATCGTCTTCCGCTACGACATCGTAACTTTCTTCGCAAAAACGCTATTGTGTGCGTAGCTGGAAAGCAAGTCGTATCTGTCGAAGGTGATCACCGCGGTCATCCTGGTCCAGATCACCGCCGCGGCCTGCAAGATTGTCAAGTTCATGTGCAGGAACACCCAAGCCGAGCGCCTCGACCAGAACATCACGCTGGAAAGCGAAAAGGAGTCGGTGCTCCTATACGACAAGAACCTCTTCGGCTGGAAGCTGGCTGTCGCCTACGCCATGGGGGCAGGCGTGGTCTGCGGCTCTATTGCTACCGTCATCATGAACGACCTGGTGAGTCCCCCGGCTGTGAGCTTCTGGACGGCCGAAGTCTACCTCTATGCTGTGCTGTTCGATCTGATGATCCAGCAATTCGCGTATGCATTTGTCCAGTTCACCATGGCCGTGTTCGTCCATCGCGCCAGATGCTGCTGCTGTCTCAAATACATGCTGGACGACGAAGTGTGCGAGGAGATCGGCATCGAGGAGGCCGAGCCGACATCGCAATGACCGTCGTGGTGGTATTCTGACTAAAACTCGATTTTATTTCGACTTGATACTCCCGTTGTGTCGCAGCCTTTGGAAGGATCTCACTTT
>QFZN01006161.1_pt1 | contig 13068 bp, 15 predicted proteins | sample 1740101 | NCBI WGS metagenome assembly QFZN01 (sample SAMN09210849, study PRJNA391713) | Ciliate metagenome, whole genome shotgun sequencing project. | isolation source: combination of 50 Heterometopus sp. ciliate cells from an enrichment culture... | host: Heterometopus sp. ...
AGGACAGACACACGTAGCAGACGAAGTAAGAGCTATGCACTCGAGGTGGATGTATGAGCGGGCAGCCAAATTAAACAATTAGTTAGCGCTTTATTTCGGTTCAAAAGTGATGGGGAACTGCTGCAAATCTGACAAGCCAGCCCAGCCCGTCGACCCTCTGCCCACCGCCGACTCCCATGCCAACAGGGTCATTCTCTCCACTCCAAGTATTTTCCTTGCTCCCACCTTAGTGCTGAGAAGCTACCAGAAACGAATAACCGAGCAGCCGCTCGATGGCCAGGCGCGGGCCGCGTATGGGAAGATGCTGTACCGGATGGGCCTGGACGAGTACGCCCTGACGCAGCTGCGTGTGGCCGTTTCCATGGACTCGGCCGACGGCGAGACCTACCTCGTTCTCGGTATAGGGCGCGGGCCAAGACGAAAATAGCCGAAATATACGAGAAGATCAGCCCCGACCTGCTGCCCGACACCCTTCGCGCTGGCTGCGACCGCCATCCTGACTACCTGCCGATCCTAGTTAAGATGACCGAGCACCTAGCAGACGCCGGCGAGTGGGACTTGGCATACAGATACGCGAACAAGGGACTGAAGCTCGAAGGAACGAACGAAGTACTTCTCACCCAAGTCGGCATGTGCTACATCCGAAAGGCATGGACGCTCCCTAACCCTTTCCGATGTAGAGATCGTGGGAAAACGCCCTCCGATTCTTCCAGCGCGCCCTCCGTTCCGCCCCCGCATACCTTCCAGCTCATATCGGACTGGGAAAGACGCACATGAAGACCGGAAGCACCGCGGAGGCAGAACGCGAGTTCGAGGCGGCGCTGAGGATTTCGGACGGGACGAGCCCGGAGGCGCATTTTGGGCTGGGCGAACTACGAGCTTGGCAGTGGGACCTCGTCTCCGCCGCAGAGCACTTCGAAATGGCAAAAGGAATGTCGGCTGCACTACAACGCAAGGGCTACTCAGAGCTCGTCCAGCCGAAATCTGTCGTCCAGGGCATCCGCTGCGTTCTCGCAGGCGAGTACGAGGCCGCAATCCGGGTTCTCGAGTCGGGGAACCTAAGCAGAAACGCGGTCGCCTGCTTCTTCCTTGGACAGGCGAACGAGGAACTGAACAGACACAATGCCGCGATGACTTTTTACAGGCGCGTCCTTCAGTATGAGAGAGCATAAGCTCACCTTCCCTATAGAAGAGGACTGGATCCAGACGTGCAGAGAAGGCGATTTCTGGTTGAACTTATCCAGCGGACGCAGGTCCTGGTGGAGACGGTGCTGAGTCAGCCCAGGATGATACACGCGCCAACGGTGAGGATCACGGGTACGACAGAGATGGAGCCGGCGCCGATATCGATCATGGTGGTAAACGATAAGAAGATGTCGGAAGAGCTGGACCCGGAGGTGAGACGCACTGCCAAGAACTCGCTGGCCGACCAGCCTGTGCGCACCAACAGCTTCTATCAGGCCATATGTGCAGCCAACCAGCACGAACTGGCTCTGGAGCAAAGATATTGCAGTCGCCCTGATACTCGGAGCTCTGACGAGAAGGCACTGGACAGCAGGATCATATCCAACTACCTGAAGTGCCAGGCCTACTAAAAAATAAATAGCTATAATAAATTCGCACATATGCATTGCGCGGAACGCGGCACATTAAGCAAATCACTAATTTGTTTAGTATTGGCGCGACTATGATTACGACGACGATGAAGATTATGATTTATACACACAGCATCATCGTATAGTAGTCAAGTAAAAATAATACATCACACAAAGCAGAATGGTGGATTCGGGAGAGACTAACAAGGTGGTTTCGATGCGGTTCAACCAGGACCAATCCTGCTTCGTCTGCGGCACAGAGAAGGGCTTCCAAGTGTACAACTGCTTCCCCTACAAGGACACGTTCCAGCGGGTGCTTGGCGGCGGACTGGGCTCTGTCGAGATGCTGTTCAAGACCAACGTCCTCGGCCTCGTTGGCGGCGGCACCCACCCCAAGTATCCGCTTAACAAGGTGATGCTGTGGGACGACCACCAGGCCAAGTGCATCGGCGAGCTCAGCTTCAAGACTCCCGTTAAGTCGGTGAAGCTGCGGAAAGACAAGGTGGTGATCATTCTGGAAACGCGCATCTACGTCTACAACTTCGCTGATTTCCACCTCCTCGACGCCATCGACACCTGTCCTAATCCTAGGGGCGCCTGCGCCCTAACCGGCTCCGGCCCGGCCATCTTAGCAACGCCCACGACGAAGAAGGGGGAGCTGCGGATAAAAAACTACGACAAGAGCGAGGAGGTGGTGAAGAAGGCTGCCCACGAATCGACGCTGGTTGCGATAGTCCTCAGCCAGGACGGCAAGCTGTGTGCTACTGCGTCCAAGAAGGGCACGCTGATACGGATATTCTCGACGGAGAACGGAAGACTGCTGCAAGAGCTGCGGAGGGGGAAGGACAAGGCAGAAATATACTGTCTGGCCTTTGACCATCAGTGCCAGTGGATCGCCTGCACGTCTAGCAAGGGCACCGTCCACATCTTTACCGTCCTCACTGCCAGCAAGGCTGCTACACTACAGGAGGAGGCCGTCGCCGATCCATTTGTTCACGACCATGATCATGAGGAGAGGAAGGAAGAGTCCAAGGAGCCGCACAAGGACCCGAAGAACAGGACCTCGGTGTTCAAGTTCATGAAGGGGATAGTGCCGTACTTCAGCTCGGAATGGAGCCTGGCGCAGTTCAGGATCCCAGAGTGCAGGGCCATCGTGGGCTTCGGGCCCGAGGAGCGCAACTGTGTCGTTGGTACCGATCATGATATAAGTGTTGTAGTGCTGTGCGAGAACGGGAAGTACTATGCCGCTGAGTTCGACCCCAAGCTGGGCGGCGAGTGCAAGAAGGTTGCCGAGCACCAAATATTTCTTCAGGAATAGGGCGCATATATAAGTCAGCTGCTGCTGTTGCCGCGCTGCAATACTTTTTATGCGAGTCTTATTTTTATTTATTATTATGCCTTATACTTGAGACACAAAATGCTCGCTTGCGTAATAATGCTAATAATATAATAAAGCAGTACACGCAAGCGGCTTCTTGCTTATATATATATGCAATTCGGAGCATCGTAGCCGAAAATAATAAGGTAAAAAGGAGGGTATGAGTTAAATCATACTGTCTCATGAATCATGAGTTCTCAGCAATCTACGGGATACTTCGAGTTAAACGTGCGGTCGTTGAGCTCCTCCAACTCTTTGACCTTGTCCTCCGTTATCGTCTCCCTCAGTTCCCTCACATAGTCGGCCAGAACTTCAGCGGAAGGCGCCGGTACGCTTATGATCAGCGGCTTCACCTTCTTGCTCTATCCCGGTGTCACTCCTAGCACTGATACCTGGTGCGACATCACGCTCGAACAGTGGAAATGTTCCAGCAGCCCCTCCAGTCCTTGTATCCGGCCGTATGTCAACTGGCAGATCTACGTGGGGGTGAGAATGGGGATGCATGCCTTTTCGGAGTTGAACTTCTCCCAGCGCTTGGCGTTCATGGCCTCGTAGAATCGCAGGATGTACAGTGGGCTCACGAAATTGATAAATGCGTACCCCACGTTGCAGCTGTTCTATTCCATTGTCGCAAGATGGACGAGTGGATACCTTGAAGTCGATGGGAAGGTAGAAGAAGTTGTACTGGTTCTTGTGCTGCACGTCGATCTTCTGTAGCAGCATCTTCTGATTGTATTTGTTCGGTATGTTTTTAATCATGAGAGTCGTGCGGAAGTCCTTCCCGCTGAGGATGTCCCGCAGCGCGATCCTGTACTTCGCCTTGCTCTCCTCAGTCTCCTGGTGCTTCAGCCGCGCAGGGTAGGCTCCATTCCCGTACCCGCCCATGTCGCCGTCGTACCATTGCTGTAGTGGGTCCTCAACGTACCCGCCTCCCCCGTAATATTGCTGCATTGCCTCCGGCTGCGGCCTATTATCCGGTGCTCGAACAAGCCAAGATACACGAAGAGCTGGAAGGACGTTGGAGGAGCGAAGGCGAAATCGTAGCTCCGGGTGTGTGTGTGCGCTGCCGGCCGCACCAGGTTCTTCGTCGGCTGCGTCCGTAGGAACTGCATGTTCTCTCCGAATGCGCCCTGAAAGCTGAGGCGCATGAGCGTCTGCTGGAAGGGGTTGTCCCGGCCCGAAAAGCTCAGGTTGTCGGGCGAGTCGATGTAGGAGCGCTTGCAGAAGCTGTCCTCGAGGTTCGTTGTCGACTCGGTCGGCAGTGCAGTGCTAGGAGTCGAATAGATCCCCGGGAACGGCTGCGGGGCCAACTGTCTTGTGTAATTTACATGAATCCTATACGATGTCTCTCACCGCATAAGTACCCTTCGTTGAGTGTGTCGTTGTCGAAGCTACTGTCGGAGAAGTTGCGGGACTGGTCGAGGGGGAACTGGGTGGTGGCCATGAGAGCAGGCTGGACGGGGGAAGTGGTGAATGCAGAAATGTGCGGCAACGGCATGGTCTTGGGCGAGGTGGGTAGCCCGTGCATTTTGGCCTCTTCCTCCTCATCCAGAGACTCATACTCCTGCTTGAGCTTCTCCTTGGTGTTCTCAAGAGACTCGCGGGCCTGACGTTCGCTCTCATTGCTGCTGCCCTCCTCGCTCTTCTCGCTGCCGGCAGAGTCGGGCGATTCGTTAATAGAGGAGAGCTGGTAGGCGGAGTCGCAGTTGTACTCGACCTGGATGCGGTCTTCCCAGTCACGGAGGATCCCGGCGTAGGCGTTCCCGGAACTCTTAATATCGAAATAATTCACGACCAGAATCCTAAGCATCATGGTGGCGGCCGGAGCTTACCCTTCTTTGAGTCCTCGGGCGTCGAGACTCTTGATGGGCCCGTAGTCGGCAAGCGCCTGCTGCAGCAGCTGCACTCTGTCCATGGTCACATGGCTCAGCCGCAGCGAGGTGGTCTGCATTATCTTGTACTTTGTGTGCCTGAGCCGCGAGGGGCTCTCGTCCATCTGCTGCTTTGGCGGCGAGGGCTCGAAGAAGACCTGGGCCGCGGGGCCGGACTCCGGGGCTGAGACGGCGATGGGCAGGACTGCTTGGCTAACTGAAGAGACGGGAGCGCCCTTGCGCTTGGCAGCCTTCGCGTTGGGAGAATCCTCGCGCACGATGGAAGAGAAGATCTTCAGTCTCCGTTTAGCAAGCCGGTTCTAGAGGGTAACCCAAAGAAAGGTACGCTGATGCGTGGTGCGGCGCCGGATGCTGCTGCGGCTGTCTCTGTTGCTGAGCTTTCCTTCATATTATATATTATGTATCCCAACTATGTAAATATCATATTGGCAGCATAGCAATAACGCAGGGCGTAATGAATGATATCCGCATGCCTGATAAAGTTTAATTGTGACGAGAGACAACATGTTCTTTAATAACGCTGTTATTTCGCACACTTGCATCGCCAGACCTGTTCCCGTACGGCCGGGTTATTCTCGAGGATGAAGATGGGGATCATGTTGAGCACCCCGCGCGCGTTCCAGATCTCCTCGTTCAGTCCTCGGATGAACCGCACGAACACCACGATGTAGATCCCTCCGAAGACCGCCGCAAAGCAGATCGACACCGCATACAGCACACGCTTCACCAGCTCGAAGAAGTCCATCGCGTTGTAGTAGAATTCCGTCATCAGTATCTCCTGTGCATTCATCAACATCATGCCCACGCGCGGACCTATCACATTCGGCACGCATAGAGCTAACAAATTCGCTTTAGCGAGTTGTCGTTGTTGAAACTGGCCACGGCGACCGGGTCGGACAGGTTGAGTGCAAGGAAGCTGTTGGCGCGGATAATATGTTTGTCAATAACGTAGGCCACGCCCACCTCCAGTCCTTTCCCCGCAGGTCCTGCATACACGCCCGCACATGCTATTCACATTTCTTGGCGGGAGAATGATACTGCTCGTTTTGCCGTCGTCGTAAGAGTCCGAAACGTTGCAGAGCCCATCCCCGTTAGCGTAGTTCAGCAGGTTGATGTATTCCCCGTAGATCCGTCGTGGGGCAGTTCGCTGGAATTGTTTGCAGCGGGCCTCTATGCGAAGTGCTTCGTCGATTATGTCCATCGTGTACAATTTCCCGTCTCCGGCTAGTTCGTCGAGTCAGAGCCAGAATGATACCAACGTTGTAGCCGGCAAGCGCCTTGTTACCCCACTGTATGGCCTCCATCAGCACGAAGTTCATGGTCAGCAGATACAGTCCGCGCTTGTTTAGCACGAACATCATCTCCGATGCCTCAGAATTCGTGTCGTATACGAAATGTGTGAAATAGCACATTCCCCCGACGTAGCCGAACAGCATTGCCAGGATTAGCCCCAGCCGCGTGAGGTAATTTTTCAGCAGCACATAGCTACCATCATGCATGATACCGCAGAATGGCTTACTCAACGCGCTGGAACTGCGACCTCCTCCGGGCCGCAAGGACTTCCTTGGCCTTCTCCACGGCCGCCATGCTGATACTGCTATCTGCATCGGGTTCGTCACACAGTTTTTCCTCCGGCGCCTTGGGTTTCAGCGAGGCAAGTTCACCTATTGGATTCCGCTGCGTCTGCCCGAAGCCTTTCTGCTGCTCGGCAAGGAGCTTCCGCCAGAAGAGGTTCTTCCTGCCCTGACACTTTGCGATCCACTTGGCCTTGTACTTCAGGTTCTTGATGTCGAGCTTCCGCGATTCGTCGATGATTTTCTCTGCCTCTTCCGGTTTTATGTCAGCAAATATTGCCAGAACGCTGCTCTTGCTCTTCACCACCCGCATGAATACCGGGATCGTGGCCACGCTTATTAGCACCACCAATCCCGTGCACATTCCCATGAGTGTGTACTGCAGAGTCTTGCCCTTCCCGGCCAGCCTCGTAAGCTCCGTCTCCAGTTTGGCTGCCACCTCGTCCTGCTTGTCTCTCAGCGTGTTGTAGCCGATGTCGTAGGCTATTGCCGCCATGTTTTGCCTGACGGCACAGAACTGCGGAGCTGTGCTGGCTCCACATGCGGAAAGGTCAACTCCGGTCTGTGATGCGAGCTCCACGTTTTTGTTTATGAACTACACTGTGATTCCGGGGACGAACCATGAGCAGCGCATGACTGAATGTGGTCAGCATGCCGTTCCCTTCTGCCGCGAAGGGCGAAACGACCACAGACTCGGACTCGTAGTCTAGCCCTTGCTGGAACATGAGGTTTCGTGTGGTATGGCTGAGGCCAGCGACCAACTGCGTCTGCTGTCCTATGGTGTTCGTCACCCTCTTCAGCGAAGTTGTTGAAGCTTTGCAAGTTCTATCCACCTCCGTGACCTGCATCATCATCTTGTATCTCAGTTCGTACTCCTTGATGAGCTCGAAGCGAACCTCAATCTGGCTGGTTTGGCTCTCGGAAATGCACAGGATGACCAGGATAAGCACGATGATCACCGCTAGTATTGTCACAATGCACGCGATCAATCTTCGGATCGTGTCGGGAATATTCTGCGACACGCTCGAAATCTGCATCTCGCGTGTGAACTCGTATATATCATCCTGCGAGTCCTTGCTCGTCTGTGATATGCTGGCCATACTGGCAATCGACTCGGCGTACGAGCTTCCTTTCAGGGCGAAGACCTCCTCTGGCTCCTTTAGTGCCTTGACCGATTGCGGGGCCTCAGATCCAGAGCCCTGACTCCTCCCCGCAACGTGTGCAGCGGCCGCCCTGTATACTTCCGGCAACTCAGGGATCGCTATACCAACGCTAGCTCACCATCGGAAAGATACGAAGATAGCAGCACCGGAACTCCGGCAGGATCTCGGCCACAAGGAACAGCACCAGCCTTCTCCTCCGCTTGTCCGTGAGTCCTTCGCACAGACTTTCTTCCACCACGCGTAGCCAAACGAGTTTTTCGGAGTCGCCAGCCAGGCCGGACAAATCGTCGGAGGGAGTTTGCAGCTGCTCCAGCCGAGCCCCCGCAGAGAAAGACAGCACTGCGCCCCGTTTTTCCCGCAGCTTCCGTGCCACCTCCGACCTTTCGATTTGCGGGAAGAGCACATGGATGGATGTCTCTGTGCCGACGAGGTCTTTTAGCGAGCTCTCGTGGAGGCCGAGCGCCGTGAGCGCCTCCTTGGAGAACCCCTGGATGATTTCGGCATCGTTGCACAATATCGCGCCGGTCTATTCTTTGTAAAAAAAGAAGATATTACCTTGTTCCTGGTGCGATCCCTGCGGAAAGATGTGTAGGGCACCAGCCGTCTGTTCTCCGTCATCAGCAGGGCAAACCGAAGCCTTCCGTCGGCCGCCAATTCTGGCACAACCTTAAGCAGGGTGTGGCAGGGCACGTAGAGCCCGCTCTTGGCCTTCACCATGTGCTCTCGCGGGGCATTCACGTTATGCGTCTTCAAGGTTTGAAAGTAGTTCTGGACGAGCTGCTGGTGGCACTGGGCAATTTCCGGCGGCATGATATGATTGACCGAGAAGTCCACGAGGTCCTTCCGCGAATATCCTAGGGTCTGCTCAAGGGCGGTGTTGATCTCACAGACGGTGACGGCGGCGGCCTCGACCCTGGCGATTACCATCATGACTGCCACGTCCTCGCGGAACAGCGAAAATCCGCACGTGGTCCCGCCCGTCAGCGTGCTGTTTATCGTCATTATCTTGTCGAACGCTTGTTCAGCTGAAATCGCGTCGTGCATCACTAGCTGCATGAAGAGCCCGTATCGGACGAGGAACTCGATGTGGTTTGAACTGATGCGGAGGACCTTGTCCACAGTCTTCATAAACTCGTACTTGCTTGCAAAGAGTCTTTTGCCCAGCAGATCGAGCCTGACAGTGTCGGCATCGTTATGAAGGAGGACGGACCAGAACTTGATCGTGAGTTCGGTGGAGTCGTCGATTTGGTCGAGGAAACGGTGATAATGCTTGAGGTAGGCGAGCGAGCTCACGATCTGCTGCGGGTCCTGCACGCGTGTCTCCCGCGCCAGGAACCCAGCCCTGATCGTTCTCTGCAGGTTATACATGCGCTGACGGAAGAGCATGCCGGGACGGGAGACCTCGATCTGTGCGAGGATCTCGAGGGCCCGGCAGAAGTTGCCGAAGAAGTAGAACTGGATTTCCGCAAGTATGATTTGGAGAAAACAACTCTTGGCCTGTCCGGAAGCGAAGTCCGATACGAGGACCCGCAGCAGTCGTGCAGGTTTTTTGACTCGTTCCGGAATTTCCTGCGCGCTTAGATATACCGAGAGGCTCTCCTGCAGCGTCTGTCGCTCCTCCTGGCGCATGTTCTTGCATTCGCAGGCGAAATTGTCGCAGCTCATGCGGTGGATGACAAAGATTCCGGCGAGCAGCGAGTCGGCCTCGTAACCTACCGCACGATTCGAATAGGGAACAAGATGCCTTTTTGGGCGGCGAGGGCGAGGAGATCGGAGACGGCTTTTTCGCGGTAGGACCTGGAAGTCTCGCCGAAGTCTGTTCGGGCCCAGCACACTCGGGTGCGCATTATGCAGAGGGCGCACGACAGGACTAGGAGCAGCGGGTGGTACTTGTAATAGGTGGATGCGGGGATCGAGAGTGCCTATCGGGTGAGTGAACAAGCGGGGGAGGTACGCTGCAGACGAGGATGATCCCGTTGGACTCGAAGAGGAAGGTCGCCCAGAAGAACTCCATCATGTCCACCCAGTAATGTAGGAATTTTATGTTGACCATGAAGAAGACCAGATTGATGGCACGCAGAAGGGCCCGGATCAGGTACAACGCATCGTCCTAAGGCACACACAGTTATGGTTAAGTCGCAGTACAGAAATATGAAGTGCGATGGAACTCTGGGCGAAGAGCTCTATGGCCAGCTCGAAGAACTCGCTGAACCAGACCGCAGCGGCCCAGAGTGTGACCCTCCTCACGCTGCGATCCTGGCAGAACACAGCGAAGAGGAGACTGAAGGTAAATATCTGCGTCTCGGCCAGCAGCATCAGTCCCGCCAGTAAGGGCGCCCACCAAGCATTTTCGTGTTCGACCGACTCGGGGCATACCACTGCTTCAAACCAGAAGAACAGCAGGCCTCCACAGACCTGGAACAGGATCTTCAGCGAGAAGAGGAAGAAGAAGTGGATGGCTTGGAACAAGGGCGAGTACTCCGTCCGGTATACGCCCTTGGATAAGTCACGTTTCAGTCGGAGCATGCTGTAGCAGACCAGAGAGAAGAAGAGCTGGACGAGGGCAAAGAGCGCGAAGGAAAATATCGCCAGCGAGGGCCGGCCAGGGAGATAAGTGAAGATCTACCGCTGGTCGAACAGAGGTTTTACGCTGAAGTAGTCCGAGAAGCTGGCCACGAAATCCCACTTGGTCCCCCGGTAGATGGACTGGAAGGGGCACATCATGAGGATCAGTCTGCCTGCGAGGTGCAGTACCCAGAAGCAGACATTGGGAGATGGCGAAACGTATGTTAGTTGATAGCAGAACTCGTAGAGGGCGTTCTGGAAGGAACGCGGGGCGGGCTTTTGGATTATCGTTTTGTATATTTGCTCTGGAGCTCTGCGGTTGAGTCATATACTGGAACGTGCGCCGGATATTAGTTATACGCGCGGAAACTCGAGATATATGGTATATCTGCGTGTATGCTCTCGCAACCCTCCATATATACGCGCTTTTATAAAGTTAGATAATACTTCCGGAAATTGTTCTACGCTATACGCGTGGGTGATCGCGAAAGATGCATTTCTCTTCGATTGTTTAAGCAACCCGATTTCTAGCTCTGTAGCATCCTCTTGGCGCACACAGCATTGGGGAGAAGAAGACGAATGTGCCGCATCATTGTTACTATGTCGTTCCACGCAGATTCCTTTATCTCGCAAGTATAATTCGCTGTACCATCATCACAATTTAAATATAGCAATATGCGCACAGTAATTACACCCATAGCGTGGCTGGTGCTTCTCTTCACGGTCGCTCGGGCCGAACTGAACGCCACATTTGAGCTGCGGAACCGCAACTTTGGCCGTTCCCTTGTCCAGACCTCAGACGGAGGATTCGCGGTCGCCGCATTCACCCAGGACAACGACACGGAGGCTGCGCCGATACATGCCTGGCTCCTCCGCGCAGATTCGTCCGGGAAGATGATTTGGGGATCCACAGTGCAGGGCTACGACTGGGACGCCTTTTACTCCGTCGCGCTGATGGGCGACGCGGGATTCGTCGCGACTGGAAGTGGGCGACCTCGTGGGGCTGTGAATTCTACGCTGATTGCGCACAAGTTCGCCAGCGACGGCACCCCCAGCTGGACCTTCAGATTCGACAAAGGAACAGCGCTGTCCGCATCTGGATACGCGATTATGCAGGCGCAGGACCAGTCTGCGAGGTGTTCCATTGTTGCTGGCACCATCTGCTACGACGACGTGCGTCAGTGCGACGTCCTCATCCTAAAGTTGAATCAAACTGGCGGACTGGTGTGGAACAAGACTTACGGCGATTCAGGGGACGACGTAGCCTTGGGCATCGCAAAGACAAGCGGAGACTCAGGATTTGCGGTTGCCGGCTACCGGACGCTGAACCAGACTCGGAAGATGTGGGTCCTCCGACTGGACTCGAAGGGCGGGCTGATTTGGGAACGCTCTTTCCGTAACACTGAGGGCTCGCCGGTCGCATACTCGATTGTGCAAAGGTCGGACCAGAGCTTCGTGGCGGCAGGAAGTACCGACTACCCATCTAGCGGAACGAGACACGTTCTCGTGGCTGCCTGGTCCAGTGCCGGAACCTACCTCTGGAACACGACCTTCGGCGGGACCTCCCGCGACGAAAGCTATTCAGTCGTCGAGCTGCCGGAAGAGAACGGGAGCGGGAAGGGCAGAGTGGCGGTGACCGGGTACACATATTCGTACGGGAATCGATTCGGCCTGGCAGATGCATGGATCGTCGCATTCAACTCCTCAGGACAGACGGAGTGGGTGCGGATGTTCGGCGGGGCTGGGGTAGATGAGGGTCACGCAATAGTGAATACGGCGGATGGCGGTCTGGCTGTGGCAGGTTTTACGGACTCCTTTGGATTGGTGCCAAGATCGTTGTGGCTGTTCTCCATGCTATGCCCACATGGGACATCCGTGGGGGAGACCGGGTGCGTTCCCTGTGTGGCGGGCATGTATGGGACCTTGAGGAACGCGGGGAAGTGCCGCGAGTGCGAGGCTGGGAAATATGCACCGAACCCGGGAGCCACCGAGTGTCTGCAGTGTCCAATTGGAACTTATACGGGGTTCACGAAGTCGGCGTCGTGCACGCCGTGTCCGTCGGGAAGCTACGGGTCGGCAGCGGGGAAAACGGAGTGCACGCTCTGTCCGTCCGGGACGTATAACTCGAACACGAAGCAGACGAGCTGCACGAAGTGCCCAATGAACACCTACAACCCCAGCAGCGGGGGCGCCTTCCCCACCTCCTGTCTCCACTGCGGGGCCGATCTGTACTCGCTCGAGGGGGCCACAAAGTGCATGAGCTGCGGATATGCGGCCGGGGTCAACACTTCATCGGTGTCGAAGAAACCGCTGTTCGACGTCACAGATGCCAGCAATCCAAAGTGCTACCTGGGGAAGTGTCCCGCGGGATATACCAGCATCTCGGACACTTTCTGTGTAAAATGTCCCAAGAACTGTCTCGTCTGCAAGGAGAAAAGCGGCTCAGCATATTGCACATCCTGCGATGGAGGAGACTACGAGGTGTCACGAGGAAAATGTGTGGAGATGACCGCGGTCTGGAGCGTGTACGTGGTCCGAGGCATGTTCTGCGCGTGGATGATATATCTGGCATACCACCTGGTGCAGTATTGGAGGAACCGTGGGGAGAAGAAGTCGGGGGTGGGGAAGTCGGAAGAGAAACTGATCCAGGACGGGGAGGCGAAGAAGGAGGGAAAAGGAACTGAGATGAAGGAGATCGCCGAGGCCAAGAAGGGGAATTAGCCGTTGCAGCACGATATGTCAACAATGTTACAATGCGGTTATCTTGTATTCCACAACGATCTTCGCCGACCCCAATGACGCGCGGGCATCCTTGATCTCGTCGGTGCTCATTGGGGCTACCAACACCATGGCAGTTGTGCTGTTCTCTCTCATCATCGACCGTATCCTTCTCCTATCCGA
>QFZN01006173.1_pt1 | contig 13063 bp, 11 predicted proteins | sample 1740101 | NCBI WGS metagenome assembly QFZN01 (sample SAMN09210849, study PRJNA391713) | Ciliate metagenome, whole genome shotgun sequencing project. | isolation source: combination of 50 Heterometopus sp. ciliate cells from an enrichment culture... | host: Heterometopus sp. ...
CAACACCCCAAAACCCCAACACCCCATGCTTGAAATCCTGCCTCGAAGCTCGTTTTCAGCATCTCTCGCTTTCTATGCAACATCTGCATAAAAATAAGTTATAAATCTAACACCAGACCGCGATGGAGCATTTTTCCACATTCCGCCTCCTCGTGCGACCTGTGCCCCTCGCAACTGACTCTTCTTCCAGACTGCCCAGATCCCTCCGTCGCTCTCCTGGCCGGGCTTCCCCACAGCGCAACCCGTGCGTCCTCCCCACTGCAGGCCGAAGCGAAAAGCAAACCAACAGCAACACCACGATAAGGATGAGCAAAAACGACTCCGGCACCGCGAGTCCCGGAAGGAACCACTGCGGCCTGCCAAGGAGTCGCACGGGGGATTGTAGAAGCAGGGCAGAAGCGAGGATAGACTCCTGTATCCATATCAAGGGCTGGGGGAAACACCTCACGCGAAACGTCCCGTTCGTTCAGTGTCCGAGCTTCTGCACGATTAACGGGGCGGCCGTCGATGTAGGAGAGAACGGCCTCTCGCTCCGCGGCAGGGATGGACGCTGCGCGTTCAGGGTCGGACTGAGCAGAAACGTGAGACTGCTGAGAATACTTTGTTCGAGACATCCGATTGGAACAGCTGCTGCTGCCGCCACCGCTTCCAGGAAGAGTCCAGCGGCAAGGCGAGCCGTGCCTGCGGCGAAGCGGGAGGAGGATGCTGGCGAATACGACTACAACTTCGTGAGCTCGGGACGGGGAAAGAGCCGGAAGGACGCCGCAGTGTCCGCCGAGTGCGAGACCGGCCAGCGAACCAGCGCCTCCACCTCGCGAAAGCCGCCCGTGCGGAAACGCGAGGAGAAATATCCCAGAAAACTCGTGCTCAAGCTCTGCACCCGAACCCTTGCCTCATAGTCGCGATCTCCTTCTGATTATGATGATGTTTTATTGACCTCGTCACACCCAATTTGCAGCACAAGTGGGGGAGAGATTTAAACAAGAAAGAAGCGAAGATAGAGCCACTTGTCGCTGTCCCGGTACTTCTGGTACATCTCGCCGATTTTCCCGTCTATTCCGAACACTACCTAGCAACAGGAGAACTAACTGTTCATCACGACGCGCTGACCGAGGACGATAAACACGTTCGTCTTCTGCGTTATGTTGCTAGCATGGAGGTCGAGACGCAGCTTGGCCCTGAGAATTTCGCCCAGTTCCTCTACTCGCCCTAGCCACGGTAACGGTACCAACGGAAATGTCGGGGAACAGCACGTACTTGTGCATAACTCTTTCCATGTGTATCTGCTTATCTGCGACTTGTTCCACAATCGATTCGATTATGACTGGACAGCAGTGGTCGTATTTGTAGAGGTAGTTGTTAGCCTCGATGAGTCGTTGCGCTAATCGTGTGTGACAACGTGGGGAGGATACTGTAGGTGAACGCCCCCTTATAAACGAAGGCGTCCTGCTTGCTCTCCAGCGCCGGGATCGTCACCGGCTTCTCCTCTGTAACGTTTGCGGTGAGAACCGACTTCCCCGCTATCTCCATGCGTTTAATTTGTAGTTTATTTATTATCCGATCGACGTGATCGCGTTGAAAAGGGAAGAGAAGAAGAACTAAACGAGAATGCAAGCAGTATAGTTAATTATCATCTGCCTCCGCCTAGCAACAGTCCGAGGACGAGGGCAATGGCCACAACTGCCAGGAGGTAGCGCAACGAGTAGCCTTCGTACGGCGCGGGCAACGGCACCGTTCTTTCCGACCCCACGTTGTTCTCCTTCCCCTCGGTCGACTCCGCCCGGATCTCACTGTCTAGCTGTGCCTGAAGATCTTTCGTCTCCTGAAGCAGTTTAGTCTATCCTCGGGTTGCATGCTGGGTCAAGAAATACGTGTTTCTCCTGCAGGCGCTGGAACTCTTCCCTGAGTCCAGCCTCCTTCTGCTTGGTCTCCTCCGGGTCCGGGTCTTGTCCGGGCGTGAGGCCCGCGCTTTTCCTCTCCTCCTCCTCCTCCGTCGGTACTTCCGGCCGCGGTTCTGGAACCGGGATCGCATTAGCCTTCAACTCTGACTCCATCGCAGGCTGAGCCTCGTCCCTCGGTCTGCTTGCGAAGTCCTCCGCCGGTTGCTCCGCCTGAGGCTCGGATTCCAGCGGAATATCTGCCGGCGGAACCACAGTGATCGGCGCCAGGACTTCCGCCCCCGCTTCAGGTGCAGACACGAGGACCGGCTGAGATTGCGGTTCAATCTGTGGCGAGGGCATGATCGGCTGGATCTCTTCAGTCTCGATCGGCGGAGCAATGTTTCCGTCAGGCGACGGGGAAACTGCGTTCTGGGCAAGGACGGGGGCCTCGATGTGATCGAAGCTCAGCTCAGGGCGTTTGCTGTACACTGCAGGAATCACCAACGATGTCTTGTCCGCGGGCCCGTGCCACAGCGGCCCGAGATCGGATTGAGGCCCCGGACAGCGCACGAACTCGATTCTGAACTTGTGTCTTAGCTTCTCCGGTCCGTCCTACAATCTAGCCTCGAAGCAGTACCTTGACGAGGTCCCACAGTGCGGAAATGGTCACCGTGACGCGTTCTTGTGGAGGAATCTGGCCCTGGTTGGGACGGACGACGTAAGAGTCGGGGGCGTTCGTTTTCACCTACCGGCTTATTCTGGGAAGAATGGAACCTTGAAGGCAACCCACTCGTTGGAACGGTTGTTGAGCGAGTTCTCGGCCTGCGAGACTCCCAACGAATCGTACACAAACTCTACGGTCTCGGGCTCCACCCGCACCTGCTTCTCCTTCTTCTGCTTCTGCGGTAGGGGCTGCTGCGCGGCATCTGCCATTCCCCGATGTTTGATTATATATCCGATTTATTCTTGTTATGTTATGTCGCAACCTTAATCTGCGTTCCTTCTCCTCGAATCGGGGCGGGCGTCTCTGACAATTTTACACGTTGTTATGCGACATGATTCTGCAGAAGTCCTCGGAGGTGATTTCCTTCTGCTCGCCCGCGATGCGTTTCACGATCTCGGCCACGTTTTCGTCGCTGGCGCTCCCGCCCACCGCCTTGGTCGCAGCCTTCAGGTCTTCCACGCCGATCGCCTGCTACGCCAATTTCGCTGTTCCAGTGTACATTTCTGTCGTAGTCGAACTGCTCGAACAACGCCTTTATTACCTTCCTCTCCTCGAGCTTCTGGGAGCAGGCCTCTATGAACTGTTCGCATGTAAGTTTCTGGTCGTTGGAGAACTCGGAGAGCAGGGCGTATACCACCGGGTTCTTTGAGTCGAGGCCTGACAACTCCATCTCGCGGGCCACAGCCGCCGGCACGATCTCGTCCATGCCCGCCGTGTCCAACAGCGAGAAGGCCGATTTCAGCTCCCTCAACTCATCCTCGTTGAATCTATTGTAAAGAAGGTCAGCCGCGGAACATACTCCAGAGCACGATTCGGCGCCGGCGGAGGTTCCTCCTCGACCTGAGCATTGGTCATTTGGATGGTCGCAGGCGGCGGCGGCTTCAGTGGTGGGAGGTGCCCGGTGTTGCTGACTTCTAGAGAGGAGAGAGTGAATTGGTCCTTTATCATACCCATTTCGCCGGCTTTTAAAGCGAATTTGCTATTATTTTGCTGCGATAAGGATAGGTGTCTATTTATATTATCCCGATCTTGCGCTCAAGTGAGGGCGGGCGCGGAGATAAGCGCAGCGAAATAGCACACACATATACACACAGTTTGCAATTATCAAGCATTAATTTGCGCTTGCTTATCGTCGCTCTTAGTCCCCATGCCGAGCAGCTTTATAAGATTGAAGCGTATGACCTTCTTCAGCTCGTTGTCGTCAGAGATGCACGTGGTCAACATATCCCCGTTGAGCAGCGAAGACAGTCTGGTGACTATGCTGCGCTTCATCTTGTTAGATATTATCGTCAACGTGTTTTGGTCCTCCTTGTCCATAAGCACCCGCACTAAATGGTATTCGCCGTTGAACTTGACCCCCTGCTGCAGGATCAGCTCCGTCTTCTTCTGGTTGCGAGTGCCGGTCTCACGTTCCTCCGCCCGAGACTTCCAATCTCTGAACAGCCGTTGGATCGGCTTAGCCTTTTCCTCCCGTATGACTGAATCCAGCATCCGCCCGCTGAACTCTAGCTCGCCCTTCCCCTCGTTTAGAACCATGTATTTCGCCACCCGAGAGATAACAATGGAGTCGCGGCCGTCAGCCGTAGGACTGGACCGCAGCACCTGTCCCACCAATTCCGCTGGCAACGGTAATGCTTGCTTTGCCCCGGTCTTGGCGTTGGTCACATCTACGACCACCTCGCCAGAGTTGCCCCTCAGCAGCAGTTTCATGCTAAAATCAACGCCGCGAACCTGCATGTCGCCCTCAAGGATGACCTTGCCCCTGTCGTCGTCGTGGTGTCGCGGCGTGGGAGCAGGACTGGGTCTGGGACTGGCCTTCATCAGGTTTATCTTCACGAGCTTGAGAACTGGCTCCGGAGCCGGACTGTGCGGCATAGCTTTGACCGCCATCACCACCTTCCCTGTCGTTTCTTCGTACTTAAGCAGGGTGATAACGTGCTTCATGCGGCGCTGGAACTGTTCCGTGGTCAGCGGGCCATTGGAGAAGTTGCATATGGTGAGCACATCAGTCTTCTTTGTAGCCACATTGTGAATCCGCAGCTCAAGCTCAGGATGGCCGTCGACCGAGAAAGCCTTGACAACGAAGTACCGCGGACCAATCTGCACGCCGCTGCTGAAGGTACACTTGCCCTGCTGCTGCTTCTTCTTCCTCTTCGCCAGCAGCAGCTTGTACTGCCCCCGAGCGTAGTGTCCCCTGTAGACCTTCTGTATAATCCGCGCGGCTGCTTCTGGGGCCATTGCAGGCTTCGGCTTTTCCTCCTTACTGGGTTGTAGCTGCGGCTTCTGCTCTGGCTCAGACCTGGCGAGCGCAAAGGGGTTCTCTTCTGCGGCAGGGGCCGAGGGGATATCGTGCTGCTCCTTCTTCGCGGCTTCCTCATCGTGCGGGATTTTCTCGGCTTGTGCCTTTTCCTCCGTCTCCGTCTTCGCCTTCTCTTTCTCCCCAGAATCGCTCGAAGATACCACCAGCTCGTCCTCCTCTTCCTTCTTTATGTTCTCTTTCTTCTCATCCACATTGGTCGTTTCGACCTTCTTCTCCGGCTCAGACACCACCTCTGGTATCGATTCAGTCATTATGCGAATGCCAGGGACTGCAACCTCCTCGTGGAAGCCTTCGAGAGCCTCGAAATATCTGCGCGAATCCTCGTCGATGCTCCCAGTCTGTCCGACGCGTTGCCACAGTTCGGCGAGGGCCGAAATCTGAATCGTGCACTTCAGTGGCTTCGAAGTCGCGGAGAACAGCCGCTTCCTCTGGGGATGCGTCTGCACCAGACTGACCGAGACCTCGTTTCGCTTGGAGGAATATCGCATTGTGACTACAGCTGCGGCTGCGGAAGCAGGGCCGACGATATGATAGAGTCCTCTGTGGAACAGCTTCGAGTCAGGTGCGGAGTCCTTCTCTGCAGAGTTGATTTTCTTAATAACGTGCTTCTTGTAGTTTCGCTGAATTACGATCGCGGCAGAATTCGGGGACCGCAGCCTCTTCTCTTCCTTTTTGGATGGAACCTCCTCTTTCTTCTTCGGCTGCTTTTCCTCTGTCTTGCCTGTCGCTTCCGCTACCTTATTCGGCTCCGCACTCTGCTTGCTCGTCTCAACCTTCTTCTCATCCGCCTTCCCCTCCGGTTTCTTCACCCCGCCTGCCTCATCCTCACTATGAGCGAAGACCAGCTTCAAACTCGCAGCGGCCGCTTCCTCCCCGACGCCCTCTAGCGCCCCGAAGTACCTTCTCGCATCCTCCTCGATGTTCCCAGTCCTCTCCGTCCGTTCCCACATCTCAGCTAGCATCTGCGGCGAAATCGTCTGCTTCACCCCCACCTTCTTCGCCGCTGAGAACAGTCGCTTCCTCTTCGGTTGCATCTGAATCAGCGTCACAACGACCTCGCATCCTGCGGTCCGCAGCACCACAACGGCAGGACCAGTTCCGAGCCTGTGGTACATCCCGCGGTATACCATTCGAGAATCTGGCGTCTTCTCGGTGATTTTTGTGGCCTTTATGTGCCGTCTGTACTTTCGTTGGATTCGTATTGCGGCTGCGGTCGGTGCGACCTTCTGTGCTGGTGGAGGAGGGACTGACATTTTCTTATCCGCCGGCTTCGGCATCTCCGAAGCATGAATATGCGTTTCATCTGGCTTAGTCGCGGTCGGCACCTTTTCCTGAGCAGCGGGAGGGGCTGTGGGAATTTCGTGCTTCTTTGTTTCCGGTTTCTCTACAGTCACGATCTCGGTCTTTTGCGCAGCCTTATTCTTAGCGTGGTGGTCCTTCTGCGGCTCTTTCTTTTCGTCCGTTACATCCACTTCCTCAGCGACCTCCTCCTCTTGAGCCTTGATTTTAGCTGTTTCCTTCTTTTCTTCTTTCTTTTCCTCCTTCTTCTCCTTCTTCCTATCCACCTCCTTCTTTTCCTCCTTCTTCTTCTCCGCCTCCTTCTTTTCCTCCTTCTTCTCTTCCTTCTTCTCCACTCTCTTTTCCGCTTTCTTCTCTTCCTTCTTCTCCTCTCTCTTCTCCGCTTTCTTCTCCTCCTTCTTCTCCTCTCTCTTCTTCGCTCTCTTCTCCTCCTTCTTCTCCTCTTCTTTCGTCTCAACTGTCGATAATTTCTCTTCGGCCTTGACATGCTTTTGGTCAACAGCAGGCAAGGGCGGCGCAACGACCATCCGCAGAGAGTCGCCCGGGCCCTCACTGTAAGTGTCAAGCAGCTCGAAGTACTTCTTCGAGTCGTCTTGTATGCTCCCGCTGCACCCGACCCGTTCCCACAGCCTTCCTAGCGCAGGTTGCGGGACCGGTCGCTTCAGGATTCTGGAGGCGGAGAACACTTTTCGTCGCTTGGGCTGCATCTGGAACAGCGTCATGGTCAGTTCTTGTTTGGAGGGAGAGTATCGCAGCTGGATGGTGGCATGCGAGTTGTGAGGGTTCTGCTTGTATAGCCCCCTGTAGAAGGGCCTCGAATCGTTGCTCGTCTCCGGTTCGTGCTTCTTCATATGCCTCCGGTACTTCCGCTGGATCAGTCTGGCCGCATCCATCGGGGACTTTGACGGCTTCGGCGACTTCTTTTTCCGATCTTCCCCCTTCTCTTCCGCAGGCTCAGAACTGTGTGCTTCACTATCCTTCTGGACCGGGACGGCCTGCTTCGGCTTTTCCTCGGCAGCCTGTACCTTTTGCACCTGAACTCTATCATCTGCAGCACTCTGCTTGGACTTGTTCTTCGCAGCGCTATCCTCTCCCGCATGCTGCACCGCCTTTGCTTCCGGGACACGATGATCTGCCGCCTGCACCTTTTCGCTTCTCTTTTCCTCTTCGGGCACATCGGGAGCCTCGGACGCCTCAGGAACCTGCCCCGTATTATCGTCGAGCTCCCGGTCGTGATCAGCCTCCTTTTTGCCGCCGCTTCGGTGCAGACTCTCCTCCTCGTCCGAAGCCTCCTCCGAGATGCTGTCCCTGGCCTTCATCGCGTCAGGCTCCTCTATGGGGGCGAGCTTCTGCGGACGAGGGATCGGGGCTACGAGCGACTCATAGTCCGGCAGCGGCTCGGCCTCCTCGCCTTCGGACCAGTCGAGAAGTCCAAGCTCTCTCAGCTGCTCGGTCTCTCTGTCTGAAACATCATCAAGGTTATCTCGGATGAAAGGTCTGACATCAGCCCTGGGAACGGAGTGCCGAGACTTCTGCTTCTTCTCCTCCTCCTGAGTTGCCATGTGGAACTGCGCTCTTTTTGCCCGGCTGCCCACAGCGAAGGCCGCAAACCTACGCCGCTCGTTGTCCATTCTGTTCTCGATCTCCGACATGAACTGACTGTGCGTCGGTACGTCTTCCTCGCCCAGCCGAGGCTCGCGGAATGAGTGTGACTCCTTCTGTGCCACTTTTGCTGAAATAGGCCGGTTCACCAGGGCCCTCTCATAAGGGGATATGACCGGATTTGCCGCCGCGGCTCGCACGCACGCCGCCTTATGCCCGCTCGACTTCCGCCTGCCCTTCTTTGCTTTCGTGGAGGCCGAGACCGATTTGTTGCAATTGCCCTGCGGGAACTTGCCCAATGCTTTGTCCGAGGCCGTCCTGTTCACATTTCCGTTCCTTTTGTATGCGGGAACAATGTACTTCTGAGCTCTGCCAGGACCTGCTGGGGAAACTGCCATTCCAGTCTTGGCACTTTGGGGGCGGGACCGCTGATCCTCCACAGAGCGACGTGACAGGGTCCTTCCCTTCCTCCCGCCCTGGAGCCGGCGACCGCTCATGTCTGCGGCCAGTCGCGACCCCGCCTGCTGGAGTGCTATATAAAAGTTGCTCCGCAGCTTTCCGTCGACCTCGGGGGTGTTCTCGACGGCAGCACACGCTTTCTGGTACCACGTCACCGCGGACCGTGTGTTGCCCAGGTACTCGTCCTGCACCCCCAGATTATAGAACGAGATGCCGAGCAGCGAGGACTTCTCCGCGATATCGTGGCGGAGTTTCGGCCCTGCTTGAGCGGGATGTGACTGTCCGGTGAGAGAGAGCAGGTCTTCTTGGCACTGGAAGGCCGCCTTGATCGCGCTCTCAGAGGCCGCCCTGTGGTTCCCCAGCTGGCTCTGTATCGCGCATACATTCAGGTAGGTGATGGCCACGTTTTCCTTCGAGTCGTACTGAACACATGAGTCGATGGCCTTCTCGAGACAGTCGAGCGCCTTCTCCAGCTCCCCCATTTTCTTGCACGCGCATGCCATGTTGTTGTAGGTAAGATTCTGCAGGGCGGCGAGCTCGGCGCAGTCGAATGAGAGTAGAAGACGTTCGGCGCGCTGGAGGAGGGCAAGACAGGACTTCTGTTTGTCGTCCTGCAGCAGTTCCATCGCATACTTGTTCGCCTTATATACGGTCTGGGTGAGCTGCTGGAGAAGTCCGGAATCTTTGAGGCCGTTCTTCTGCATGAGGTAGACCGTCTGCTCCATGTAGTCGAACGCCTGGATGTACTTCTTCTCCCGTTCCAGCACACTCAGCGCATTCTTGTACGCTACATCGTGGCTTCGCTTCTATGAAAATTACTGGTGTCGGATGTTGGGCCGCCTGCTGAGCCCGTGCCTCCCACGACCCGCGTCTTCGGCTCCGAAAACCGCATATTTGTTGCTCTGAGGAAAAAGAGATATATATGCGACGATAGCTTTTATGAGCGTTATACTTTCTCTGCTATGCGCATATAATAATATTAATAATGGCGAAGTGCTGATTATAGATATAATTGACACCGACACTGCAGCCGGACTAGAGCGTATTCTCGCTTGCATGCAAATCAACTCAAATCCGCCTCGAGCGCGTGCGCCGCACAGTGTTGTGTCCGCTTAGAGTCGCTGTGAGAAAATTATTCAGATAGCTATGCTATATATCGACTAGTGCGCAGTGGCCAGATTCCTCTCAATGCAGTCGAAGAGCTTGTCGATCTCCACAGGCTTGGGAACGAACTCTTTCATGCCGGCAGCCAGACACTCCTTCTCGATGCTTACCCCCTGATACGCAGTCACCGCCACCACCACGGTCCCCTTTATCTCTCCAGCCTGTGTCATCCTTCGTATCTCCCTGCTCGCCGTTATCCCGTTCATGACCGGCATGTCGTAATCCATAAGCACAAGCCTGATGCCGTCGCAACAGTTCTTCTTGCGGTTCTCCCGCCGAAGGACGTTGAGCGCCTCGGCGCCATTCGAGCTCTCAAGGCAAATCAGCCCGAAGCGCTGGAGCATGCCGCTGAGGGCGATTTTGTTTATCTCGTTGTCGTCCACGATCAGCACTATGGGACACTTGCAGGGATGGTTAAGGTGCAGCATTGACTGATGATAAACACGTTTGGCGTGACGGCCGGGGAAGCTCTTCTGCTTGGTCAGCTTCATGACCTGGTCCTGGAGAAACTCCTTGTTTTGGAGCAGATCTTTTCCGGGAAGGAAGGAGAGGGCGGTGATCTGGCGAGACTTGTCGGGCGTGGCCAAAATGTCGGCGAACTCGGCCGAGCTCCGTGCGTTCGGCGTGCTCATTCTTGCCGACGACATGTTAATGTTCGCCTCGACCAGCTTCGGCGTGTCCGGGGCCACGGGCTCCGTTTCCTGCTTCTTTTTACGACTCTTCCTCCTCTTCTTATCGGTCCGCTTCTTCTCCTCCTCATGCGCCTTTTCGGACTCCACGCTGCTGGTGTGCTGCTTTACGGGCAGTCCTTTTCCGCCAGAAGTACTTTTCATGGTCGCTCCCCTTGCTCCCAGCAGCCCTCGAATCGCGTTGTTGTCGCTCCTCCTTGCTGTGCGATGGCCCGGACCCGAGAAGGAGACGGGGACGGACTGGAACGAAAGGAACTTTGCGGGCCGCGATCGTGCCACCACGCCCACGCCCTGTCTTGCTGCGAACTCGCAAGTGTTGCCGTCGCTGGCCTCCGCGTCTTCGTTGCTTTCAGGATCGAGGGTCTCCACACGGAAGGTGGTCCTGGGGGCCTGAAAATGCGACTTATGCTGCTCTTCGGCCTTGATTTTTAGCTTGCTGTGGGACACCGAGCCGACCTTGTCCAGATTACGGGAGCTCCTCGACTTGTCCCCCGAGATCTGTCTGAACTTCTTGAAGGGGGCGTCAGACGGCTCCGAACGGACCCAGAAGCTGAAGGTTGTGCCCTTGTCGGCCTCGGAGTCCACGATGAGTTCGCGGCCGATTTGCTTGCACAGCATGTTTGTGACAGTAAGGCCGAAGCCAACTACGAGTCGAGGGTGAGACCGCGGGGGAATACTTCTCTGTGCCTTCTCGCCGGGCTTGAGCTCGTCGTCGTCCGCCCCGCCGAAAAGCTTGAAGAGCTGCACCTTCTTTTCGAGGGACATGCCGACGCCGGAGTCGGAGACCTGGAACATGAGCAGCTGCGACTCGCGCGAGTCCCGCGTTACCCGGAGCGTTATCGTCCCCTTCGGCGTGTACTTCAGTGCGTTCATTAAGAGGTTCAGAATGATCTGCTCCAGTCTACATTCGTCTGAGAAGACGATTTCGGGCAGATCGCCGCCCTTCTGCAGGTCTATCACCAGTCCTTTCCTGTTCGCCTGCATCATTATTAGACTGAGCACGTTCTCGAGGAAGGTCTCCAGGTTGAACGGCTTCCTCTTGAGCTCGAATTCGTTTCCTTCAATACTGAGATAGTCCTACGCAATCTCGCCGCTGGGAAATAGGATACCAGCCAGTTGCTGATATAGTTGTTGAGGAACTTGGCACACGTAATGATCGCGTCCACCTGGTACTGGTCCTGTGGGTCGGACAGTCTCTCTTTCAGCAGCGGGAGCATCGCCAGCAGTCCTTCCCAGTTATTTCGCCGTATACCATTGACGGGGTTGCGGAATTCGTGCGACATGGACATCAGCAGCATGCGCCTGTGCAGACCCTTCGTCTTGCTGTAGTCGGTCTCCTTATCCAGCTTCACCACTCTCCGCACGAAGACGGCGCCGCCCCGTTCCTCCCCAGCGAGCGCATAAACTATCACACAATTATTAACAGCCAGATCAAACCTTTGTATTCCAGCTCGGACCGTGACGCAATTTGCCCCTTGCCGTTCCCCGCCGCCAATTGTGTCCACGCGTCCTGTCTTCCCCTTCCCTTCCCGTCCGGCAGTATCCCTCCCAGCGCCTCCTTCACGTTCTGCGTTCCCAGCATATCAACAGCCACCTTGTTGAAGGACAGCTCGCCTTCAGGGGAGACCAATACAGTCCCCGTGGTGTCGATGCCAGAAAGCATATCACTCATCTGGGAGAAGGTGAAGGAACTGCGCTCCAAGGAGGGCAGGCGGCAACATATGCAAAGTAGTCTGGCGAGCAGACTCGGGATGGCGCAGTCGGTGGGGACCGCGGCCAGCTGAAGGGTCGCGAAGCTGGCGACCGCGGCGAAGACTCGTGCTCCCCCATTTGATAGTAACCTTGATACTATAATATTATCCAGACAGACTGCGGCCACCATCCTATGGTGATGATTTATTTCGCTTTTTACCAGGACGGCCGTTTGACGACCGATACAGCCCACTCGATCTGGAAGGAGAGACAGACCGCCGCGGCCACAGCTAGACACTGAGTTCCGTCCGCCGGAGCCGAGCTGGCGGATCGCCCGGCCCAGAAGAGGTAAATCATCCCGGCTGCGACGTTCAGTCCGGCGATCAGGGCCGTGCCGCCGAGTCCCTCCTCTATCGCGAGAAGGAGGGAGAACGCAGCGAGGACTGCGAAAAACGATCGGCCCAGTTCTGTCCTCGCCTTCTCCGAGAGTTTGCGCAACTGCTTCTCTGTGCTTGTAAGCAGGCGTTCGTACATCGGCATTTTCAAATAATAACTTGCTTTAGCACTAAGTCTCTAGAGGATCACACTACTTGATGGATATTATAGTTTATGCAAAGTGACGCATGGAATGTCTAGTTCGCCATCAATCACGTAACATTTTCTTACTATCCACATAGACTGACACTGAGTTGATACACACAGGTGCGCACGCAGACACATTGAGAGAGGAAGCATGCAAATATCAGGCACGTTGGCATGAGAGATTGTGTAGGTTAGCTCGCTACTCGCCCTTCTTCTCAGGGTTGTTCTTGAGCAGGTACTGGGCCACGAACTCCACAGGGTTGGGCGGTCTGCGCGGGATTAAGACGAACGCTTACCGCTCCTTGGCCAGCTCGCTGAGGGCCTGGATCAGCAGCGGGACAACTGTCTGGTCGAGGTAGGTGCGGATCGGCAGAAACTCCGCCCCGCTTCCCTTCTTCATGTCCTGCGTTGGCGGCTTGACTACATCGGGCTAAAACCGGATTAGCGTGGCCGGGTACCTCGTTGGGCTTGACGTCCTCCTTCGGCTCGTTCTCACCCTTCTCAGACTTTTTGGATTTTTCCGTCATTTATTTAAGTTATTTACGCTCTCTGTTCATTTTAATTGGCAAGTTCACCCTCGTGCATTATGTCACGACGTTCCTAAAGAGCGTGCTAGGTCACCACAGGGGTTTTGGGGTTTTGGGGTTTTGGG
>QFZN01006184.1_pt1 | contig 13057 bp, 2 predicted proteins | sample 1740101 | NCBI WGS metagenome assembly QFZN01 (sample SAMN09210849, study PRJNA391713) | Ciliate metagenome, whole genome shotgun sequencing project. | isolation source: combination of 50 Heterometopus sp. ciliate cells from an enrichment culture... | host: Heterometopus sp. ...
GATGTACCCGGCAGGGTGAGTTTAAGCGATGACCATGAGGATATGTGGGTGAATCGGCGTGGGGAACATTATAATAATTTGAGCATCAAGAAGGAGATGATACCAGAAAAGAGCCGATCAAAGCCGAAGTCGCTCGGTACCGTGCCGCACTAACCTCGTAGGCCCCATCTTCCGATTGCGACTCCCTAATTTCAAAGGCATGAACGAGAAGTACCGTCGCAAGCTCGAGGAGTTAGGCTATCCAACCGAACAGACCCAGCCGCCATCTATGTCGAGGTACCGCCAAAATGTGAGCCAGAATAGGGTGCCGGAGGGTGGGATGGGCGAGGAGGATTCGCGCCGCGGAGACCCGTCACAGGAGGAGGCAAAGCAGTCCCAGCGGGCCCGGCCCAGACCAGCCGTTAAAAAGGGCCGCAAGCTGGGCGAGGATACCGCGGCGGGGGATCAGCGAGGGAAGGCTGAGAACCCGTTGATCGCAGAGGTGTCGAGCAAAGACCCCGACCCGTCGAAGTTGGCCAGCCAGCTTTCCGCTGTTCAGTCTCCTAAGGCTATTATCGACGCTCATCCTTCCAAAGAGGCCGACCTCATCAACTCCGAGTTTAACCTAGAGATGTTCATGATCCCAAACAAGAGGGAGGTGAGACAAATCACAAGGTACGACACGTGGGAAGGCGACCTGACCCCCGAAGAGTGGCTCCAGAAGTGTCGCGCCTCCCCAGACTCCTCCCACGGTCTCAGTCCTGTGTACAACGGAGAAACGTACATCTGGCAGCCGGTGCGAGTGGAGGGCTACGACGCCACCGCCAGCAGGTACGAGGTGATGGTGCTGGCGTCGGGCCAGCGAAAGCAGGTGACCCGCCTGGCGCTGCAGTTCAGCATGGAGGATCGCAGTCAGTTCCATCAGCGTCTCAAGGAGTGTCGTGAACGCCGCGACCGGGTCGAGGGCGAGCTCAGATTTCAGGAGTTCGTGGACGGGGTTCCCACGGAGAATGTGAACACGATAGCCGAGGAGATGGTCAAAGAGGTGGAGAAGAAGGTGCAGATCCGGGAGGACCGATTTGAGCCGAAGCACGCCAGGGGCACGATTGACCGGCTGCTGCAGGTCGTGGATGCGATCTACAAGCGCACAATGAAGAAATGTGTGGTGATCAAGGACATGACAAACGTGGCCACGGTGAGAAGGCTGGAGGAGATCCACCTGCCGGTCAAATTCTGTCCGCGGACTGTTCCTTACTCTGCTGTGGTCAACGTGGGTCGCGAGCCCAAGAAATATCAGACGTTCAGCAAGGAGACCGAGAGCTACCTCACCTCGCAGATGCAGTCCCAGTCTCAATCGCCACACAACATGTCGCACGTCAAGAGTCTGCCCAAGCTTGAGGACCTGAAGAGCCCGGCAAGGGGGAACGCGAAGGGGAAGTACAAGAAGAGGGACAAGAGGAGACTGACCCGGGAGGCAGAACGGCTGCTGAGCTGGCAGACAGGCAAAAGTCCAGTCGGCGTGCTGACCGACGAGTTCCAGCAGCTCTGTGAACAATTCAAGACCAAGAAGCTGTTCCAGACCGATCTTCAGCGCCTCCAGCTCCCCATGCGTTCCTCCGACTTCATGCTTGCACAGGAGAAGAAGATCAAGGCGACCACGACAGATATACTGAACAACTGGCGCTTCCAGATCCTCCACGACATAAGACAGAAGGTGAAGGGGACGAACATAACCTTCGACATCTCGCGGCTCGATGAATACGAGAAGAGTCCTGCCAAGACCCTCATCCGCAAGTACGACTTCATGTTCCACAACCACCTGGGCCAGTTTTTCATGAAGTCGGTGGAAGACGTGCTGCGGTTTGTGGAACAGTTCACGGTGCCGGAGGGCGGGGAGCTGTGGAAGGTGAGCGCGCAGCCGCTGATCGAGGTGGACATCCGGTACACCGGCTGCGATAAGAAGGACGAGGCCGCCAAGGAGTCCAAGAAGGACAAGAAGAAGAAGCGCGGCCGCGAGGACAAGGCCAAGAAAGCGAAAGACGAAGGACCCAGATCCGTCTACTTCAAGCCCACCCTCGAGGAGTGCCGGACCAAAATAGTCTCGCTCCTAGACAAGCTCGTCGAATCTGCAGGGAAGATCACGATCCTTGAGACCGAGGACTATAACGTGTTCCTCAGCGGACGCAAGAGGCCCGCGTACGATATCAACGCAGACACGCCGGTGATAAAGGAGGCACGAGGGAAGCTGGACCGGATGATAGACCAGTGCGTGGTAGGACCGCAACGGCTGCTGGAAATGTTCAAGAAGTACGAGTTCTTGATGAACGATCGTGTTGAGAGCATCGGCAGGATCATGAACTCGGAAAACCCGCCAACTCTGGAGGAGCTCAAGAACCGCCTCAACGCGTATAGCAAGGCGGCCTACGAGGTGCAGACATTGGCTATTGACAAGGTTCAGTTCACCATGTTCCAGGTCGACACCTCTTATGTTAAGCAGTACCTCGCCTATCGGGCAAACAAGCTGAAGGAGGCACTGCTGAGGGCGATCAGCAAGTACTGCAAGGCGACGATTGAAGACATCAATAAGAAGTACGGCGAGCTGCAGACGAACATGGAGGACAAGCCCACGTCTAAGGATGCCTACAAGGTGCTGAAGACATGTCTGCGAGAGTCGGAAAAGCACATGGAAGAGATGAAGGCCAGACACGAGATGGTGAGACAGCACATAGGACTGCTGGAGGACCACCTGGTGCGCATCGAGAAGGACGTCTACAGCCAGTTCTTCAAGACCTACCTCTATCCTGGCCAGCTTCGCACCAAGAAGGCCAAGGGCAACAACAACCTCATCAGCTACGAGGAGCAGATCCGCTCGGAACTCGAGAAGCAAAAAGACCAGTTCGACCGCGAGCTCAACAAGTACAAGCAGGACTACGCGGACGTGATCCAGTTCAGTGACATCGACTCGGCCAAGAACAAGTACCGCGCGGCCTTCGAGCTGCAAAAGTCCATCGGGAACGCGGTGACGAAATCGAAGGAGCTGAACGACGACGAAGATCTGCTGGAAATGAAGCGGACGGAGTACAGCATGCTGGACAAGCTGGTGAAAGACTTCGACCCGTTCTACTCCCTGATCTCCAACGCCGACGACATCCAGAAGTTCATTTACGGCTGGACCAACGATGCGTTCATTGGCCTCAAGCCTAGCGACGTCGAGGAGAAAATCGCCTCCTGGATGTCCGTCCTCGATTCCCTCAACAAGCGGCTGGAGGAGAACAAGGACCAGGCTGATGTGGCCATCCAGCTCAAGGGCGTGGTGTCAGATTTCACGAAACATCTCGAGCTCATCAAGTGTCTCAGGTCCGAGGCAATGAAGGAGGAAGAGTGGAACGAGATCAGCAGAGTGACTCCTCTAGGGCTGAAGTACAACGACGAGACGCTGACCCTCCATGCGCTCATCAAGAAGGACGCAGAAAAGTATATGGAGGAGATCAGAGAGATATGGGACCGGGCGGAGAAGAAGCTGGAGCTAGAGAAAGGACTGAAGAAGATGAAGGAAGAGATGAACCGCAAGAAGCTGGACGTGGCCCACTACCCCGAGGCCGGCACCTACATCATTCAAGGCTACGATGTCATGCTTGAGACGATCGATGAGCAGATATCGGCGACCCAGACCATGCTGAGCTCCCCCTATATGACTGGAATCCTTAGAAGAAACTGCTCGACCTGGGCAGGAAGACTGACGAATCTGTCGGAGATACTGGAGGAACTCAAGCGGTGCCAGCGGACCTGGATATATCTGCAGCCCATGTTTGCGGCTGAGGACATAAGACTGACACTGAAGCGCGAGGCAGAGCAGTTCGCAGACGTGGACACCAAGTGGAGACAGCAGATGGAGAGCATGAATTCCGAGAGCCTCGTCATCTCGCTGCTGGAGAAGGAGCGCATAAAGGAGGAATTCGTGCGCGCAAACGAAGATCTCGACGCTATCCTTCGGAGCATGGCAGATTTCCTGGAGGCGAAGAGGAAGAAGTTCCCGCGGTTTTACTTTGTGGCGGACAACGACCTGCTGAAGATATTGTCAAACGCAAAGAAGGATCCGTCGACACTGCAGCCGTACTTCAACAAATGCTTCGAGGGAATCAGCGCGTTCGAGATGACGATGCCGAACCAGGAGATCGTGGCGATATCTTCCCCGGAGAACGAGAAGATCCAGCTCATCCGTCCGTTGGGTCTGAAAGAGGGTGATCGGAAAGGCAATGTGGAGATCTGGCTGAAAGACCTAGAGAAAATCATGAACGACACGCTCAAGGACCAATGCAAGAAGTCCTTCAAGGATTATTCCTCCACTCCCAGGGCCAAGTGGCTCGTCTCCTGGCCTGGACAGATCGTCCTTCTCGTTAGCCAGATACTGTGGACGGCCTCCGTGGAAGCGTCGCTGAGAGACAGCAAGATAAAGTCGATGGAGCAGTACGAGGAGAAGCTGAAGGCGCAGATCAGCGAGGCCGTTGGGCTCGTTCGTGGCGATCTCGAATACATACATCGGCTGACTATAGAGACGCTGCTGGTGCTCGAAGTCCACGCCAGGGAGATTGTTCGCAGTCTGATAGAGAAGAAAGTGCTGGATGACACTGCCTTCGAGTGGATTTCCCAGCTCCGGTACAACTACGAGCGCGACGACATCAAGGTGAAGATGGTGACAGCATGTCTACGATATGGCTTCGAGTATATGGGCAACACTTCCCGTTTGGTCATCACTCCGCTGACCGACCGCTGCTACCGCACTCTCATGACTGCCAAGCAGCTCAATCGTGGCGGCGCCCCGGAGGGACCGGCGGGCACAGGGAAAACTGAGACCGTGAAGGACCTGGCGAAGGCGCTGGGCATCTACTGCGTGATCTTCAATGGCTCCGAAGAGCTCGATCACCTTGTCGTCGCCAAGTTCTTCAAGGGAATCGCCTCCGCAGGAGCCTGGTGCTGTTTCGACGAGTTTAACAGGATCGACCTTGAGGTGCTATCGGTGATAGCCTCGCAGATCTTGATGATTCAGCAGGCCCTCAGCGCAGAGCAAAGTGTCTTCCACTTTATTGACGAAGATGTGGTCCTCAGCCCCCAGTGTGGAATCAACATCACCATGAACCCGGGTGGACTCGGCCGCACCCCGCTTCCCGACAACATGAAGGCCCTGTTCAGGCCATGTGCGATGACCGCCCCCGACTTCGCCCTGATCGCGGAAATCCTGCTCTATTCCTACGGGTTCCATGAGGCGAAGAACCTTTCGCGGAAGGTTGTGGCCCTGCTGCGACTCTGCGGGGAACAGCTCTCAGCACAGGAACATTATGATTTCGGCATGCGTGCGCTGCATGCGGTCCTGACGACTGCGCAAGTCTTGCGAAAGAAGTTCCCAGCCGAGAAGGAGGACGTGATTGTGAGAAGGGCGCTAGATGAGACCAACCTGCCGAAGCTCATGGCCCAAGACATTCCGCCATACCAGGGAATCGCAGCCGACCTGTTCCCGGGAGTCGAGTACAAGGTGGATTCCGACGCCGCGGGAATAAAGAAGGCGCTTTCTGATACACTGGTCGCCGACAAGCTCGAGCCCAATGAGCAGTACATCAGCAAGTGTGCCGAGATCTACGAGACCACTCTCGCTCGTCACGGTGTAATAGTGATCGGCGAGGCGTTCAGCGGGAAAACGCAGGCCATCCGCAGCCTGAAGAAGGCGCTGTCCACGCTGAAGGAGTACGAGGGCAGGAAGTACGGAAACATGGTGGTGCGGGTGCTCAATCCGAAGGCGATCGAATTTGACCAACTGTACGGGTCGTTCGACGGCGGGTCGAAGGCGTGGACGGACGGCGTGCTGGCGCTGCAGATAAGGGAATGCACGGAGATGGAGTCTGACGACATGAAGTGGGTGGTCTTCGACGGACCAGTCGACACCGCCTGGATGGAGAGCATGAACACGGTTCTGGATGAGAACAAGAAGCTGTGCCTGTGCTCGGGGAGCGTGATAAAGCTGAAGCAGAACCTGACGATGCTGTTCGAGGTCGAAGAGCTGAAACACGCCAGTCCCGCCATCGTGAGTCGCTGCGGCATGGTCTTCATGGAGAGTCACCGGCTGGGCTGGGACGTCCTTGTCAAGTCCTACTGCGAAACCCTGCCGACCATACTGGCTGCGAAGCGGGGCAAGACCATCGAGGACTACATGTTCTGCATACTGAGACCGGCAGTGGCGTTTGTCACAAAGCACTGCAAGTTCCCGCTGGACACCAAGCCCATGCACTTGGTGCGGAGCTTCGTCGGGTTCTTCGAAAGCTTTATAGGCGAGTGCAGGCTGCCAACGTACAAGCTGACCGCCGACCTCGACTCGGCCATCCCCAACATGCTGGTCTTCAGCCTGATCTGGAGCTTCGGCGGGTGCCTGGAGCAGGCCTGCCGCGACAAGTTCCACGAGTACGTCCTCGACTTCCTCAGCGCCAAGGACGTGAAGATGAAGTACAAGCTCGAAATCTCCGGCGACTACGCTGCGCCCCGATTCTCTGTCAGACTCAGGGAGGGCGCCAACGTTTTCGACCTGGCCTACGACCGCAAGAAGAACATCTGGAAGTCCTGGGCCGATGGCTCTGACGACGCCTTCTCTTCCTACACAAAGGAGACCCGGTTCCACGAGATAATCGTGCCCACGGCCGACACCACAAGAAATGCCTTCTTTATGCGCCAGCTGCTGCGGTCGGGCGAACATCTGCTTTTCGTTGGTCCTACGGGCACTGGAAAGACAAGTTGCACTGTTGCAGAGCTCAAGCGCAGCTTCTGCAATGCACAGTACAGCTACGCCACACTATGTATGTCCGCACAGACATCGGCGAACCAGACGCAGCACATCATCGAGAGCAAGCTGGAGAAGCGCGGAAGGAAGGTGCAGTACGGGCCGCTGCAGGGAAGAAAGGGGGTGATTTTCATCGACGACCTCAACATGCCCGCAAAAGACCAGTTCGAGTCGCAGCCGCCGCTGGAGCTGCTGAGACAATGGATGGACTACGGCGGCTGGTACGACATCGACACGCCCGACAAGCGTTTCAAGAGCATTGAGGATATCTCCTTCCTCGGCGCCATGGCCCCGCCCTCTGCTGGGCGACAGGCCATCTCCACTCGGTACCTAAGACATTACAACGTGATCTATCTGGAACCAAAGGACGGGAAGACGCTGAAGGGCATGTTTAAGAGCATAGTAGACTGGACCTTGAGAAACACTGTGGCCGGGGCGGGCGAGAGGTTCTCAGAATCAATCCTCCGGATGTCCACACAACTGGCCGAGGCCACGGTGGAAACCTACCTCCAGCTCACCCGCGAAGAGGAGCTGCGACCTATCCCCTCAAAGTCGCACTACACATTCAACCTTCGTGATGTGGCCAAGGTCTTCCAGGGAATTTGCAGGGCCTCTCCTCTTGCCACAAGAAAGGAGGAGGACATGCTCAAGCTCTGGGCCCACGAATGCTCCCGCGTCTTCCACGACCGGCTCGTCAGTCAGCAGGATCGTGACATCTTCGCAAAAATCATCAAGAACAAGATGAGAGAGTGCTTCGGGAAGGAGTGGGAGAGCGTAGTCACGACGGAGCCGCTGATCTTCGGCAGTTTTGTCCCCTGCATCTACCCAGACGGGGACCGCACCAAGGAGCCCTCCGCTGGCGTGTATTGCGAACTCGCCGACCGGCCGCTCCTTCGCTCAACAGCAGAGGCATACCTGGCGAAGTATAACGCGGACTCACACCGCGGCAAGCTGGAAATCGTCCTGTTCATGTCTGCCATCGAGCAGATCGCACAGATTCTTCGCATCATCACTCTTCCCCTCGGACACGCGCTGCTGGTCGGAGTTGGAGGATCGGGCAGGAAGTCGCTGACGGCGCTGGCGACGTTCATAGGGAAGTTCAAACTGTTCAGGATCGCGATCACGCGAAAGTACAGACTGCCGCAGTGGAAAACCGACCTCCGAGAACTCATGACAGACACCGGCATCGAGAAGGTTCCAACGGTGTTCTTCCTCAGCGACACGCAGTTGTCGAACGACCTGTTCTTAGAGGACGTCAACAACATCCTCAACACCGGCGAGGTGCCCAACCTGTACTCAAAGCTGGAGAAGAGCGACAGCAAGGAGGATCTGATAGCGAAACTCAGGGAGAACATGCAGACTCACCACAAGAAGATATTCAACTCGGACGACGAGGTGCTGGACACACTGAAGGAGGGTTCGCGGGAGAACTTGCACATCGTCTTCTCCATGAGTCCGATGGGCGAGCACTTCAGACACTGGCTGAGGATGTTCCCTTCAATAGTGAATTGCACAACGACAAGCTGGTTCCTGTCGTGGCCCGAGGAGGCGCTGCGGTCGGTGGCAGGACAGTACATGACGGGCGAAGAGTTGGCGGACAAGGAACGCGAAGGCATCGTCAGCATCTGCGTAGATATGCAAGAACGGGTGCGACTACTGGCGGAGAAGTACAAGAAAGAGATGCAATTCTGCTACTACGTGACGCCCACGAGCTACCTTGAGCTGCTCAAGACCTTCAAGAAGCTCCTGTCTTCCAAGAGGCGCGAACTGCTTACTAGCATCAAGTCTTACGAAACTGGTCTCGAGGAGCTCAAGCGTACCGAGGCCTTCGTTTCCCAAATGTGGGCGAAACTGAGAGAGATGGAGCCGGAGCAGAAGAAGCGGAACGAGAGCGCGGTACATCTGGCAGATTCGCTGAAGAAGAAGCAGGCCGAGGTGCAGGAGGAAACCAAGATTGTCCAGCAGGAGGAGGAGAAGGCCAACGAGGCCAAGAAGATCGCCGACAGTCTTCAAGCTGAGTGCCAGGCGAATTATGATAAGGCGTTGCCAGAACTGAAGGAGGCAGAGAAGGCGATAACGAAGATAGACCAGGCGGCGATCTCGACCATGCAGAGTCTTTCCTCGCCCTCTGAGGTGCTTAAGCCTGTGGCCAAGGCGCTCTGCATCCTCCTCGACATCAAGCCCAAGCAGGCGGGCAAGTCTGAGCCTGACTACTGGCTGCCAAAGAAGATCTTCACCCACCGCAATCTCAAGAAGCTGACGGAGCTGGACAAGGAGAACATCCCGCTGGCAAAGATTATCGAGCTCAAGAAGATCACAGAGTCCGTCGACTTCATGACCGAGAAGATCATTCTCGCCAACGCCGAGGCAGAGACCATGGCCCGCTGGATCCGTGCCATGATGAAGTTCGACCAGATCAATCGCGAAATCGCCCCCAAAAAGGCACAACTGAAGGAGGAGGGCGAGAAGGCCCGGGCGGCGCAGGAGGCCCTTGCCAATACCAGCAAGCAACTGAACGAGAAGAAAACGCTGCTGGCAAGTCTGAAGCAGCAGTCAGAGGTGGCTGAGGCGCAGCGGAAGAAGCTGACCCAGGAGATCGAGGTCACCAAGAAGAAGATCGAACGTGCCCGCGAGCTTCTTGATCAGCTAAAGACGGAGAACAAGCGCTGGAACGAGCAGTGGACATCGCTGCAAGAGAGGTACAAGAACGTGCTGGGCGACATGCTGATCTCCTCCGGAATTGTGGCATATATGGGGGCGTTCCCAGCGAGCTACAGGGAATCTTGCACGGAGAGCTGGAAGGAGTTGCTCACCAAGTTTGCCATTCAGCGGTCCAATTCATTCTCCCTCTTCAACGCCCTCGGAGATCCGCTCCAGAAACTCGTTTGGCAGAAGCAGAAGCTGCCAACGGACTCGATCTCCACGGATAACGCCATCATCATGGAGCACTCCAGTCGCTGGCCGCTCATCATCGACCCCCAGAGACAGGCCGTGAACTGGATCAAGTCGTTCCCTAGCACACAGCTTCGGGATCGGGTCGAGGTGATCAAGCGCAGCCAGAAGATGGAGTCCATGATGAAGCGCATAGCATCAGCCATGGCTGCGGGCAGCATCATACTCTATGAGGATGCAGACGAAAGCTTTGACAGCAGACTGGACCCGCTGCTACACAAGGAGATCACCATGGAGGGTGGCAAGTCTGTCATTCAGTTGGGCGAGGACAACTCCCCGTATAATTCCGGCTTCCGCCTCTTCATCACCACCAAGCTGACCAACCCGCATTATTCACCGGAGATATGCGCAGTGGTGACGATGATCAATTTTACGGCAACGCAGGAAGGGCTGACGGACCAGATGCTGAACATTATTGTGAAGAAGGAAGATCCTAACACGGAGAAGAACAGAGAGGAGTCGATTCAGAAGAGCGTGGACATAAAGAGAAGACTGAAGGCGAAGGAGGAAGAGATACTGAAGATAGTGACGTCGCACAAGGAGGAGATCCTGGAGAGCGACCAGCTGCTCGACACGCTGAAGAACACCAAGCTCGAGTTCCAGAAGTCTATCTCCCAGGTTGAGGAGCAGAGGAAGGCAAGCGAAAAGATTGAGCACGATCGTTCCAAGTTCCAGAGTGTGGCCAAGAGGGTCGCAAGCCTCTACTTCTCGGTCGCAGACCTCTCCAAGATCGACCCCATGTACCAATATTCGCTGGAGTGGTACCAGGAGCTGTACAGACGGGCGCTGGAGATCAACAAGGACGTGGACCAGGCGCAGAAACTCGACCTCTACAAGAAGAACTTCACCCACCTTCTCTTCACAAGCATCTGCAAGTCCACATTCGAGAAGGACAAGCTGCTGTTCACACTCAATCTGCTGCTGAACATCTTCGTGAGCGAGGGCATGAACACCATCGCCGAGGTCAAGTTTCTCGCCTCGGGATGGACGGCGGCGACCAATGTGGAGTGTCCAGCCAATCCGGCGCCGGCGGGCTCGTGGCTTTCGGACAAGACATGGAGAAGCATCTGCGAGCTGTCGCAGTCCTTCCCCGCATTCAAGGACCTCCACCTCGAGATCGCGGCTCATCTCCCCGTCTGGGAAAAGGTCGTCTCCTCCCCCGACATCTTCTATCCATCCAAGGTCCCACTCCCCAACGGCTGGAACCTCCCCGAGAAGCTCAATCCTCTTCAAAGACTAATCGTGGTGAACGTGTTGAGGCCGGACAAGTTTGTGGAGGCGGTCACTGTGCTGATATCGGATAACCTGGGCAAGGAGTTCCTGGAGTACCCGCAACTCAATCTCGAGGAAGCCTATCTGGCTGCATCGCACAAGGTGCCGATACTGCTCATTCTTTCCCCCGGCGCGGACCCCCTGAGCGAGGTCAAGGCTTTCGCCGAGCGCCGCAACCTGGTCAACAGTCTCGTTCCTGTCTCTCTCGGAAAGGGGCAGGGCAAGAAGGCCGACTTCGCCATTGATCATGCACTCAAGTCCAAGGAGGGAGGCTGGGCCATACTGCAGAACTGCCACTTCGCCAGCTCGTACCTAACACACCTCGAAAAACGGCTGGACGAGATCCCGGAGGAGCCGAAACTGCCGTTCCGCATGTGGATCACCTCCATGCCTACCGGCAAGTTCCCCGTCTCGCTTCTCCAGTCCTCTATCAAGTTAACGGTGGAACAGCCGAAGGGGATAATGCGAAACATGCTGGACACCTTCGCACGACTGGAAGCGGGGAAGTTCTCAGACAGCAGCAATCCTAAGGCGCAGACCTGGCGAAGACTGCTCTACAACCTTTGCATGTTCCACGCCGTCGTCCAGGAGCGCGCCAAGTTCGGCTCTCTCGGCTGGAACTGTATGTACGACTTCACGTTTGGGGACCTGACTGTCTCTATCGACCACCTGAGGGTGTTCCTCAAGGACTACAACGAGGTTCCCTGGGAGGCTCTTCGCTACATGGTGGGGGAGGCGAACTACGGCGGAAGGATCAGCGACCCCATGGACGCGCGCTGCATCCAGACGATCCTCTCTGACATGTTTAACCCGGAGGCACTGAAGGACGGCTACAAGTTCTGCAAAAAGAAGGAGTACGGGTTCCCGTCGGACCTGAAGACGAAGGAAGGATATGTGAGCTACATAAGGGGACTGCCGCTGACGGACGACCCGGAAGTGTTCGGACTGAATGAGACGGCCAGCACCACCTGCAGCCTCAACGACGCCGCACAGCTCCGCAGCATGCTCCTCTCCCTCCTCCCGCACACCCAGGGTCCTGTTGATTCTCAGGAACAGGAGGTGGCCTCCAAGGCTAAGCAGCTGTGTGGAGAGCTGCCAAACGGATTCGACCTGGAGGAATGCAGCAAGAAGTACCCCTACACCTCCAGCCAGTGCATGAACACCGTCCTCATCCAGGAGCTGACCAAGTACAACAGCTTGCTCGCGTTGGTCAAGAAGTCCCTTTCCGACCTCCAGAGTGCCACTAAGGGCTACCTCATAATGACACACGAGATGGAAGACATAGCGGAGAGCATCCTGAAGAACACGGTGCCGAAACTGTGGGAGTCGCAGGCTTACCCGAGCCTCAAGCCGCTCTCCCTCTGGCTCAAGGATCTCACAGAACGGGTCAGATTCTTCCAGGACTGGGTCGACAAGGGCATGCCCGGCAGCTTCTGGCTCTCTGCCTTCTTCTTCGTCCAGCCCTTCTTTACCGGGGTGCTGCAGAACTACGCCCGCAAGCATCTGGTCGCAATAGACACGCTGGCACTGGACTATGAGGTGCTGGGAGAGGCGACGGACAAGTCGAAGGCGCCGGAGGAGGGCTGCTACGTCCGCGGACTGTTCATTGAAGGCGCGCGCTGGAACCCGGAGAAACGCTGCCTCGACGAGGCCGAAGCCAAGATCGTATACTCGCAGATGCCGCACATCTGGCTGAAGCCGGTTGACAAGATGAGTCTCTCTGCTGCAAGACATGTAAATCCGCTGAAATCATATAAGTAGGTATACGAATGCCCGGTGTACAGAACGGCAAGAAGACAAGGGACGCTGTCTGCCATGGGACACTCGACGACGTACATGATTTCGATCGACCTCCCGATGGCCCCCGAGCAGACCGCCAAGTACTGGATCAAGCGCGGAGTCGCTATGTTGTCGCAGCTTAACTACTAACCAACTAACTGCTTGCATAATAGTCCTCTCGCTGCATGCTGGAGACCGATACGCTATTGTGCGACACTTACTCGCGCCAGGAGGGGTTTTGGGGTGTTGGGG
>QFZN01006195.1_pt1 | contig 13031 bp, 16 predicted proteins | sample 1740101 | NCBI WGS metagenome assembly QFZN01 (sample SAMN09210849, study PRJNA391713) | Ciliate metagenome, whole genome shotgun sequencing project. | isolation source: combination of 50 Heterometopus sp. ciliate cells from an enrichment culture... | host: Heterometopus sp. ...
CTGCGCGCCGGAATTTCGAACCGAAAGTGGGTGAAAATGAATGACACTTTTCGTTACGAACTTGGTTTATTCGCCGCATCCGGGGCCTTCCTCGTGAAAAAGAAGTCTAGTTTAATCGTGTTGTCGTCGTCCTTGGACTTCCTCCGAGTCTTGCGCTTGCAGGTGCGCGGGGCGGGCTCAACCTTTTCGCAGCGGTTGCGCTTCTTCGGCAGCTCTTGGCTGGCGGCCTGCATCGGCTGCGGTTTCTTCTTCTCCTCTTCCTCTTTTTTGGCCCCAGTCTTCTTCTTCCCGTCCCCGTCAGCTTTGGCCTTTTCGTCGGCCAGAAACAGCTGTTCCTGCGAGATCTCGCTCTTCTCCGTCAGGTTGCTCAGCTTAAGACCAATGAGACGGGTGGGCTCGCAGGGCCAGAGCTGGTCGAGCAGCTGCTTGGCGGTTTTCGCGATCTCCTCCCTGCCGTCGATCCAGTAAGACAGTGTTATTGATCTATCGCAGAAGCACGATTGAGCCGCGGAGTTTACTTCTGGATCACTTCGAACTTGTAGGTCTTGATCTCAAGTGAGACCGTCTTCCCCGCAATCCCGTGCTTCTTCATGCGCTTGTGAAGTATTCCAGCCAGCTCCTCGATCTTCTCCGCGAACTCTGAAAGCCTATCGCAGCGCTTTAGCACGAGGAGGGTCGAACTGGGAGATGTTGCGGAAGGTCCGGGACACGCTGATGCTCTTCTGTATCCCCTCCGTGCATTCCTCGTGCTCGTTCCTTCCCACTCCTAGCGCCGAGTGTACGTAGAACTCGAAGTTGCTCTCGTTGAACAGCACGTACAAATCGGTGGCGTTATCTATTACGTCCTTGCAGGTGGCGATGCCCAGCCCGTTGAGCTGCTGCTCGCCCACCTTTCCTACCCCCGGGATCTTCCTCACAGACAGCGGGGCCATGAACTCTTCAATCTTCGCAGCGTCGAATGGAACGAAAGTGATGCCGTTGGGCTTGTGCATGTCGCAGCTGATCTTTGCCAGAAGACGGTTGGCCCCCACCCCGCAGCTGGCCGTCAGCTTCACCTTGTCGTACACTCGTTGTTGTATCTCCTTTGCCACATTCATCCGATCCGTATCGGTCGAAAGTTTGTGCGATTTCATGTAATCCGTCACGTCTAAGTTGGCCTCGTCAAGACCCATGCACTCCATATTCGGGTCGTACTCCTGCAGGATGCTCATCACCTGCTCCGACACCTCGCGATATTTTTGGTAGTTGCATTGGACGAAGACGAGGTCGGGACAGAGCTTCTTGCCAATGAAGCCGGGCATGGCGGATCGCACGCCGAATTTGCGAGCGACATAGTTGGCAGTAGAGATCATGGAGTAGCCGCCAACGGCCACAGGCTTGTCGGCCAGTGCGGGCTGGTCGCGGATTTCCACAGCCGCGAAGAACATGTCCATGTCGATGTGCACCCATGTCCTGTCCAGACACTGTCTGTTCCTTATCTCGTCTATTAGAAGAAGGGCGTTAAGCTCGGATTCCTCGTAATGCGCCTTGTCCTTCTTGGCCTCCTCTAGCAGAAGCTTCTTCTCGACGACCCGGTGCTTCATGGCGTCGAGCTTCTCCTTCTGCTTCTTGTAGTATTCCGAGCCCTTGGAGGCCTCCTCGATGACCTTTCCAACGTGGTCGTGGTCGATCATGCCCATTCCGGCTTTATCCGCGTTGAACACGAACAGATTTTTCTCCATTCTAGAAATGTTGGCGTCGGAGCCAGGATCGGTCGCGGCGGACTTCTCATCGACCTTGGGTTCGGCCTTGCTCTCCTCGGGCACGGCCGGTCCCATGCTTTTTGGCATGTTCTTGGGACTCTCCAGTTCGAAGAGCTTCTGCAGCTCCTCCTCGGTCAATTTTTCCAGCACATCATAGGATTGGTTGGAGCTTCCCGCCTCCATATGATAATATATTGATTTGTAAATTCGCGGCCGAATATTTTATAAGACCGATGTGCGGATTACTGTTCGGTAACCTGATGGGTCGCGTTATTGTGTCGAGATTTGCGTCACATATTCGAGGACTGTTTCTATCCGGGGGCTAACACTATATTAGTTAGAGAGATAATTGCAAAGTTCACCCGCAGGCTCTACTTGCAGCAGAGCCCTTCGCCAACAGCACTCATCCGCATGTGCCACATATCGAGTTGTCCCAGCCTCACATGTATCCGCATCAACAGCGCCCTCTGCCCGCCTCCTGTGCTAATCGGATTGCACTTCCGCAAGGCATCGGCCTTCCCCGCGTCAGCACTCCGCCGCATTCTCCTCGGGTTGTCCCCGCCAGGACCGGCCTTTCCGTGCTTCGTGGTCTGCGCTCCGAGTTTCATCCTTCGTCTTGGACCCTTTCCTGCAGACGATATCGGCGGCTTTGCGGCCCGAGGAGGCGAGTTGCAAATTCGCTTGTAGTGCTCCATGAGACTCCACTGCAGGTTCCCGTAGTACTCCCCCGTGTTCTCCGTTCCATCGAAAGAATTGTGGCCATTTTCTGTCGGAGTGCCAAGCGGGCTCATGTATTGAGAATGCGACGAGGTCATCCTCCTCCCGCATTTGGACATACCGTCCAAGTATGGACTGGGCTCGGGACCGACGGTGCACTCCTGTTTCAGCGAGCCACCGACCCGAGGAACGGACGAGCGGAATTTTCGGGACTGGGAGGAAATCGCGCCATCGGCACAGCGACGCTCCTTGACTCTCCGCAGGAGAGTGAGAAGGGGCCTGCGTGTCTTCTGGCACTCTTGCGGAGCGAAGGACCCGCGACGTGGCAATCTGAGTGGGATAGGACGCCTGCGTTCCATAGGATTTTATTTGCGATTTCGCGTCAGTAAATTTTATTCGATTGTCTCGCGACGGGGCAGCAGCATCTCTTCACATGCAACTGATGATCGATCTCAGATATCGTCGTGGATACGTTCGGCATAATGCGGTAACCCGGAGTTAAATAGACCTTAATAATAAGGATAATCGAAATTATCATTTCCCTGACTAGTTTCCTAGTATTTCCTGCAGTATTCCGGTGCTCCGCCACCTGCCTTGATATCCTTCCTTTATCTTGCATATCTTCTCGTGGGTCTCGCGGAGACACGTCCGCAGCTCCCCGAATCTGGTCACCCCCGCGGCCGCGTTTATGGCCGGAAGAAACGGGTCGGTGGCTATGAGTCCGTTGAACTTCCCATTCATCCCAACTCGGATAGCATACGGCATGAGCATGACATAATCGCCCTGCACGATCGCCATCCTTTCGCTGGCGAATTCCTGTCCGTAGTATCTCAGTGCCTCGATGAAGCACTCGGCTACGGAGGGGAGGTGGGGACACATGCGGAGGAAGGCGGACACCATGAGTGTCAGCACGTATGAACTTACGTCTCCTATCGCGATCAGTTATCGAAGAGGATACCGAAGTAGGGATTCTTGAGCCCCGCGGACTTGAGCAGCCGCTTCAGCAGTAGCGTCACCGGCTTCAGGTAGTCCAGGTTCTCGCATCTGTACGAGATCAGCTCCGCACACATCACCGGATGCGGCTTCACCTTTATCTGATCTTCCGTATCCGATCCGCGTTCCGGCTGCATATCAAATATGATATCCACATGGAGCAGCTCCTCTTCCGCCTTCGTCTCCGCCCCCAACTTCGTCAGGTTGAATACAGCCTTGATGACAGGAACGCGGGCAGTCATGATGGGCTGGCGCTCGGCCACACTTTCGACGGAGCCGAGCTTTTCGGAGAACCTGGTCATGGCCTCGACCACGGCTTCCCGCTCGTACAGGCCTAGCCCGCAAATTATTATGTCCAGGTCGCTTCCCGGCAGCGCCAGTCTTGTTGCCATCGAGCCGTAGAGCTCGGCCTTGATTGGGGAAGAGGCTGGATGGAACAGCTGAGTTGCGAGGTCTTGGAGCAGTTCCTCGATCTTTGTGCAGAAAGGCATCATGCGGTCCATGTAGCTGTTGCACGAGAGGATACCGGCCTCGATTTCCCCGTTGAGCGCAGAATAGAAGTCAGATTCAGTCGGGTTCGCGTAGTCCGGCTTGATTAGTTTGGGAGTCTGGCTGGGCACGACGGCCTCGTCCTTGTGGATGGATTCCGCGGAAATGCAAAGATCGGCAGATGCAGGCCGCTCGGGGGCAGGACTGCCTGACCCCGTGCTGGTGCCAGAACTGTTCAGTCCGACCGACTTCTCCTCGGCCGCAGTCTTATTCTCCTCTGGCTCCGGGCGAGGCTGGCTATCCTCCCTGGCCGAACCCGCGGTCGCAGACGCCACCGGTCTGCACTTGGGCACGTACTTCATTCTTTCGCACTTGACAGCAAAGCGCTGGCCCTGCCCAGGGTTCCTCCTGCGGTCCTGGCGTTCTGCCCCGCAGCGTCTCTTCCTTCTGTGATTGACAGAAGGGGCCGCGGACTCGCTGGCAAACTGAGTTTTCTCCCCTTGGGAGACCATGGCGTGTTCTTCAGCGGCTGCGATCTCCTGTATCTGTTCCTGGCTCTTGACATCCTTCTTGGACCTGCGACAAGGCGGGTTTGGCTGGGCCGGGCGAGGCGACTGTTTGTGAGTCCTAATGGGACCGCCGGCCGGGGGCGTGTCTGAGGACAAGGCGACGATCGAATCTGGCTGCGAAGTGGTACCGACTCCTCCCATAGAACAGGTTTGCTAGTTTAAATTTGATTTCTTTTTGACTGCAGAGCATTTAACAGCGAGCGACGAATTCTGTCTCTGAAGCCAGCCACACGTATTATATCCTGCTATAATTCTCATGTGTACACACACGCAAGAATTCAGACACTCGCGCCAGTCACACACGACACCTTGGGTATGCATGCACACTTGAATTCGCGCATTAACTCGAAAAGTCAGGCGTCTGCAACTTGAGGACAAAACGACGCAGATCGCAGCTGGCAAGGAGCGCCTTTCCGTGGAAAGTCTGCATGAACCGCCAGAAACGGCCCGAATCTATGCGGTCGTTTATCCCCGTCTCGTCCGCCCGCACCGACGCCAGCAGCTTCCTGGCATACTGTTCCACGTTTTTCACCGTTCCCAGCTGGTCCAGTTCCGGCCGGGCCCCCAATTCGTTATCAAAGCGCTTGGCGAGTGCGGGAATTGTAACAACCGAGATTTCTAGAAGAGTGATGACGGCGTTCTCGAGCTGCGGGTAGAAGACGACGCCGGGGTGTTTTTCGAGGAGCTGCCAAAGCCACTTCTGCTTCGATTCTGCCGGGTCGCCTGACATCAGCAGCGCACATTCCAGCAGCATGTCCTTCCGGTATTCCTGCGTGTTGTAGTCGAAGAAGCAGTCCAGGAAGGGCAGGAACGGCCGTGAGGGGTTCCTGTACTCGAGCTCTAGGTCCACGCCTATGCTCGTCAGGAACTCCTCTAGCTGGGCCTGGGAGAGGTCGCTATCAGGAGCGAGACGGAGAAGCTTGCCCCGGAGCTCCTCAAAGTCGGCGTTGCGAAACCGGAGCTGGCACTCCACCTTCTGGCATGAGTACTCGTCGAGGGAGAATGACTCTGGCTCGCGCTGGGATCCGCAGCTGTTTCCCATCGATTTAGTTTGTGCAGCGCTTTTGTGTTATAATCGTGTCAACTCGTCGCGTTTAACTTAACTTCCCTGCAATGGCAACAACGGACTTGGACACGCGATGCGGACGAACAGGCAGGTTTCTTTTGCTGCATGATACTGTAATTCGACAAATCGATAATAATAAACAGAAGAAATGACGGAGCTCGGATGGGAAACCATGGAGTATACGGGGACGCTGCCGCAGCCCAGCTTCGGCCACACCGTGACTCAGATAAGCAAAACAAAGATCCTGCTGTTCGGCGGGGCGGTGGGCGACTCCGGCAAATATGCCATGACGGATGCAACGTACATCTACTACCTCTTCAAGTCCTCTTGGACCAAGCTCGAGAGTACATTCGCTTATCCGATCGGTAGCCACCGGAACCAAGCCTTCACCAAGGGCGGCACACGCTTCGGCGGCTGTCAGCGGGTACAAGATGGTGGTATACGGCGGGGCTACCGGCAGTACGTTTGTTAATTTCTCATCCGACTAGATGGAAGCATGGCAACTGACGAGCTGTTCCTGCTCGATATAAAGAACGAGGGGGATAAGGGAACCTGGATATCGGTGCAGGTGGAAGGTCCCACGCCAGGTCGCAGGTACGGGCACACGATGGCCTACAAAAACGCATACATATTCCTGTTCGGCGGACACAGCTCGGTGGAGGCGACCAACGACACGTGGATCCTCTCCATCGGCAAGCTTCCCTTTAAGTGGGAAAAGCTGGAGTTCAAAGCGCCAGTACCGGACGCGAGGATATACCACTCGATGTCGGCCTGGTACGCCCCCGACTCGACCGGCACCGTGGCCATCTTCGGCGGGAGAGGCAAGGACCAGACCTCGCTCAACGACATGTGGGTACTCAACAAGAAGCCTGACAGCACCTGGGAGTGGAATGCAGTTCCGTATAAGAGCAAGGAGGTCCCGAGTGGACGCTATCAGGTAATAATATGTTGGCGAGAATCGATAGCATTCCAGCTTCTTCATTAACCGGATGTACGTGGTGGTGGGCGGACGCAATACCAGCGTGGGCGAGTCGCAGTCGGTTTCCGTTCTGGATGTTGAGACTGGCATGTGGAAGAACCTCCTGCCGTTCCCCCGCTTCCGCCACTCCGCCTGGGCCCACGAATACACGGTCTGTGCCTTCGGCGGATTCGAGCACTCCTCGCCCACAATGTGCACCGACAAGCTGGTCCAGCTGGACCTCACCTCTCTGATCAAGTCCGTTGTCGATACCACAAAGAAGTCTGAGCCGAAGATGCCGCCCGTCCGGGCCAATCCGCGTTCTGAGGCCGAGGACTCTAAATATTCTCTCAAGTCTTACGGCGAAGAAAAGCCCTCGTTCCGCCTCACACCCTACGCCCTCATCGCCATGTCCTATAGTCCAGACATGCCGACGGAGATACAGAGGATGATGATCACGCTGCCGCTAGGAAAACTGCAGGAGGAGGCCAAGAAGCTGATTCCCATCAATCCGGTGCTCAACGTCGTGCCCCAGTTCAAGGAAAAGCCCGGCGTTCGTCTCGCCCAGCTCGTCATCACTCAGCTCTTAAAGCCGAAGGAGTGGACCATGGGACAGATAGAGAAGCGGTTCTTCCTGAAGCCGGAGCACATAAAGGAGCTGATAAAAGAGTGCCAGTTAATAGTGGAGTCGCAGCCGATAATCTGCAGGGTGAAGACGCCGGTGAAGATCTTCGGCGACATTCATGGACAATACATTGACCTGATGCGGTTCTTCGACCTGTGGCGCAGTCCCACCGAAGCCGCCCTCGGCGGCGATATCGACAGTTTCGATTACGTATTCCTCGGCGACTACGTGGACCGGGGCTCCCACAGTCTCGAAACCATGTGTCTTCTCATGGCACTGAAGATCAAGTACCCGAACCAGATCCACCTTCTGAGGGGGAACCATGAGGACAAGTCAATAAACAACATATTCGGATTCTCCGAGGAGTGCGCGGAACGGCTGAGCGACGAGGTGGAAGACCCTGACTCGGTCTTTGAGACCATGAACCGTTTCTTCAACTGGCTTCCTCTGGCCGCCACAATCGACGACAAGATTGTGTGTCTGCATGGCGGAATCGGGTACACCATAAACAACCTGGAAGACATAAGCAGGATGATTCGGCCGCTGGAGGTGGTGCACGAGGCCACCACGCTCGAACAGCAGATGCTCATTGATATCCTGTGGAGCGATCCCACGGAAAGTGACGCCGATGTGGGAGTCCATGTAAATGTGATTCGCGACCCCAACTCGACCGGCAACATCTACAACTTCGGCCCCGATCGGGTCGAAAAGTTCCTAGCACAGAACAAGCTGGAACTGATCATCAGGGGACACGAGTGCGTGATGGACGGGTTCGAACGATTTGCGAAGGGACAGCTAATCACCGTGTTTTCTGCCACTGACTACTGTGGGAAGCACAAGAACGTGGGGGCGGCGCTGTTCATACACAAGAACTACGAGGTGGTGCCGAAGCTGATTTACCCGCTGGACACGTCCACACAGTCGAACTGGATGGAAAGCGACAAACGGCCGCCGACTCCCCCTAGAAACAAGGGCACTGAAAGCCTCAACTCGTCATACACCTAGAGATAAACGCATGTATTATCTTCGTGACGCACGCAACTTCACTCTGATTCGCTATTATTATCATTGTCGTATAGTGCATACAGTATATTTATTAAAAAGAATACTACGAGCGGGTTATTGCCCGAAAGCCTATCTATTATGGTTTATACGATACCGCGTAATTAACCAAATCGAGCGACACAGGCGTTGATATTATTATTAGAAGAAGACTACTCTACGTTCTTATCTTTAGCTCCGTTAAGAATGATTGGCGAGAGAATCCTCTTCGCCACTGCCGGAGGGCGGGACCCGTTGCTGGGCAGCAGCACGTCCAATGCCCTAATTTTGGCCCCAGTCTTGCGACAGACGAAGGAGGAGCCGGATAAGCTCTCCTCCCGCGGGGTGACGATGAGGTCTTCGCGCGAAGTTTTCCTTGAGACGGGCAGCTGTCCGGAGGGTCGGGGCGAGCACAAGGTTCTTATGACGGAGTCTGGTGATTTTGGCGTAGGAATCGAGTAGCCCAGACCCACGGTCGTGGCCGTGTCCTGTCTCTTCATTCCCCCACCACCACCACTATGGATGTGGATCTCTATGGGCGGCAGTTCGGTGGTGTGCGAGCTCTTCATCATTTTGCCTAAGCAGCAGTATAAAATTAAAAGGAAGACGTACGAGAAAGTACCGTCCGACGCTGAGGCCGCCTTCCGACGACCCGCTTCTCGGTGGCGCGGATCTCCTTCCCTATTCTTTGGCGCAAGGCTCAATACGGGCCTGAACGCGCTCCTTCCGGTCGTCGACTCTGCTGGGCTCAATGAACGTCCACATCTCGGGGGAGGCCACCAGCTCCTTTCTTGCGATCACGTACTCCTGAGTGATGGGCCCGAGGGACGGGGGCGAGACTCCGGTGGAAATCTCGGGCGCGGAGCCTCTGCGGGCCTGTGGGACTAAGTTGTGATGAAAGAGGCATGATACATATCGGAGGACAGCTGGACTTGCGCTGGGAAATCCGTCGTGTACCACAGCAACCCATCTTCTTTAACTCAGTAAAAATAAGTCTACAAATCACTGCTGCATATATGCTAGCTGGGCAATCGTGTTGTTTATCCTACATGGTTTTACATAGATAAAGCATTACCATCGATAACGGAAGCGAAAGTGTGTGCACTATATGTTGCGCCGAGAGGGAACGGAATGAGGAGTACGCTGAAAGTAATAAAGATATACACTGAGTGAATTGTGTGAGGGAACATAAGTGAATGATTGACTAGGCTAGAATATAATACAGTTGGACAATATTGCATGCCGAATAGCTAAGAGCTCAGCCACGCAGAGAGGCGCCATCTGGTCGGAACTTTTTATATAGCAAAAGCCAATAATATAGAATCCATTGTTTATATTCGCTGAAACCAGATGCAGACTCGTCTCAAGGAAAAGAAGAAGGATAATTCTTCTGCCCCCTTCGTCACCCGCGGACCCCACAAGGTCCACATCCAGATGGACAAGAACGAGATCCTTTACTGCCTCAAATCGGTACTCCCGGAGTCCTTCCGCGACGGCCGCAGCCTTCCTTTGCAGGTAACTTAGTCTTTCGTCGCCCCACGGCGGCGCTTTTCCTTCAGAACCAACGCGTGTAGACCGAGGAGTCGTCCGGCCAGAAGGACCAGGTCCCCGATACCCTTCGCAGTCTTCCCCCAGTCGCATCCAAGTGCTCCGTCGAGTCTGTTGTCCCCGTCCTCGCCCAGCCGTCAATCAGCGTAAGTTCCGTGCCCTCTGTCTCCCCCGTTCTCGATCTGGGGAGCAGCCTCTCGTTCAGTCACTCACCAAGCATTTAGTCCCTCCGTCACAAGAAGGCTGCCACTGTACCCGCGGACTCATACAATGATGCCAGCATCCGGTCGAAGAAGCGCTCCAGCCAGCGTGCAGCGACGGGCGCGGGCATGTGTGGAGTGAGCTTTAGGACCAAGAGGCAGGTGTCCGAGGCCCAGCGACAGGAGACGGCAGTTAAGGGATTGGCGAGCCTGATAAAGCACCTGTCAGAACTACGTGAGTCGCAAACGTAACGCGGGTAGAGGAGAAGCAGACCCGGTCCGAGCGGTCCAGCAAGCGCAAGTCCAAGTTGGGCTCGAGGTCTGGCAAGAAGAACGGCCGGGCCGCAGCCTCTGGAGCGCCGTCCACGTACTCTAACAACGTGAAGGACGAGCCGGCCGTCGAGGAGCCCATAGAGGAGGTCAAGGCCGTCCCCGTGGTCCCGGTTCCTACGGTGGAGCCACCCAACATACAGAATCCTCCACAGCCGCAGATCAAGGAAACTCCGCCGATGCAGACCAGGATGCCCGCGCGAGCCGGCAAGTACCCTGAGAACAGCAGCGGCATGCTCCCTGCGACTACCCAGGTCCCGCCATACCCGTCCCGCGCCTTCCCGCCGGCCTTCGATCCATACTACAGCGCTTACTGCATGGGAGCGAACAACCCGTTCAGCAGCATGATGTACAGCACCCCATGTCTAAACAAGGCCGCGACCGAGCAATATATTCCGCCGACAGCAGCGCCCGCGCAAGGAGCGTACCGCAGGACGGCAGAGGGACCGCGCCAGTCCAAGCCTTTCGCTAACGGGTCCCGCCACGTGGCCATCGCCTACCATATTCAGACTGCTAAAAACAGGGAGGCCTCCAAGGTACCTCCCATCAATCACCCATAGGAGGCCGAAGCCCTAGCAAACAACCTACTAGCACAGGCCGCCAACAATAGGCGAGCAACAGTGACCGAGATACTGGAGCGGCCGCACAGGATCGACAACTACAATCACGCGGTGGACATGATCACCGAGCGGGGCGTCCGTTCCCAGGTCCCAGTAAGGACGAACGAAGCCGCCGACAAAGGGGGCGACGACAAGGCGCAGCCCAAGTTCGGCCTCACATAAGCCGGTCTGTTCCTTCCCCTCCCTTAGAATCTACTCCTATAACTCTCAGATACATATTCGCATGAATATAGCCGAATAATTATTAATCCCGTATCTATATAGAAATCGATATTGCGACAGTAAGGCGACGACGGCAGATATACATGGAGTAGTTAGGTCATATCTCCTTATCGCTGATCTGCTGAGTGTCGCAGTACTCCTTGAGGTTCTGGATGCTGATGGTTTCTGGCACCTTGGTGCTCAGTTCGATTGCCGGACTCTCAGTCTCCCGCGTCTTGTTCCTGATGCTCTTGAAATAAGGATGCCGGAGAGCCTCCTTGGCAGTGATGCGGATGAACGGATTAAAGGTCAGCATGCGCGTCAGCAGGTCCAGCTCCTCATCCGTGCTTTCCGGGTACATTGCCTTGAGCTTGACTCCTGGACACTTTGGAAGCAGACTGACGTATTGCTTTGCGCCGTAGTCGGTGATGAACGAAGCTTCCTCATCCGATGGTGTTCCCAGCATCTTGCATATCGTAATGAGCTGCTCGCCCTGCTGGAAGTACTCTATTTCGCCCTCGCTGCCCGGCCGAAGCTGCGGACTGAGCGGGAAGCACGATGTACCAGGAAAGAGGGGCGCGCGGTCCTTGGGATGGGCCTTGTTGCCCTTCATCATCTGCAGCAGTTCTCCGAACGCGCAGCCCACTCCCCATATATCAACGGGGCTGCAGTACACCTTCTCGAGCAGGATAACCTCGGGCGCCCTGTACCACCGCGATGCGATGTGACTGGTCATCTCGCGCTCCATGAGCGGGTCCGGACGCATACTCTTGATGAACTCCAGTCTTCGCGCCTCCGCACGCATGGGAAGGGCGGTCTCGGCCTTGAGTTCCTCGGAACGCAGCTCGTGGTTGTCGGGCACCACTCCGCAGGAGGCCGTGCGGAATATTCCCTTCTCCGGCAGAAGCTTGTTCTTGAGCTTCCCCTTGAAGCCCTTGGTCTCCTCCCCGATGTCGTCCATCCCATCCTTCTTGTCTTGCTTGAAATTGACATCGAAGTAGCCGGGCATGGCGAGCTTGGTATTGACGAGAACGTGCTCGTCAAGGTCCTCAGGCTTCTCCTCGACCTCGGTGGCCGGGACCGGGATATCCGACATCATTTTCCCGCCCTCATTGCTCTCCGCGAACTCGCGTCTGTAGATCTCATCGAAGTCGAACTTGGTGATCTTGAGTCCACAAATGCTACGGGCGAGGCCGAAGTCGCAGATCTTGACCGTGCAGTCGGGAGTAACGAGGATGTTGCCCGGCTTTATGTCCCGGTGCACTATCTTCGCTGAGTGTAAGTAGTTTATGGCGAGCATGATCTCATACATTATGGTCTTGATCTGTTCGTGGTCCAGGTATGTGTCTGAATATATCAGCTTCTTCAGGTCGAAGGGCATATGGTCCATAACGATGTAGACGGACTGGCTGGAGTGAAGGATGCGGTGGATTTTGACGATGTTGGGATGTGTGACCTTCGACATGATCTCCAGCTCGCGGAGACAGTACTGCGCCAGCAGCGGGTGGCCCAGCGCCCTCACGAATTTCTTAACTGCAACCTTTTCATGGGCCTTGTTGTCGATTGCCTCGTAGACGCGCCCGTAAGATCCGTGGCCGATCTCTGAGATTATCTGATAGTTGAGACCGAGACTCCAGCGGCCCTCCATCAGAGCCTTGGGTTGTTTGTCCTTCTTCACACTCGGCTGCATATTGATCTTCATCGCTAACGTTTATATGATTATAAATTCAGGTGGGTCTTGCAATAGAACGACTAATATTTTATAACTATGCTCGTCGCGAGTTACGCTCCCATTTATGAGCGAATTTAATATCTTTATGCGCTACTTCATGTAAGAGTATACGTAAGCATGCCCATATCATATTGTCCTCCGGCTATGTTCATAGCATAGTGCTAACGCTTCTCTCTCTCCGGGGTTTTGGGGTGTTGGGG
>QFZN01006206.1_pt1 | contig 13020 bp, 14 predicted proteins | sample 1740101 | NCBI WGS metagenome assembly QFZN01 (sample SAMN09210849, study PRJNA391713) | Ciliate metagenome, whole genome shotgun sequencing project. | isolation source: combination of 50 Heterometopus sp. ciliate cells from an enrichment culture... | host: Heterometopus sp. ...
ACCCCAAAACCCCTTCGCTTGCCGGCATGTCACTATACGACGGCAGCAAGATTCCGGCTGAGAAGACGGATTTTCGTAATAATTTGCGCGTACAATTATACACTTAGTACAGTATATGCAAAACTACTCGCTTTTCTTGTGTATAACCTCGCTCCTCACCTTGACGCGAAATGTGGGGAGGGCCCAGTCTGACTTGCCCTCCGTCTCGCGCATTGGATGTCGCCTTCCTCTCCTCATCTCACTGCTATACCTCTTCCCAGTTCGTCCGCTCCTTCCCTGCTCCACCGCCTCGCTCTTCTCCGGAGTCAGCTCCTCCGCCATCGTGATCCCGCACGAGTCTAGCTGTTTCCCGGCCCGCGCCCGAGTGCGGGAGACTGGGCCGCTGAACCTGTTGCTGAAAATCACGCGTCCGCCTTGGGGAAGCTTGGGCGCGGCGCGGGGATCGGCCGTCTTGTAGCTGCCGAGGCAGGAGGGTGCCCTGCTCTTTGACTTTCCCACCACACTCGACATCACGATGCGCCGTGCCTTCTGCCGAAGCTTCTCCCGCTGGGACTTGCGTTTCTCCTTCAGCTTTTCCTCTGCGATCTCGCGGTTGAGGACGTCGGCCGCCGGAATTCCTGCCAGTTCGACCAGTTTGCACGGCTTGAGCCAGTCGCGGGTGTCCGATTCTTCTCCGCGGCCGTCATGTATGTCCACAAGGATGTTCGTGTACTCGTGCAGTGCAAGCATCAGCGCCTCCGAAATCAGCATGTAATCGCGCTCGGTGAAACGAACGACTTCCTCGCCAACCGTGTATGCATATTGCGAGCTCTCGAGGGTTAGACTGTTGACCACCTTCAGCTCCTTCCATATGATCACTCTGGCTGTGTTTAACTACGGGTGAACCTCAGATAATAATAATACCTTCTGCGGCTCAACGCGGAAACTGCATTGGTGAAAGTCGACCAGATGGCAGCGCTTTGCCAGAAGTCGCGATAGCAGTCGGGACTGTGTCCAGGAGCAGAGCGTGCCCGATGTCTCCTGATGGCATGCGTAAACGAATGAGTTGAGCAGTTTGCTGTGGCCATGGAGGTCGCAGAACAGCAGGATCTGTCGCTTCCCCACCGTGCAGAGCTTGGTCAGAAGGGACTTCAGCCGGTAGACGGTAGGATGAAAGCGCCTGCTCGGACTTCCCCAGCATCTGTTAAGATCAACTCCGGCTAGACTGCATCTGTTGTTGCCCATTATCACTCCGTCGACGTTAATCATCGGAACGATCAGGAAGATGTGTTTCCTTCTTAAGGCGACGGCACAAGGGTTGGCGCTGAGGAGGAAACGGAGAACGCCCTGCACCTTGTACGATCCCGCGGTCTCTGCCGCGTGCACTCGCGCCGTGATCACTATGTACGTTTTCGTCGCCGTTTCCTGGGTGTCTTCCGTAATCGTGATCAGGTCAACAGGTACTTTGCCCAGAGAGAGGCCGAGCACCTCTCTCCGGTACAAAACGCCGTGGGCGCGCAACTCGAACTCCGCAGGCCTGCGCCGTCCCTTCTTGGGCGATGCCTCCTTTTTCCCCAGCGCCGCCTCGGTCCGCAGGATGAGAGTGCGCAGTCGGCTGCAGGCGTAAGGCTTGAGGAAGGCGAAATACACGGTATCCTCATCGTACTTGAATGTGTGGGTGAACGAAAGGACGTAATAGTCATCGTCCTTTCTGACCTTGGAGGGCGTGGACCTGACCTCGTCCTCAGCGCTGGAACTGGGCAATGCCACAGGGCGAGAAGTCGTGGGCACTGGCCTTGCAACCTTGATGAGCGATACGTTCTCCGTTTTTGCGCTCCACGACATGTAGATCCGCGAGTAGTCGGTTTCCGAGAAGACTAGAGGAGTCATGCCCTGCTTGTAGAAGTGCGGGAACTTGGTCTGGTTCATCACGTTGAACTTCACCGTCTCGCCTCTTCGTGTATTCCGAACAGAGAAGTAGAACCACTGGCACCTGTTCGCAGAGTTTGTGTCCGAGTTGATATAGAGATCGTATTCGCTTTCAGCTCTCCAGACAGCCCGCTGAAGGTTGCCGCACTCGAAGTTGGAGTCGAAGAAGAGCACGCGTCTGTTGATCTTCCGCAGTCCTATCTCCGGCGTTATCGCCATCGAGCATGCCTTCCCGTCTGGCGGCCGCGGAGCTGAGGTAGTTCCCCAGCGCGCTCCCCTTCTGTGGCGACCCCCACGAACCGCCCGGGTCCGGCCGTCGTGCGGGCGTTGGCGGCTGCTCTGGGGCAGCGGGCTCCTCGAAGTCGAATTCCTCCACCTCGTTCGGCTTTGTTGGTTTCGCGCCGAGAACGTAGGCTATGTACTCCTGAGCCTCCTTCAGAGTCTGCGGTCGGAAGCACTCGTAGACGATTAATCCGGGACGACACTTGCCGTTGTCGAATCCTACACCAGGGTCGCAAGCTGCGAGCACACATGGACTTGCCTTTGACGTCTTCGGCGGCCAGCGGGGGAGGGGCGACGCTGTCCCACGACTTGAGCAGGCTGGCGTTCGGTTCGAGGGCCATGCTTTCTTCACTTCTCTACTTATTAGTATTTTTAAATCCTCGTTGTCCTTCGGCCCGTTTTGGGAGACCATGCGTGCGGGAAGCTGCAATATTTTATCACACTTAAAAGTATGGAAATATATATCAATATATCTCGTCGCATAAAATGATGGAGTGCAAGTGCTGGATAGTCTTCTTCGAGATGGTGATCGTAAGCCGCCGGGCACCAATCGGACAGATAGGATGTCTGCTGGCAGCGATCATCATAGAGAGAAGCAACCTGGACCAAGGAGTGTCGGTGACCCAGGCAAAGATTCCCATCGGCATCAAGGTCAACTGCGGGACCGTCTACGTTTACTCCTACGTCGACGTGATCACGGTCTTCATCGACGCCCTCTTCATGTTTAAGGCGTTCATACTGAACCAGCGGTTCGAGGAGTACAGGTGCAAGACGATAGTCTGGTCGATGTACCCGTGGCGCTCAGTAACGTTCTGTAGCATGTACCTGGCAATCTGGGTCTTCAATCAGTATCTGATCCTCAACTCGACGGACTGCGTGAACAGTAAGACTTTCGGTGGGATGGTGTAGAGGTGCCGTACACGTTCTACGCGGAGCTCATCTTCATCGCATACGGATATGTCGTGCTGACGGTGCTGTTCTGCTGCTGCTGCGTGGTGTGCGTCAAACGAATATAGATGATGGGCGTAACCCCTATTACGGATATATGTTACTATACGAGAGCCATTGCGTGCCGTTTCGCTTGGACTAATCGTACTAACAAGCATCAATATTATTATCAGATTTATTTAGTCTTGGCTAGCACGTCCGACTGCATCAATCCGATCCTGCTCGCCTTCTCCTTCAGTTCCATGACACGGCGCATCGACACCGGCTTAATATCGAGGATATCATCTCTCGTGGCCACAGTCGCGGCGAAGGCCTTGAGCACGAAGTAGTACTTGGCGTACTCCGCCCCGTTGACGTGCAGCTCGTACTCCACCAGCCCCAGGAACACCCGTTCCAGCTCATTGATGTCATCTGCGGTCGCCACCTCGGACGCGAAGTCCTCGTTGCCCAGCGGCTCGTCGCTCCACACCTTCGCCGCCAGTACCAGCGAAATCAGCACTATCCTTCTCCAGTTGCAGCCGTTCAGGAGGAAGCCTGATTTCATCATCATCTTCTCGATGTAGAGCAGCGCAACGATCAGCGACTCCTTGGGGATGCGGTGGCTCTTGGTTGCGAGGACTTTTGCACAGAAATCGTGGATCTCCTCCTCTGTTGGTGCGGTTTTGCTCATTTCACTGGGCCTCGCGTTGAAGATTGCGAATTCCTTCTCGCGTTCCCGCCTCTCCTCCAGTTCCGCCCTTTTCTTCTCCTCCTCATCCCCCGGCCCCTTGTCAGGCGAGAACTGTGGGGCGTAGCCGAAGTCTGCGACCTCCCTGATGTTCTCCTCGCGTTCTGGGATAATCAGTTCCGGAATCTTGTCCATGCCTCGCCCCGGGCAAAACGTTCGGCCGTTGCTGCAGGTCTGGGCCATTCGCTTTCCCAGGTATCCGGCTAGATCTTCCCTCTCGAGAATCTGCACTGCGTGACTGGCCTTATTTGCCCGCTGCGAAGTCCCGAACGAGCCCAGCGTGTGTTTGTAGTTCTCGATGATCGAGTGCGTGTCCACGTTCTTGGTAAACGTGCTCTTGACTACGGGGAGAAAATTATGGTGCGACCATTACACGTTTTTACGAAGTTGTCGAGATGCGTCTGGGTATACGACAGGTCCTCTATATCCTCCGACCCTGCCTCCGGTTCTTCCTCGATTGTTAAGAAAGAGTTCAGCATCTCGGGAGCCACGTTTTCGCCCGCAATGCCGGAGAAGGACTCAGATATGAGTTCCTTGCACCTCCCCAGATCAAGGGATGTGTCCTCGGGCCCGGAAACGATTTTGATTGGAGGAGTGGGCTCGCACCAGGGGAGCGCGCCGGACTTTTCCGCAGCAAACTCGATGTGCTTCGTCACCGCACGCGCAAAGCACTTGCAGAGCAGTCGTGCGTCGGAGATGTCAGCGATGGGACGAGGCGTGCTGAATGTAGAATACTTCGGGTCCTTGCCGTCAAGCTTGAGCTCGGGGAACTTCAGTTCTTCCTCCTTTGTGTCCTTGGAGTCATTTGCCTTCTTCTCCTCCTCCTCCTCAACCTTTGATTCCGACTTTGCCATCTTCTCCGCAGGACCAGACTGATCCTTGATCTTCTCCTCCTCCTCCTCCCGCTGCGCCTATTCAGTCTGGTGTTACGCGAGGTACTTTCTTGGCTTCGGCCGCTTCCAAGCCTATTCTTTATTGTCCCCGCGTGCCGATACCGCAAACGTAGTTCTGATACTTGACGAACAGCTGGCTGACTTCCTTCGTTGCCTGCTTCTCGCCGAGGAAGTACCCAATCCCCAGACTGGCCTCCTCCTTCTGGACAGTTTCCGCTTTCTTCTTCTCACTCTTGCCCCCGATCGAGGTTGCCCCAGCGCTGGCACTCGCACTAACAACTGTCGGGGCCGACTGCTGTGCGAGCAGCAGAACATTTTCCTTGCTCAGCGACTTGTGTCCCGGCACATCTTTCGTCACCGGCTTCTTTGTTCCCACCAGCATGAACCCCTTCGATTCCTCTGGCTTATCCTGCGACGGAAACATCTATCCTTGCCATGTGATGCCATACATGTTTAATAACAGCAAAGACACTGCGGAGACGGGCACGGTGGCCAGGGTAAACGTTGATGGCGCGGATGAAGGCTTCGACCTGTGCGTCCGGCATGGCGTTCAGTCTGCGGAAATCCGAGTGTCCTCCGACCACGAGGAAGTTCTATGTGTCTTCGCTCGGCTGGAAGTAGTACCTTCGCATATTGCTGAAGTTTGAAGGCCCTCAGCAGCTTGTATATTGCCGTGTTCGATATGCTCTTAGGGACCGTGCCAGTCTTGGACTTAGAGCCGGAGGAGGGGGTCGGGGGCGGGACGGCACGAACGATCACAGGAGTGACTACAGCCCTTTTGCCGTCATGTCGCGGGTGCTTTTCGGAAGGACGCGACGGTCCCAGCTTGATGCCCTGGATCTGCATTGCAGTCTACCTTGGTTTGCGATCGCGCTATTATGAATTAATTCTTAGTCTCTTAGTATTATTACAGAGTTTAATTAACGCCTGATCGACGAAAACTGGAACGCGCTCTTCCTGTCCGTGCGCAACATATCGCCGTGGTGAGAGTATAATGTGAATTCGCTAACGCAGCTATAACACCAATGTCATTCATCCATGCGCATTTAATAATATATGAGCAACTCTCATAAAAAGAATAGAAACAGGAAATGAAAGCATTAAGAAAATAAAGTAAGTAAAATGACTACGGTGGGCCCAATGCGAGTGGCGCCGCTGGAGAACCCGCACTCGAAGACCGGGCGCCTGGCGGGCAAGACCAGCCGGAAGGCCGACGAGATGGACGAGCTCCTCGGCAAGATCCGCGAAAAGACCAAGCTGGAGTTCCTAGAGAGCAAGAAGGGGAAAACGCTCAGGAAGAAGGACCGGCAGCAGCCTGACGAGGCCCCTGCCGCCAAGACTCTCGTCGGTCCTGCTGTTGCTCTTCCCGAGGAAAAGGTACTCCTGACCCCGCATCCCGAAATAGGAGGAGTCCAAGGAGGAGAATATCCTTGGCACCCACATCACCGACGAATCCGAGGCTCGCAAAATACTCGAGGAGGGCATGATCGAGTCCTACATCGACTTCGTCTATTTAACTCAGGGCGGCATTCCGGTCGCTGTGGCACCCCTGGATTACGCCGAGAACCAGCCCGGTGGCTACAAGGTAATCTCGCACGATGGATAGCGGTTTGTAGGGGAAGGGAGGAGTGCGTTTCACGCCGGAGACGATAATGGAGATAAGCGGGACGCTGTGCAAGGCGGAGCGGTTCAAGAACGCGGGCGACATAGCTGCGAGCATTGAGGAGTATAAGAAGGTGTGCACACGATACATGGATGCGAACGACTACCCCACGGCCTCGTACTTCTACGCCAAGTGTCTGGTCATGTCCAAGGAACAGAAATTCGCAGAGGGCGAGGCCCTGGCCGAGATGGGGCTTGGCCAATGCGAGGAGGGCGAGAAGAACGTGGCCCGAGCACAGGAATACTACGAGGGCGCGATAGAGAAGGCGCTCGACAAGAGTCTGCACGCGATTGCGAAGACGATAAGCGAGCAGCTGATCCGGGTGTACGAGAAACTGGCGGCGAACTTCGAGGAGGACGGCGACTACGCAAAAACGCTTGACTACTACGAGAAGTGTCTCGATGCCAGCAAGCGCGCCCTCAACACCAAGAAGGAGGCCGAGTGCTACTACAGACTGGGGGCGACGTACGAGAAGAACAAGGAGCTGGAGAAGTCGGTGGAAGCGTTGGAGAAGTTCCTGGCCATCTGCGAGCGCACTAACGACTTGGTAATGTTGTCCATGCGACAATCCGGTAGGACGGGAAGAGTCTGGCGCTGAAGCAGTTGGCAGAGAGGAGCAAGCAGCTGGGAAGGATGGAGCAGTCCAAGCAGTACCTCAACGAACTGAAGGACGTGCAAGTGGGGGACCAAGCTAAGGCGCTGGAGAGCAAGGCCGAGGCGTGTCTCAAGCTGGGACTGCTGGAGTTCCAGAACGGGAATCTGAGCAGCAGCGTGGGGTACTTTGAGAAGGAGTTCTTCGAAAAGGCCAAGGAGCTGCACGACCGGAAGCTGATCGACATTGGCCGGGTCAACACTGGTGTTGCCAAGGGACTCAACGGCATGGACTTCTTCAAGAACATCATCAAAAACGACTTCCAGGCCTTCCTCGCCTGGAAGCTCAAGCGCAACCCCAACGTCTCCGTCGCCGGAAAGTAGCGCGTCACTCGCATCATGGCTCTATTCTCATTCCTCACGGATATATATAGTGTGCCGCGCGAATGCGATACATATTATATCTGATTGATATATTTATGTATGTATGCCTAGTTTAGTATTAGAGCTACACTAGATCGGAAATGATTATTTCGGCAAGTAGAATGGCGAAACAACGTAATGTCAGGTTAGGTTAGTTTAGAGAAGAACACGCAGCGCCTTCTCCGCCTCAAACATTGCCATATCTTCCCCCATAGTCGCAGCGCTCATCGTTCTTTCTCCGGCCCTACTTTTTGTTAGCAGAACAATCCTTACATCGACATCACAACCTCGTAACCGTCCTTGCCCGTCTTCCCGTCCAGCACCATCGCCTCATCCGCTGATTTCTTCCCGATCATAACATCAGCAGCAGCAGCAACTATTGCTTTCTCCGAACGCGACAGTCTGCCTTTTTGCTCGATGTATTCCCTCCTTGCCATCCTACCCAATTTACACATACTCAGGTACCTTTCGGCAGATAATGTGCCGATGGGCTTGGAAACCGGCGCTATGGCCAAAGGCTTCTCCACAGTTGGAGCCGCGATACTTGGCGAGGCCGGACCGTAGGACCGCATCATGGGGCTGATGCACGCCGCGAAGCAGAAGCAGCCAATTATCAGCGTGGCAAGAAGGAGCGGACACTTTTTGCCTCGTCCACCGGATGACTTGGTGGACTTCCCAGTCTGGACCTGTGGCTGGAGGTCAGCCTGCAGTTTCTGCAGCTGGGCCCGGGGCAGGGCGTCGACCACGCGATGGAGAAGTTCGAGCTCGGCCGCAGTGGAGGTAAGGCGGGACTTGAGTTCGGAGTTCTCGCCACGCAGTCTGTCGGCCTCTTCCCGCAGTTCATCTAGCTCTTGCTTCTTGCGGTCACGACTCTTCTGGGCAGAGATGCGATTGCGCATCTGCTTGATGACCTTCTTCTTCTCGGCCTCCACCTTCCTGATCCCCTTGGATCTGCCCGCATTATTCACCTTGGCCTCGGAAGAGACGAGGTCGGGCGGCTGGAGAGCCTTGCCCAGGGCTCCGGCCAGCTCCCCCTCGGGCCACGCGTACAGGAGCGACTGTGGCCACTGCAATGTCTGATAAGAGTCCGACTCGGCGGCAGGCTTCTGGTTGGGGTCGGAAACCTGCTTGTAGGGCGCAGATAGCTCGGTGGAGCTCTCCGGGGAGTCTGGGATAGGTTGGCCAAAGGAGAGGCTGTCAGAGAGAGCGTCCGGGGAAGGGTCGCCCACAGGCAACTCGCTCATATCCTCAAAGAATTGCATCTACGATTTATATAATATAAGGGAGTAAACCCTCGGATATATAGCTTGTTCTATATTTACATGATGTACAAAGAATAAAAGTGAACGTCATGAAATAGTATAGTGATCCATTTTATATGGTGGATATTTTAATTAACGGCCTCTTGCATGCGCCCAACTATGTCGTTGCATTGTTTCCCGATAAACCGAACATCGCGCCACTCAAAGTTCAAACCGCATATTGCCCCCACAAAACTATAATAAACTATCCAGGATAGCCATAAATCCTCGAAGATGAAACGAGTTACAGTGAAACCGCACAATGATGCTAACACTCCTTGCGCCAGGACAGTCAGCCTGGCAGTCCGTACCCAAGCCCTCGAGGCCTACAACAGCGCCCCGCATCTTCCAGCCTCTCCGCCCTTCTCGAGACTAACATCTGGCCCTGACTCGTACCTTGCTCTCACTATCACCATTCAATAGTGCCCTCGCAGCACCGATTCGGGCGAGGAACAAACGTGACATGGCTAGAACGCAGCTGCAGCTCAACTTCACCGCCGACTCCGCCCCCGGCTATCGTCCCAGCCAGCTCAAGCACCTCGTTCGGCGGTCCAAGCCTACGGAGACATTCGTCCAGTTATCGCAGAAGGCGATGTTTGCTGATGGGACGATGCACAGCAGAGAGACGGCAAAGTACATCCTTCAGCCGCTGTCCGGGCTTCCCCGGCTGGCTGGAGCGCTGAATGGCAAGGGGACGGAGAATAAGAAGCTGAAACTCCGCGAGACCGAGACGAAGGAGCTGATGAAGGAGTCCTGGCGCAACGAAGGTCTGGGCTCCTTCTCCGGCTGCAAAAAGCACAGCAAGGGTCCGGAGACGGAGATATTCAAGGTGCGGCTCCTGAAAACGCTCTCTCCACCGGGCAAGGCAAACAAGGAGGATTACATATCGCAGCTGATGGGGAAGTATTCAGAGGCCCTCGGCGGGAGCAAGGAGCGACCACACAAAGGTTATAAGGTGGGAGCCGGAAGTGACAAGGGCAAATTGCTGCGACAACTCAAGAAGTCGAAGCGCTGTTCCGAGACCGTGACCTCCCGGCAACTTGCCGCCTTCGTGGGCCTTTTCCCGCTGCAGACTCAACAGCCCACGGTTGAGCCCCTCCCCGAGCCAGAACCTCAGAGGGAGGAGGTCGACATCGGTTTGATACAGTCCAAGCTTGCCCTGGGGCTAATGGCCGAGGTGCTTCGTGTCCAGGCAAGCCCGAGGCCGAATACAATCATCGTCATCAGACATGTATGCGACACATATCACGACTCACACACGATCAACGTGGCCTCCACGTTGATAAACGCATTCATCTCCTTTGTGTTCCGAAGCCCACAACTGGCGGTGCGCAATGTGTCCTTCACGGTGAGCCTGGCGCGGGTCCTGGGCGTGTCGCTCAGTGCAGGACAGGTCAATGCGGTGGCGCTGGGAGATCGGGCCTTCCGCGCCCACGCCAAGGAGCGGCTCCTTCGGTTTCTGTACGCGGTTATTAATGCCGAGAACGGGCTCAACGTGGAGCGGACGAGCCAGAGTTTCTACAAGGGATACATCGGGGGCGGGAACAACGCGATGTTGGTCCGCTCCGTTCTGAAGCAAAGGTGGGGGTGGTGTTGCGTGCAGAAGCGGGAGATAGAGACGGCCAACTTTATATGGACCCAGTGGCGGCGCGACGCGGTGTACTCGATCCTGGCCAAAAAACCGGGCGAGGACGAGGGGGAAGGACTGTCTGGCGCCTACTCCACTGTCTATCTTTGCAAGGAAACCGCGGCCGGCGATTCCGACTGCGAGGGCAAGAAGGGCACCAGAGGGACTGCGCCACGGCGGAGCTTGCTAGCGGGCGCTTTAAGAAGACAGGCGTCGAAGGAGGCCGTGGGTAATAACAGCATCGACGACATATCGTCGTACTCGACACACAAGTTGTACAACCACCTGGAGCAGAACTTCCAGCTCACCAACAAGAAGGGTATGTTTTATAACCTGAAGCGCTTTTACGAGTCCCAGAAACTCAACCCGTTCGACTGCATCCCCCTCACATTCCACATCAGGGACACTGATAGCGACCCTCAGTATCAGAAGTTCCTTGCCGCCTACTCCTCCGCCCCCACCTCGGCTAACATCTGGATAATAAAGCCGGGGGAGAACACGAACCGCGGGGAGGGGATCCGGATTGCGAGAGAACTGCAGGAGATCCAGCAAATCCTGAAAGAGATGTGCGAGAAACACCACACAGCCATACTGCAGAAATACATGGAGAACCCGCTACTCATCAACAAGCGCAAGTTCGACATCCGCTGCTACGCGCTCATCACCTCGGTCAACAAGAAGCTCAAGGCATACTTTTATCAGGAGGGCTACCTGAGGACCTCCGCCGCCGAGTTCACCCTCAAGTCGTTGGAGAACAAATTTGCCCATCTCACCAACGACGCTGTCCAGATCAAGTCTGATGACTACGGGAAATACGAACCTGGCAACAAGCTCTCGTTCGAGGAGTTTCAGCGATATTTGGACGAAAACTACCCAGATCTGCACATCGACTTCCGCCGTGACCTGTTCTCCCAGATCCGGTCCCTCGTCACCGACAGTATTCGTGCAGCTTGCGACAAGCTGGATCCAAATCGGCGGTGTCACTGCTCAGAGATCATGGGCTACGACTTCATGATTGACGACAAGTTCAACGTGTATTTGATAGAGATTAACACCAACCCGTGCCTGGAGGTGACCTCGCCGCTGCTGTCCCGCATCATCCCAGCCTTCCTCGACGACACCTTCCGGTATATTGGAAATTGCTAAGAAAAATATTATAGTATCGCGCTGGATCCACTCTTCCCGCCCCCGGAGCTGTTCTCAGGGAGAAGGTCGGGACTGACGGACGTGCTGCCGCCGATGCGGTACACCCTGATATTCGACGAGGCCAGGGAGCCCCTCCGGCTCTGGAAGGTCTGTGCGAACGCCATAAGTATCGCCGCGATGTGTGAGCTTGTGTGTCGTAGAGGAGGAGCTTAATGATGAGGAAAAGGGCGGCGCGGAGTGCGACTTCGACTAAAGTCTTTCGTCTAGATACATATATAAATCATAATAACACCGGCGCTGCCATATACTACTCTACGGGGTGTATTATCCACGTATATAACGCATGACGAACACTCATTCCCTCACGTGTGATAACATTAAAATCATATAAGTTACCCGACCTTCTGCGTGGCAGCAGCAGCAACAACAATACGGCGACACTTCCTCACCGGGTCGCTGCGGGCGGACTCGGGCGGAAGGCTCTCCTTGAGCCTTAGGTACGGCGTGTGCACGAGTCCTCGAAAGGGGACCGACAGAAACCGCAGCCTCTTATCCTGTCCCCACTCCCTCAGCACGCTCTGGTGCTTCCCTTTGACTCTTTTCCAGTACCTTTCTTGCTGGGCGGCAACATCGCGCCGAATCCTGGCAACCCCCTCTTCTCCCTGCATGGCCTCCTCCATGAGCTCGTCCGTCATCTTGCGCATGCTCTCTCTTTTGTATGACAGAAGCCGCTGCATTTCCTCCTGCTGCTCGGCACGCTGCTGCATCATGTCCCGCTGCCGTGCCTTCATCTTTGAGGCACGAAGACTCTCAGAGATCAGGCTGACGGCCCGGGAAGGACTGCTGCTGGTCCCGGCCCGACTCTGTGCTCTGCCTGTCCAAGGGCCCTTCAGAGTCAGGGTCGTCCTTGCCCGCAGCGGCCGCTCGGTGTCCCAGCCTGGTCTCACAGCGTTCTCCCCGGCGGTCTGGAGCTTAAGCCGCTCGTCAGGACTTGTGGCACAGGCGACCCGAAGGAGCAGTGGAGAGGAGGTTGCAGGGGGCGTAAGCGCCACGTCCCGCCCGTACTTTCCGGAGAACTGCGGGGACACGATTATCAGCGGTTTCTTAATCCTGATCTGCTTCGGCGGACTATTCGCAATTTCGCTCTTGAGCAGGGCGTCGATTAGGGCGGTGGAACTGCGGAGACGGTCGAAGCGGAGGAGACGGGAGCCGGAGCCGCCAGAGTTGTTGAGCGGGGAGAAGGCGCGGCGAGGGGACTCAGCGGCGGTCTCGAACATGATCTTGTGTTTGAACTCGAGTCCTTTCTCGGTGATTGTTACACGCATGATCAAGTTAATAAATGTTCGGGTATGCGATGATATCATTAAAATTTATGCATGCTCCATAGTTGTCGATTCCCTCGCCTGCCTGAAAGTTTGAATTCTCGCACGGATTGAGTGCTGCCAAATTAAATTTGATCACAGTAAAATCGCGACTCCTAGGAATGCAGCAAAGCAATAAATATTTCGTTA
>QFZN01008733.1_pt1 | contig 13005 bp, 3 predicted proteins | sample 1740101 | NCBI WGS metagenome assembly QFZN01 (sample SAMN09210849, study PRJNA391713) | Ciliate metagenome, whole genome shotgun sequencing project. | isolation source: combination of 50 Heterometopus sp. ciliate cells from an enrichment culture... | host: Heterometopus sp. ...
CCCCAACACCCCAAAACCCCATGCGACTCGTTGCGAGGAAGAACCACATGTATAATCTCGCGAGAAGATATAGATAAAACGCAAGGAAGGTGGGGAAAATAATTTGAATATATAGTTCGCGCAATGAGATCGATCGAACATAAGCACGTGGTGGCGAACAGCTTTTCAGCCCAGCCGCAGCAGCCCGCCCATGTGCACCGTAAGGTCCGTTCTAAGCCGCACGCCGGCTCGCTCCAAATGAAGCACGAGCTCGTCTCCCGGCTCTACGGCACAGGTGTGCCATACCTTCCTCTGCCCTCCGTCAAGCGCAGCTTTGATGTGCAGGACCCGGCGCAGAGACCGCTGACGGCCAAGGTCCAGAACATGCGGTATCCTCTGATCGCACACAAAGGTAGACGAGTGTCGATGTCGCCCTTCAGAAGACGCATGAAAGAACTCAATATAACCGTCCATGAGGGAAGCAATCCGATGGCCGAGGCGAGCTTTGCCTACCACAACGAGGAGGCCCTCCGTGCCTACCAGCCGCTGGGCGACCTCAATCTCTCCGAGATAGATAGGCCCGCGAATAAGCCTGTGCACTACATGAAGAACGCACAGCTGGCCCGCGAGGCCATATACTCGACAAATCGGCCGTCCATCACCGGGATCAGCGTCATGTCCTCCCTCAAGCCGCGGCTCAACACCTCTCTGGACAGAAGCAGCGCCTATTCGGTGAGAGCGGGAACGGCGCAGGGCCAAAGACGGAAGGTGCTTCGTGATCAAGAAGAGAGCCATCCAAAGCACAAGACAAGCGCCTCGTACTTCGATGTCCCCAGGGGCCCGCCCAGTCCGCAGGAGCAGCAGGAAAATATCTGCAGTCGCAAACTGATTGAGAGCATGCGACACGGGTCGGCGAGCCAAGGGAGGAGGCCCACGGCGCCGGCAGCGCTCGGGCAGAAGCCCGAGGAGAGCTTCGCTGCAATACTGATACCAACGAACGTTTCGCGCGGGGGCACCGCTGCACACGCGAATCAGACAGCAGTCGAGATCCCAGTCGATGAATTCCCGCTGCCGCCGCTTGCCACAGAGCTGGAGAAGAGTCCAGTGGGGGACAAAAGACCGACGCAGAAGGTGGAGGAGGTGAAAAAGGTTGCGGAGACGATTCCGTGGGCGGATATGGACAACTACATTGAGGCGTTGCTGGAGGGAAAATCTGAGGCCATCTCCAAGTTTATGTACTTCAACTTGAAGGACTGCAAAGAGAATGCGTACGACCTGGAGATAACGGACTACGCGCGCAGGAACGTGGCACGCCACTACACAATCAGCAAGAAAGGCGTGACGCAGTACAACAGCGACGAGGCGGTTGAGTTCGTCCCCCTGAAGGAATGGCTCATCGAACGCGAGCTCTTCAACAAGGTCAAGGGCATATCGTTCTTCTGCAATTTCCACCGCTGGAAGATGGTCAAGGCCTGGCGAAAGCGCATCTGGTCCGCCAGAAAGAAGCAGATCACGGACGATCTCGAAGAAAAGCTCTTCTATCTAGACCCGATATACAGGGACCACCTGCTGCAGCACAAGAGCTACATGTGCGAGATGGCGCGACTGCGACTGGTAGATGTGCAGAAGCAGAATGACACGGGAAGCGTGGAGGAATTCGCCCAAAGGCAGCGCAAGAAGCGGAAGGAGGTGGGGACGAAGGTAAGGGAGTATTCTGGCAAGTGCAGGGCCAACGTGCGGCAGCTCATCAAGGAGTGTCTTGACAAGCTCCGCAACCGCATCCTTCTTGAGAAAAGTCTGAACGACGACCGCGCCGCAGTCAAGACTTCCAAAGAGGAAGCCAAGAAGACCACGCCCAACCCGGTCTTCGAGAATCTTGGCTTCCCGGAGAACATGACGTACGGACACAGGGCAGCACTGAGAAGAGAGTGCTCGCGGTTCCTCAGACTGGCCTACCTGCTCGACTTCATGTCGATCAAGTCCTTGAGCGACATATACGTGGACACGGTCAGAGACACGCTGCGGGTGCTGAATTATCTGGACCAGAACGCGGTGGTAGAGATCAACGCCGGCCAGGACATCCTGCGCAAGGCCATCACGCAGGAGCCCATCCTGCTCGTCTCTGTTGCATTTGATCCGAAGCAGGCAATCCCCAACGACAAGGTGGTCTCGAAGGAGATCAAGCCGTTCAGCGACAAAATCTCTCGGCCCAAGGACTTCGACCTGTCCTGCCACGTGGAGGTCACAGCGGAGAAGGAGGACGAAAGCGCCACGCTCGCGCAGATGCTGAAGAAGTACGTGCGGAAGGAGGTGCCTGATATCATCGACTACTGGCTCCGTCTCGTTCCGTCGAAGGAGGAGTTCTACGAGATGATGATGAGGTGCCTGTCGGAGGGGATGAGGATGCTGGAAGTGTTCGAGCGGTGGAGCAGACACGACGAGCTTCTGCCCTACGCCAGTGTGCTGGAAGACTGGGACGAGATCGTCGGCGGCGACTGGGACGTCCCCGAGTCCAACTGTCTCTCCCCCAAGGAATGCATCAGCCGCAGTCCTGACTACCTTGCCCAGGAGCAAGACTTCCGCGCCCTGGTGCTTTCCACCTACGGCAAGTGCTACGATTTCATGAAGAAGTTCAACAGGTTCCTCAACGTGTACTGGCGCGACGCCAATGCCGATTTATCTCTGATTGTGCACGAACGAGTGGTCAAGCCTGCGGAGACCGTTGCCAATGCACTGCGGCTCCTCGAGTACCAGAAGAAGATGTTCCTGGAGAAGATCCCAGAGACCTGCAACATCGGGGTCCTGAAGCTCGACTGCGGGCCGGTAAGGAAGGCGCTGATCCCTGCGCCGGGGAATGCCATGCATCAGATCGAGCTTTTGGCCAACGAAGCCGTGCGCTCGCGTCTGGAGCAGATCAAGGCATGGATGTCGACCGCCCGAAATCGCCTCGACGTCCGTGTGGACACCGTTGCCGACTACGTCAAGCAGCGGGTTGCTTGGAGCGACATATCAGATGTGTATCAGGAGACCAAAGACAAGGTCGACGTCTACGGAGAGATCTACGCGATCATGGGTGATTTCAACATGCCACCAAAGAAGGACGACAAACAGCAGCACACGGAAGCGCTGCAAGAAATCGTGCAGATGAGCCAGCTGCTGTCGAACGTGTCGGATCAGCAAGAGCTCAACATGGAAAAGTTCAGGCGAATGCTCCAGGACCAGCTCATTCCTCAGCTCGAGTCCAATCTTGAGCAACTGAAGAAGGACATAGACGACGAGGTGCTGCTGTCTCGCCAGGAGGACATCGACCGGATAATTGCGAAGATCGACTCGCTCGAGACGAGACTGCGATCCTACGAGGAACTTAGCGTCCGCTACAACGAGTACCAGCAGAAGCTCAACATCGAGCCCGCCGTTTTCGACTCCCTCGTCTCGATCAAGGACGGACTCACGCTTCGCAGCGAGCTCTGGCACTCGCTCAAGAAGTGGGGGACACTGACTCAGGGCTGGATCGGCCAGCAGTTCGCCACGATAAATGCGAAAGAAATCGGCGCCAAAGCCGACGAGTTCGCTACCATCGCCGCCCGGGTCGACAAAGAGTTGCCCGAAAATCCTGTCTCCAAGGAGCTCAAAGCCATGGTCGAGACCTTCCGGAAGGCTGTCCCGATAGTTGCTGCACTGCGGAATGAGGCACTCAAGAAGCAGCATTGGAAGGCCATTAAGGAACTGCTGCAGGCGGAGTTCGACACGAACGACCACGGATTTACGCTGCGGTCGCTGCTAGACCTGAAGGCGATCAACTACCAGGACGAGATCCAGCAGATCTCTGTGCAGGCGTCGCAGGAGGCGCTGCTGGGCCGGCAACTTGAGCAGATGGAGGAACGGTGGCGGAAGTGCACGTTCACGACAAAGCAGTGCAACATGAAAGAAGCTTATGTGCTCGACAAGACCGACGAGTTATTCAATCTGCTGGACGAGAGTCTGGTTGCAATCAACGCCATTCTAGGGGATAGGTACATAAAGCCGCTGCTCTCCGTGGCCGAAAACTGGAGACAGACGTTGGTCAATCTTCAGGCGATCATGGACGAGTGGGTTACGTGCCAGAAGGAATGGATGTACCTCGACGGGATCGGACCGGACGTGCGACGGGAGCTGGGGAGCGAGGCCATCAAGTTCGAGGTCGTGGACAAGTTCTTCAAAGGTCTCATGCAGAAGGCGATGAAATCCGGGCAGCCGTTGAAGCTCCTGAAGACGTACAAGGGCGACCTGCTCGACCACCTGCGGCACCACAACAAGATGATGGACGAGATCAAGAAGCTCTTCCAGGACTACCTGGACGCGAAGAGAAGACTGTTCCCGCGGTTCTACTTCCTCTCTGGGGAGGAACTACTCTCCGTCCTATCGAACCAGCAACAGCTCGACATCGTGCAGCGGAGCCTGAGGATGCTTTTCACCAGTCTTAGCCAGCTCGAACTTCGCGAGGGCCTCGACGTGGTTGCCTTCCTCTCCGCTGAGGGCGAGCGAATTCCGTTGGCCAAATCGGTCAGACTCAAGGACGATGCCGTGGGCTGGCTTGAGCCTCTGCAGATCGCGGTCAAGGAAACTCTTCAGAAGAACATGAAGGCCGCCATCGCCGACCACGATGAGCTCGAGAGAAAGGAGTGGCTGCTGAAATATCCCTGCCAGGTGGTTCACGCCGTTTCTCACGTTATCTGGTGCGCAGCCACAGAGTCGGCGATGTCGGAACTCGTGGGAAACTCCAACGCGATGGTCGAGTGGTACGAGGAGAACGTGGGCCAGATACAACAGTTCGTGGAACTGTCACGGGCACACGCAGCGGAGAAGGCAAAATCGTGTGCGATGAACGTGCTTCTCGCCGCCGCGGTTCACTCTAGGGATGTTATTGAGGAGCTGGTGCTGGCAAATGTGAGCCACACGGGGGACTTCAACTGGCAGAAGGAGCTGCGGTTCTACTGGGAGGACGAGGAAGTTGTGCAGGCCCAGCAGTCTCCGGTCTACCTGGTGGTCAGACAGATGAATTCCCGAGTCGAATACGGCTCCGAATACATAGGCCCGTCCTCGCGCATGATTGTGACCGCCCCCACAGTGAGGGCCTGGGTCGGGGTCACCTCAGCCCTCTCCAGTCGTCTCTCTGTTGCCATGGTGGGCGCAAACGATAGCGGGAAGGCCGAGACCGTTCAGGAGCTGGCCAAGATGGTGGGAACACACTGTGTCGTCATAAATTGCCTCGGACAGACGAACTGCAGGGCCATTTCGCGTGCCTTCTCAGGGGCAGCGCAGCAGGGCGCCTGGGTGTGCCTTTCTGCGTTGAACAGAGTCGGCCAGGAGACGCTGTCGGTGGCCGCAAAACAGCTGGGAGAACTGCGGTCTGCACTGCTTCGCGGGTCTGGGTCCATCGTGCTTGACGAGAAGGAACTGGCCATCAAGTCTGACTTTGGCATTTTCGCCACGATAGCCCAGGGCCCATACGCCAGCCGCGGAATGAGCGCGTTGCCAGAAAACATGAAGTGCAACTTCAGGCCAGTTCTGGTGGGAGTGCCAGACCCGGAGAAAGTCTGCGAGGCCACCATGCTCATCGCCGGCTTCGTCCAGGGAAAAGTGCTCGCAAAGAAGCTCTGCGGGATCTGCAAGTCTATGTCTCATCTGCTCTCCTCGCAGACACACTACGACTTCTCCCTGAGATGCATCTTCGCAATAACCAGGGCCGCCGCAGAAAGTCTCCCGACTAGCGACGAAATCGCTCTTCTCTCCGGTACAGTGAAGAAAGTGCTTGGACCACGGATTGTTCCCGAAGATCTCACACTATTTCAAGGACTGGTCCTCGACTTCTTCCCGATTCCGGTTCCGCAGCCACTGTCCCCGAGTCATAAGCCGGTGCCAAAGGAGCCTGTGAAGCAGGTTTCGGCCGAGGAAGGCACACTAAAGGAAATCGCGCTGAAGCTGATGGATACCCGAGGACTCAAAAGATCGGAAGGGCTGGCGCTGAAGGTTGTCCAGCTCTTCCAGCAGCTTGCAGGAAACGCGGGGGTCATAGTTATCGGTCCGGCAGGTTGCGGCAAGACCACCATCTCGGAACTTCTCATGGACGCGATCAACGAGCTCTCTGCGACGAGGCCGGAACAGCGAAAGGTTGTGTGCGAAGTCATCAACCCGAAAGCGTTATCCATGAGCGAACTCTTCGGCGGAACGAGTCCTCTGACCCAGGACTGGATCGAAGGCCTCGTTCCTCGGATGATCAAGAGGATGCCCGCGGAGACCAATACATGGATAAGGTTCGACGGGCCGATGGACCCCGTCTGGACGCAGGCATTGAGCCACACTCTCGACCTCGGGAAGAATACGCTGAGCCTGCCGAACGGGGAGATGATCAGACCGCGGCCTGGGGACGGGCCCAAGCTGCTCTTTGAGACGGACTCGCTGTCTTCGCTTGACCCGGGCACCGTGAGTCGCTGCGGGGTGGTTAGCGTTCCCTCTGATCTGCTGACCTGGCAGGCGATTGTCGAAGGCTGGACAGCCCGCGTGTACCGCGACGATCCCGAGCTCAAGGGCCACCTCTACTTCATGTTCGAGGAAACGATAGAGCGGGGGATCAGCAAGGTGCGTGCATCGGGGCCGCAGTTGATCAAAACCAGCGATCTCCAGCTCGTCGAAAACGTGTGCAACCTGATAGAGGTGATTCTGCCGTCGGCGGTTATGGATAAGAGCGACAAGAAGAAGATTGCGGCCTTGGTGTATTGCTTCGCCTTCGTCTGGGGAGTTGGCGGGACCATCGACGACTCTGCCCGCGAAAAGGTATTCGCGTTTTGTTGACATCATATTGTGTAGCTGGACCTGCTCATCAGAAGCATATTCGAGAACGTGGAGATCCCGCCCAGCCAATCGGTCTTCGAGTGCTACATGGACCCAAAGAAGAGCATGGCATTCCGCCCCTGGGCCGAGATCGTGCCGGCCTTTTCTCTTCCTTCCCCCACGGAGCCGCAGCAGCAGCTGGTCGTCCCCACAGTCGAAACCGTGAGACAGACCTACTTCGTGGAACAATTCCTCGCCAGAAACCGCGGCGTGCTCTTCACAGGGGGCAGCGGCGCCGGCAAATCGATGATCGTGAGCCAGGCACTGCGCCGGCATAAGGACGATCTCCTGCCCATCTTCCTGTCCTGCTCCGGGGCGACCACGTCGCTCAAGGCGCAGCTCGCGGTGGAGGAAAAGCTGCAGAAAAAGCGCAGGGACACCTACGGCGCCCAGGTGGGACAGAAGGTCGCGATCTTCGTTGATGACGTGAACCTTCCTACCAAGGATTCTAGTGGGGCGCGTCCGGCCGTGGAATTCCTCAGACAACTCGTGGAACGCAGAGGTGCATATGACAGGGAGAAGCTGTCCTGGAAGCGGATTGAGGATTTCAATGTGATGTGCTCTACCAAGGGACTGGGCGGGGACGAACTCAGTCCGAGGTTCACACGCAAGTTCAACATAATCTCGTTGGCCCGCCCTAGCAAGGCCTCAGCCGAGCAGATATTCACAACTATCCTTGGGGAGACCATGAAGGCCAAGGGATTCCCAGACCAGGTTCAGGCGCTGGCACACGATGTGGTGGTGTCCACAAACGATGTTTATAACTTGGTTTCCGCACAGATGAAGCCGATTCCATCAAAGTTCTTCTACACGTTCTCGCTTCGCGATATCGCCAAAGTGTTTCAGGGAGTCACCATGGCCGAGTCCAAGAGCGTCCACAACGTCGAAACCTTCGCCAGGCTCTGGACCCACGAGCTCTCTCGCGTCTTCCAGGACCGTCTCGTCGGAAATGAGGATAGGGCCTGGGTTGCCAACGTGATATTCGAACACGTCAGCAAGGCCGCCAAGGTTAACTGGGACTACTGCGACATCTTCGAATTGCACAGAATCCACTGGAACCGATCGTTCAAGCCGGAGCAGGCGCCCGCCGCATATGAGGAGATCAAAGACCTCACTGAGGTCCGCTCGTTCTTCGACCTTGAGCTCGCCAACGTTTTTGCCCACGACCCGCGCCTTCCCTCGCTCGCCTTCTACGAGGACGCCGTGGAGAACATCCTAAAGATCTCCCGGGTCTTCGCCCAGTCCCGCGGCTACTTGCTGCTCATAGGCAACCCTGGGATCGGAAAATCCACGCTCACGAAGTTCGCCGCATTCGTCTCCAAGTGCGACCTTCGCGAGCTCCAGAGGTCGACTGTGGAGTCCCTCCTAACCGTGATGAAAGAAATCGTTCAGTCAGCAGGAGTGGCCGGAAAACAAACCTGTCTGCTGCTTACGCAGAAGCAGGTCGAGTCTGAGGACCTAATGGATGTTGTAAACAGCTTGATGTGCTCATCCGGGGAGATCCCGTGTCTCTACACATCCTCCGAGTTGGACCAGATCGTATCCAGCATGCGACCTGTAGCCGCGGCAATGAAACGGGAGGAGTCCCGCGGGTCGATGTACGCCACTTTCCTGGAGCGTGTCCGTGATAACCTCAAGATCGTGTTCAGTGCCTCGCCAAGCCTGATGCTGCCGGAGATTTGCCGCAAGTTCCCGGCGCTGCTGGAAGAGGCCGCGGTCGTCCATGTGGCGGCCTGGGAGACTCCGGTGCTGTTAGGAATGAGTAAGCGATGCATGGGCGAGCTGGAGGACTGTTCGGCAGGAGTCAAGCACGGCCTCGCGGAGGCGGCGGTGGGGATCCACAATGTCCTGCGACAGGAAATCGCCCACGGTCTCGACGCGATCCAGGCGCAGTACATAGATTTCCTTCGCCTCTTCCTCCGGTTCGTCAAGACCAAACGACAGGAGATGGCCAGCTCCGGCGAGAAGACCGCAAGCGCCCTCGACCGGCTCAAGGAGGCGAAGACTCGTACAGAGGAGGTCAACAGCAAGATTGACCAACTGCAGGCCCAGCTCAAAGAAAAGACTGCCGCCGCCGAGATGGCCCAGAAAAAGGTATCCGAACAGCAGAAGCTCGCCCTCGAGGCCGAAAGGGCCGTCAATCACCAGAAGCGCGATGTCGATGAGAAGACGAAACACACGAAGACGCTGTACGACGAGGCTGAGACGGAGGTGAACGCGACGAGGCCGGAGATGGTTACGGTCATGAATGATGTGAAGCTGATCGACAAGAAGGCGTGGCAGGACATCATGACCACGACCTCGCCCCACCCCACAAGCGTGATGATCCTCGAGGCGCTCATGATCTTGCTTCAGGAGAAGACTGACTGGAACAGCGTGAGGAACGTGATTGAGGACACGAATGCGTTCATGAGCCGGCTGGTCGCCTTTACAGAGCGCAGGGCCCCGGTGGTTGAGTCTGTGGTTAAGAAGCTGAAGGTGAACTATCTGAACCTGCCGGAGCTCGACCCGGACCAGATCAAGGGCAAGGCCATTCCTTTCAAGCCGATGGCCCGCTGGATCCGCTTTGTCACCGGCTATCAGGACGTCCTCGTCCGCGCTGAGCCCAAGCGTCGGAAGTACGAGGCCGAGAAGGAAAAGTTCGACAAGGCTTCCGCCCTTCTCGCCGCAAAAGTGAAGACACACGCCGAGGCCCGAGCCAAGATCGCTCAGCTGAAAGGCGAGTGCGAGTCCTTGCAGCAGGCTAAGGCGCAGATCGCTGAGGAAATCGCAGCCACGAAGCGCAGGGCCGGACACAGCGAAGAACTGACTGTGCTGCTGGCAGAGGAAGGAGAGAGGTGGAAACGTGAAGGCGGACGGGTTCGCGATCTCAGTGCCAGAATGCTGGGCAACCTGCTGGTATCCGCAGCATATGTCGAGTATGCGGGGGTGCTTGACCAGGACACACGAGTGAGGGTGGCCAAGGAGTGGGTCCGGGTTCTGGGCCAGCACAGTGTGATGGTCTCGGATCCGTTTGACCTGTCCGCGGTGCTGGGGAACCCGCAGACCGTGGAAGATTGGGTGGGGAATGGACTGCCGAAGGACGGGAGGAGTGAGGCCAACGCGATTATCGCCATGGACTGCTGGCGCTGGCCCCTCATCCTCGACCCCTTCGGCTGCGCGAACCGTTGGCTCAAGACACAGCTGAAGAAGCAGGGCGTGATCACGACGAAGCTTGCGAACAAGGAGTGCATCAAGGCCCTGGAGAACGCGGCACGGCTGGGAAAGCCGCTGCTCATCGAGGACGTGGACGAGGTGCCAGACCCCGCCTTCGACCCGGTATTCTACCGCTGCGTGGTCCACAAAAAGGACTCATCTGCCGTTCCGACGCGCAGGAGGCACTGGACACGGAGACACAGCGGGAGAACGTGCTGAAGCAGATTGCGGCAGACAAGCAGTCGCAGAAGGAGGCCGAGGACCGGATACTGAAGCTGCTGGCTGGGTCGACGTTGGAGCAGGTGCTTGACGACGAGACTGGGCTGGAGACTCTGAAAAACGCAAAGAAGTCGGCGACGGAGATCGGGAAGAAAGTCACGGAGTCAGTACAGCGACTGGTGAACCTCACGGAGGCCCGCGAGAAGTACCGAGGAATTGCCGCCCGTGTCGCCTTGCTATTCCGAACTGCTGCCATCGACATGTCTCGGATAAACGAGACTTACATCTACTCCATGGAGTCATTCAGACAGGTCTTCACCGCAACCCTGGCCTCGTTCACGACTGAAGATCCGACGCATGATAGGATTCAGCGGATCTCGGAGCGGGTTACTGCAGCGGTTTTCGCCTCGGCCGCACGCGGACTCGTGGAACAAGATAAGCTGGGGTTCGCCTTCCTGTATTTGATGCACATGCGGGTCCGTCAGGGGGCCGTTAAGCCCGCGGAGTGGTTCTTCTTCCTCCACGATTCCACGTGGAGCGACAATAAAGGGAAGCCGATAGAGCCGGAGAAGAACGCGCTGCCGGATAGGATATCAGAGGAAGGATGGAGACTGGCACAGGCGCTAGATAAGGAGTTACCGGAGAAATTCTCGGGGCTCGTTGCGGATCTCACCAAGAACGGACCAAAGTGGGAGTCCTCGCTGAATCAGGTCCCGGCGGAGCTCCCCGAAGCCTGGAAGGTCAGGCTGGGTCCGTTTGACAAACTGATTTTCGCAGTCAAAGTCCTCCAGCAAGACCCCGAAAAGGCGATCGCGCGTTTTGTCGATAAAGAACTCGGCTCCGACTTCTTGCGCGCTGCAACATCAGAAGAGTCCATCGAGCGGGCCTTCGAGGAAATGAAGAAGATCACACCCATGCTCATCTTCCCCGGCCCCGGCGCCCAGACGTTGTCCGCAGTTCAGAGGCTGGCTGAGAAGCGAAAGTTCTCCGAGAAGCTTGCGGTCGTTTCTCTAGGACAGGACCAGGGACTCACCGCGAAACGAGTCATACAGGCCGCACAGGGGAAGGGCGAGTGGGTGCTACTGGAAAACTGCCAGCTCGCCGCCGGATGGGCAAAGGAGCTCGAGTCGATCGTGGAAGCAATGAAAGAGCCCAAGCTCGCCATCCACGACGATTTCCGGCTGTTCCTGAGCTCAAGCATGGGGGCGAACATTTTCTCGGCTGCGATGCTGGCGACGGGGGTGAGAGTGGCGCTGGAGGTCCCGAAGAGCCCGAGAAGAGAAATGCGCGAGGCTGTGGGGGAGATGATGGCGCCACAGTTCGACGGCTGCACGAAACGGCCGCTGGAATTCAGAAGGCTGGCGTTCGGGCTGTGCAGGTTCCACTGTGAGATCAAGGCTGAATATGGCGCCGGCAATCTGGACCTGGAATCTGCGCTATTGATGCTCAGGTGGGCTGTCGATGACCAGGAGGAGATCCAATGGGACTCGATTTACTTCTACGTGGGCAATATATTGTACGGCTCCCGGGCCGCCACAGAGCTCGAGCGGGGGCGCATCATGTCTACGCTAAAGGAAATGTGCAGTCCCGCAGTGCTCCAGCCCGAATACACGTTCTCCGGCGGGGTCCATTTCCCAGTAAAGGGTGACACGATTGAGGAGTACCAGGCCATCATCGATAAGCTGGGGGACGATGCTGAAGGATCCGCTTCGGTACTTGCGAACATCAAGAAGTCGCAGGAGAGACCGCGAGCCATCGTGTTATCCTCAGAAACGAATGCGGTTGAGAAGGCAAAACGGCTCGAGCACCTGGCGAAAGTCTGCACAGATATTCAGGACAAGTTGCCGTCACAAATCGATGTCGCGGCGGGGAACAAGGAGCTGTTCCAGAGCAAGACCGGGCTCACGCCCTTCACCACGGTTTTGCTGCATGAGGTCGAGAAGTACAACGCGCTGCTGGAAACCATTGGTGGCGACCTCGAGCGTGTGCAGAGGTTCCTATTCGGGGGAGCGACTGATGAGTCACTAGCAGATATTATTGAAGCGTTGGAAAGGCTGGAGCTCCCTCGGAGATGGGCTGCGAAGTCCTATCCGACAGACAGGTTGTTGGAGTCATATTTCCGAGACCTCGCGACGAGGGTCGAGTACTTCCGCACGTGGACGAACAAGGGCGAACCAAAGAGCTTCTGGATGTCGGCCTTCTTTTCACCCGACGCCTTCCTCTCCGCGGCGATCCGCACACATTCTATCAGGACACACACGGGGCCAGAACGACTGTGGACGGATTTCAGGTTCCTCTCCGACAAGGCCGAAGCCGACGCACTGGCCACGAAGGGCGGAAACCTTGTTATCCACGGACTGTACCTCCAGGGCGCGGGCTGGGACCGCAAACAAGGTGTGTTGACCGAATCTGTCCCTGCAAAACGAGGCGAAACAACACTGTACGAGACAGCAAACGGAGGAGTGATGTTACCACCAGTGCTGATGCAGGTCACAGCTGCGGAGAGACCGGAGCGAGATGAGGATAATAGCATTGGGTGCAGAGTGTTTCAGACGGAACGGAAGAGCGGACAGCTGGAGATGACACTGAACCTGCGCACGGAAAAGCGACATGCCGCGGATTTCTGGGCCGGGAAGGGCACCGCAATAGTCTTGCAGTTAAGTGAATAATACCGAATACTACTACCGTTGCGTAATATTAAGACTGAGTCATGTGTAGTTCTTGCGCTATCTCAATCCGGTT
>QFZN01006217.1_pt1 | contig 13001 bp, 18 predicted proteins | sample 1740101 | NCBI WGS metagenome assembly QFZN01 (sample SAMN09210849, study PRJNA391713) | Ciliate metagenome, whole genome shotgun sequencing project. | isolation source: combination of 50 Heterometopus sp. ciliate cells from an enrichment culture... | host: Heterometopus sp. ...
CACCCCAACACCCCAAAACCCCTGGCAAGAATCGTGCGCATGGGAAAGCAACAAACGAATAAAGCTATATTTACATACACGCAAAAAGTAACGCTATGCTCTTTCGCACAGTTTGCTGAGACTGAATATCATTAAAATAATAATGAATCCACCCAAAGCGAGTAATGGTAACCCCCTACTGTAACTCGCTGTCAGACCCCGAAGCGAACCCGCACGTGGCCACAGACATCGAGCAGCCAGCGAAGCTTTACGACATAAAGCCGAGCTTCGACTCCCGCATCAGCGACGGTGCCGACAACGAGGATTTCACCTCTCCCGAAGCCCGGCCGCCGCTGCTTGGTACCTCCTCATCATGCTCAAAGGATAGACGAGGACTCAAAGAGCGACCCCGACCTCTCCTCCGTGCCCAGTCTCCCTCATTCCGTCTCCATGCTCCCTCCTATGTCCCCCGATGCCTCGCCCCTCGCCCGGGCCAGTGTCGCCATCACAAACAAGCCACTGGTGCTGACGAGGGTGATCCCAGGACTGCAGACAAACGAGGCATGGCGATAAAGTGTGTAACAACAAGGGATAGGTGCTGGAGGGCGAGGACTCGCTGATAAACGTGGACGCGGAGTGTCAGCTCTTCAACGCACTCTACCCTGGCAGGCTCATCGTGACCACCTACCAGGTCGTCTTCCTCCCAATCGACCCCCAGATTTACAGAAGGCACAAGATCCGCTCGGACTTCTTCCACCTCCCTCTGGGCATGATATCAACGTAACTTTTCAGCCTAACAATCCCAATAGCGCCGAGAAGGCTGTCGACGAAAGATTGCCAGGGAAGATCTGCATTGACATAGGGTCGAAGGACGCACGGTGGTTGCGCTTCCTGTTCCCAGTCGACGACAAGGACAAGGTGTGCAACCACACATTTTCGGTGGTCGAGGCCTACGCGTTTCCACCGGCGGACCGCGACGTGTTTGCGTTCTGCCACAAACTCACCGACCGGGAGGTGGAAGGCTGGAATGTCTTCGCCGATGTCAACGAGTACGACCGGATGGGCTTTGACTGTGTCGCCAAGGTATCGTAGTGTGTGGTTAAGACCTGATAATGTAGGGTTCGAAATTCAGACTCTTCATAAACAACATCGAGGGGAACGTATGCAGCTCGTACCCGCAGAGGGTAATCGTGCCCGCGGCTATGGGCGACTCCGATATCGAGGAGTGTTCCAAGTTCAGAACCAAGGAGCGGTTCCCGGCGCTCACCTATTATTACAAGAAGAATGGGGCGACGATATGGCGGTCAAGCCAGCCGAAGGTTAGTTTGTGTGGGGTGACAGGAGGAGTAGGAGGGACTGCTGGGACACGTGAACAAGGCGGACCAGAAGATGATCCAGTCCATCATCGGCACCCTTAACCCGGCTGTCAGGGGCGGGCGGAAGTTCAAGAACGAGAAGCGAAATGAAGCGCGACTGCACATATTCGATGCCCGTCCCATGATGAGTGCGCTAGGCAACAAGGTCATGGGCTCCGGATACGAGAATATTGACAACTACCCATCGACGTGGCTGTGCTTCTGCGACATAGAGAACATCCACAAGATCCGCGAGTCGTACATCAAGCTCACCCAGACCTGCAACAACCCCCAGTATCATCTCCCCCTTCGCATAATAACGGATAGAATGATAACAAGTGGGAAGTGGCTGCTCCACCTCGACCGCACCGACTGGCTGCAGCACCTCTCCTACATTCTCAGCGGAGCCAACATGGTCGTCGATTCCGTCAGGGTACCCGCACCCTCACAACCGGTAGGCTGGAAAGGCTGCGCTGGTCCACTGCAGTGACGGGTGGGACCGGACGTCGCAGCTTTCGGCGCTCTCCCAGCTGATACTCGACAAGTACTATCGCACGATAGAAGGCTTCGAGGTCCTGATTGAGAAGGATTTCGTCCTGTTCGGCCACCAGTTCAAGACGCGGCTCTCCCATCGCACTAGGAACGGACTGAACGAGAAAGAGTTCTGCCCAGTGTTCATACAGTTCCTCGACTGCGTGTACCAGATCATGCTGCAGTGTCCGGCCCAGTTTGAGTTTAACTCGAAGTTCCTCGTGGACATTGCCTACCATTCAATGTCCCTGCGGTTTGGAACCTTCCTGCAGAACTCCGAGAAGGAGCGCCGCGACCTCAACGTGCGAAACCGCACAGTCTCACTCTGGTCTTACATGAACGGTCGCAAGGCGGAGTATCGCAATCCTTTCTACCTGGAGAACGACCCCGACTTCTCGGAGGACACGTTCCTGCCCGACCCGCTGCTGCCGCGAATAAGGCTCTGGGAAGAGCTGTACATGGCGTGGGCGCCGTACAGACGCGAGGTCAAGTTTCCCATGTAACCCATCCCCGAAAGCTATGCGTGTGTAGGGAGAAGCTCATCGCGGCCATGGGCGTTCTGCAGACGAAAGCGGCCAGCGTGCAATCGATGGAGGAGCAGTTAAACGAGTGCAAGAAAAAGCTGGAGGAGTACGAGAAGATATTAAAGATTGGAGCCGCGCCGTTCCCGAAGGTCGAAGATGGCGTTGTGCCGAAGAACGGCAAATAACGCACTAATACTAACATCGACTAAAGTTGTATTATATTTTCAGCGGCGCATATAGTGATATTATCAATCCGCAACGTAGTATCCATCCTTACACCAATATATAACTGACGCCAGAAATAGCCGTATAATAACAATAAAAACTACATTATGATGGCATCAGGTCAGTTTCAAGGAAACGGGAACCCGCTGGCATTGCTGCACAGCAGCCTGGACCGAGTGGTGGCGGCGGACGTGTCGAGTCGCAGGTTCTGCACCAACCGGGTCGCTTCCAACAACCTCAACACCACGGACATCGTTGGTATCCCCCGCATGTCAGAGATCGGTAGGCGCACAGCCCAGACAGCTTGGCCCACGACGGTCGCACCTCAGACGGGCCTACGACTGCCAGGCCGAGTCCAACCCTGATAAGGAGCTGCCCAGACGCGGGATCTCTATGGAAAACTCGGGCAACGTACTGCTTTCGCACTAAGAGGGGTGTGGAATAGTCAAAGCGAATGATGGAAAGGAAGAGCGAGATCTCGACGATCATGCAGCAGCAGATGAAACCGTCGTCCCTGGTGCCGGCGGGTGCTGAGCAGTTCCAGGCGAAGCGGAGCTATCTCGGCGCCGAGGACATCCCCGGCGCGCAGGCGGGATCACACAGATACGGACTGGCGTCGAAGCGGCGGACGAACCCTGTGGACCCGGTGTACCAATTCCCGGGGATGAGGGCGCCGCTCGACCTCGTGGCCGCCCAGCCGGCTGCGGCTCGTCCCGTGGAGGAGCGGAAGGCTGTTGCTGATAACGGGAATGAGGACTACGGGGAGAGGAAGGCTGGGAGAGACACTGGGATGCTGAGAGATCTTGCCAGGTTCTACAATGTGACGGAATCGTATTGTATTTGGAAATAGCGAGGTTGATAGAGAGGTGAAAGGAATGGACCTGAACGCACTGCGTCCTGCCGACATCCAGGCGCGGCACGAGGCCAGGACGCCTGTTATTAACCCAAAGCTTGCCGAAGATCCTGTATTCAAGGACAACCGGAACAAGTTCTTCGGCGCCGACCCCGAGAAGTCCCAATCGTATGTTTTACGTGTTTGCACACCGTTTAGAAACTGGGTCGCCAATGTCAGCAAGTTCTACCCGGAGCCGCCGCCTGGGAAAGGATTTGTCCTTCCCTCTGAAGAGGTCAAGGTCGTCCTGGTCCCCAGACCGTCCCCGCTTGTCGAGAATGTGAACCCGGAGAGCGAGTTCTATCAGCGGAACGAGAAGCGATTCTTCGGACTGGACTCGCGAAACTCCGGTCGTGGCAGCGTCTACCAGAGGAATGCGGCCCACTTCTACGGGGACGTCACACCCGAGCACGGACAACGGCCGTATGAGGCAAGGCTGCCGACCGGGGCCAGCGAGAGGGCGAGGGAGGAACCGAGTGGAGGAGTATGATCGGGATAGCACGCGGATGTAGGTAAACGAAGGGCTGCTCAACGATCCTAACTACGGGAGGGCTGCGGAGAGGTTCTTCGGGCTGGAGTCGAGGTAGCGGCAGGGAATGTATATTCGATAGGGGAGCCGGGGCGAAGGCGAAGAGCGGAATATATCTCTAAGTGAAGATCCAACAATAAAACTGCCACCGACTTTTACGGCACGCATAATATCCGCCTCCTCGCGGGTGACAGTCCTCGTGCCGATAACTAAGGCCCACGTAGCAATCAAAGTAGCGCAAACATTGATAAATCATATATCGCGGGAGGCAGGGCACACTATCTCTCTTATTTAAATTTCACGAAGCTGTTCTCTGACATAAAGCTGCTGGTGGATAAATATTATTTCAATCAATGAAAACACTCACAGGATACGTGTACAACACATACCTGTTCTTGAAGAGCTGGTATGACAGCCCGACACGCATGGGCGCGCTCTTCCCCAGCTTCGCCCGCACCGGCCGGATTATCGCCAGCATCATCAAGGACCCCGCCAACGTCAAGGTCGTCGAGCTTGGCGCCGGCACTGGCCAGGTCACCGATCAAATCGTGGCCGCGGGAGTGGCACAGGAGAACTTCGCTTCAATCGAGTTCGACAAGAAGTTCTGCAGCGAGTTGCTGAAGAAGCACCCGAACCTGCAGTTGTTCAACATCGACGCCACCACAATGGCGGAGCAGCTGCCCAGCAAGTTCGTCGGCAAAACCGATTACATAATATCGACACTGCCGCTGATAACGCTGGGACAGAAGAAGGCGAAGGAGGTGATTGAGGCAGTGTTCAAGGTGATGAGACCGGGCGGCGTGTACATCCAGATAACCTTCTCCCCGATAAAGCCGAAGTACATGAAGAAGATGGGACTGCGCGCCACGAAGATCTGCATGTCGTGGATCAATCTTCCGCCAACGCACATCTGGAGGATCTGCAAGCGCAGCCAGCTGCAGGCCACCGAGGTGCCGTCCATGGTTCCGGCAATGACCTAAACTCTCTCAGCAAGTAAGTTGTTAACACGACTGTTGGGCTTTCTTTCATTCATATAAATGACGTGCCGTATCGTAGGCTAATAGGCTAGGATATAATTGACATTTACGTACAAGAATATTATTAGTGAAACTAGGAGAGCCTTATGAAGTTCTATAAGCCTATCAATTAGCTTGGAAATCTGCACCACATATAGGCCAAGGCTGCCGCTATTAAGGATTGTATCAGTATATGATATTGTTCAGATGCCGACTAAATCGCGGGTCACTTCCGCGCGGCGCCAACACTTCAGACTGATATCCGTTCCGCCGGCAAATGTGTGTTTGCGGCTGTCTGTCTACGATTTTCGTAATAGCTGATGAAGATTCTTACATATGTTAAACGGCATAATAATAAATGAGACAAAAAACGTCTAAATCGCCAGCGAAGTCCCTGGCCGCAGTCAAGGGCCGTTACGCCGCGCCCGGTGGAGCGCTCGACCGTGCCAACACCCAGCCGCGGCATCAGAAGTCCGGGACACAGGCCATCAACGTCCGCAGCATCCTCCGCAACGCCCCGCGTGTTCAGCAGTCGTTTTTTAACGAGGTCCCCCAGAACGAGCCTCTTCGTCTGACTCAGACATTCGACCGCGCCGTCCCGACAGCCAAGCCAACCGCAAAGAGCGCACATGATCTCAAGCTGTCCCGGGAACTGCACGCATACCGTGTTGAGGTCGAAACCAGATTTAACAATTCTGAGGCTAATAAGCACTACAGCTTTCCCAGAACCTGCGCAGACTCGGAGGAGCCTGCAGCGGAGGAGAATTCATCGAAACTCACCACGATCCCCGCCTGCACTCACCTCAAGCAGCAGAACGACGTCCGCGCAGATCCCAAGCCCAATCCAGAAGTGGGTAAGCCCGTCGTGGCTGAACAGAAGGAAAATGCGACTGCCTTCGAGTTGGCGAGCTTCGACACAGGGAAGAACAGGCGGACTACGACCGAGTCCGACCTCTTCCGCAAATTGAAGGCGATGCTAAGGCCTGAGACGCACCAGAAGCGGCAGTTCGACTCATGCGGACACACGAAGTCTTCCAAGACTGCGTTCTACGGAACTCAGCGACTCGCGCAGACCAAGAGTCCGCCCCGTCGCGGACCGCAAGCGCGTCAGTCGCGTCTCATGAACAGCACGATGTACATTCGGCCGAGGGCGACGAGGTCGCGCAGCAATGAAAGGTCACAACAGCAGCAGCAGAGCGTGATCGCAGCGCCCCGGCGCGCCGGGACCAAGAACGATGAGGCGTTCCCGTCCATGGACTCGACCACGAAATCCGGAGGGCATCGGCGGACTCACGCCCGCACCAGGACTCTCGAAGGCGGCCGCAGCATCATGAACCTCACCAAGGTCTTCAGCATGAAAAAGTCAGGCACCCGGGCTCGAGGCGCCATTCAGATGTCCAATTACTTCAAAGGACTGCTGATGGTGAATAACCAGAAGGCTCATACCGGGAGCAGAGAGACCCGACCGCGGGGGAACATGTCGGGAGTGTTCAGCACGTCCACGCTGAACATGACGGGCGGCGGGGGCAGACCGCTGCAATGAGCACAACAATAGGCAAGTAGGCGGGCCGCGCAGTATTGCGTCATCGTCCGCACTCGTATTTTCTATGTCACTGCGCTAACTTGTACTTCTGTGTACGGTGCGCATAACAGTGTTACACGACATAATATTATTAAAGCGTTGGATAATAAGCCGCTGCCAGCGCAGCACTCTGCATAAAGGCACGTAGGACTTTGTGAGGCAACAATCAGAATTTCAATGATCTCAGCAACTGTGAATTCAGCCCGCCCGGAAGCCCCCACAGCCGAACTGAAGACCTGTCCGCAGGTCGTCCCGCCTCTCACGTGCTCCAACACCATCGAGGCGCCCGCCCATCCTGAGGACCATTCCGACCCCTCTTCTTCCGCTCGTGGCGAGGTTCAGGTCAAGGTCCCCGCTGAGGCGGCCCAACTGCAGATTGCGATTCCGGCCGAGCCCGAGCAGAGGTTCGCCGACCTGGCAAAGCTACCCAGTTCCGGCAGACTCAACTCTGTCGGCCAGGTCACATTGAAGGTGCAACTGAAGTGGGAGAACGTGGTCGTTGTGCCAAAGGACCAGATGAAGATGGGGAACGGGTGCATGCGAGGGAAGTCGCAGACCGCCGGGGCCAACCCAGCGCAGCCGCCGCCCGAGGCAAGGAAGATTCTGGACGGAATCAACGGCATCGTCAAGCCCTGCGAGTTCCTTGCCATCATCGGCGCCTCCGGTGCCGGCAAGACCACTCTCCTCAATTACCTCAGCAACAAGATGTTCCCTGCAGACCTCCATGCCAGCGGCCGGACGACCATTAACGGGATAGAGAGGGAGAACCTGGACTATTTCAAGTTTACGGCGTTCGTCCAGCAGGACGACATCCTCTTCGAGACGCTCACAGTCCAAGGCATGCCTCTCTTTCTTACCCTCCCCGATAGAGGTGCTCGAGTTCGCTGCCGACCTGAAATGCAGCCCGGATCCAGTGGTGCGGGCAGCCAAGGTGCAGGAGATGCTTTCTGAGCTGGAACTGATGCCGGTGCGGAACATGTACATCAAAGGGAACGTGCTGAGCAAGGGAGAGAAGAAGAGGCTGTCGATAGCGGTGGAACTGATCACCAACCCGGCACTGGTGTTCATGGATGAACCCACCACCAGCATGGACACTTTCACCGCCGAGAAGATCATCGAAATCGTCAACAAGCTTAAAATGAAGGGCCACACCATCATCGCCACCATTCATCAGCCCAACACAGAGATTTACAAGAAGATGGACCAGCTGATGCTGCTGTCATTCGGCCATGTCATATACTTTGTATTTAACTTCACACTAAACGGCGCATAGGGAAAGGCGGCCGAGGCGGTGAACTACTTCTCGAGCATAAACGAGCCGTGCCCGCAGGACAAGAACCCGGCCGAGTTCTTCATGACCATGATGACCGAGGAGAAGGCAGGAGTGAACAAGAAGGATCGGATTGCCAAATTTGTGGATGCGTACAACAGCAGTTCTATGGCGAAAAAGTACCTGGAAGATGCACCTGCCCTGACCAAGTTCGAGAACGTGGACATCGGCACGCTCAAGTATGCTGCGTCCTGGGGAAAGCAGTTCAGCATCCTTTACAAGCGCGCCTGCCGCAACTACTTCCGCTCGAGTTCCAGCACTGTCATACGATACCTCGACCAAATCGTTGTCGCCCTCATCGCCCTCGCGCTCTTCTACAATGTACATTGACTCATCTACATGAGAATAGTTGGGAAATAACAGCAATCAGGCACTGACGAGCAGGACGGGCTCGCTATTCTACTTCACCTTCTGCACGATCTTGGTCGCCATGATGATGTCCATACTCATCTGTACCTTCTTGCCACGAATCTGATAGTCCCGGAGGAACGTGCGGTCTTCATGCGCGAACAGGCCAGCTCCTTGTACGATGTCACCCCGTATTTCATCTCCCGCACCGTCGCCGAACTTCCCTTCAACATCATGGATCCTCTTGTCCTATCGCTGATAACGTACTGGCTCGTTGGGTACAACACGACTGATGCGTCGAAGTTCTTCGTCTTCCGTATCCTTTCTCTCCCTTCGAGACGATCCCATAGTGTTCCTGCTTATCATGGCGCAACTTGCCTCCAGCGCGTACTCGCTCTTCCTCGGCGCAATCATAAACGACCGGGAGATCCTCATCGTTGTCGTTCCAGTACTCCCCCACATAGTCACACAGCTCGCTAGGTGGTGAACATTCCGCTGAGCCTTCTCTCGGGCTGGTTCGTGCGGCTGGACGGGTCTGTGACCGTTCTGTGGCCCTTCCAATGGCTCACCTCCTTCAAGTACGCCTTCAACGGGCTCATCAAGGTTTGTCGCAACAAGAGAAAGCGCGTGTAGAACGAGTTTGTGGACAACCATGATGTGTTTCTGAGCGGACAGAAGACGGTGTGGAACAGCACTGCAGGGGCGTTTTCGAAGGTGAGCTACACCTACGACTCCAACTACCTTGTCGGCCAGATGGAGGCCAAGCTCGAGATCTGGGAATGCTTCATCGGACTTGCCGCAGTCTACGTCATATTCATGACCCTCGCCCTCATCGGCCTCAAGATCAGCTCCAGAAGAGTCTAATAATAGTTAATCCTTCCTATTTGTCGTTCTTTCCCAATAGTATGTCTGCGCATTGTTTAGCTCTCTTGCGTTGCGATGCAATGCAGCATTATCATGCAGACTCTTTATAGTTCGGCATATAGCACAAACTAAATCCCTCTCCACAATCGCAAAGATGTACGCAAACTGGAACCAAAACCTCTCGCTCATCCAACAAGCACTCCGCTCCGGCACCGTCCACACTCCTCAGGACCGTTCCAAGCTCCAACTTGCTGCCCGCATCACAGTCTCCCGCGGTCGTGCTGCCGAGGTCAATGCATTCAACGTGGACCAGACGATAGCCTTCGAGCTGGAGGTGCTGGCCCTGCCCTGCCGGTATCTGCGGCCACACCACGTTGCCGACACAGTATGCAGACTGCTAAAACACATGCGTCGGTACATCATCTTCTACGCTTCTGTCATCGTGGGGAAAAGGCTCGTCTTAGCCCAGTATCTCCGCGAACTTGTGGCTGCGGTCTCTGCGGACACACTGCTATACGTGTACTCAAACCTGCGCAAGGCTGCATTCGAGACGTGGATGCGGCAGGTGAAGAAGCGGACCCTGGAGCTGGCATATGAGTGCGCCGTGTCACGGATGGGGATCTGCGGCGAGGTCAACGCGTGGCTCAAGCACTGGGTCAGTCTCGGTATCATAAGCGAGGACCGCGAACTGCGTCCCATCATCGGGATTTCCCTCGGAGAAGCTGCTGCTGTTCAGATAAAGATGCCGTCTGAGGTGGAGAAGGAGAAGACTAATCCAAAGAAGAAGAAAGACTCGAACCCCCTGTCGCAGGTGTACACCGGAGAATACAGCGAGGTGTGCCAGCACTACATACGGCGACTGTCGGCAAAGAAGGAGAAGCAGGTGACCGAGTACATCGGCACGTTTTATGAGCTGCTGCTCCAGCTGCGGGACCCTGTTCGGCCGGTGCAGTACTTCGAGTCGCAGCTCGACCATTCCAGCTTCCGGAAGTCGTTCATCTACTCGATGATCGAGTACTTCATGATGAACCTGAAGTTCGTGGATTCGTATTTCGCCTTCGCAACTCTGTTCGACGTGATCCGGCTGAGCAGCTCCATCCTGACCGAGTCCAATCGCAAGCAGCTCATGCAGATCGCACAAAAATACTCCGGGGACATCGACGCCTTCAAATACCAGTCCGAAGAGATCCTGACCTGCTTCCAGAACTCGTTCTACGGCCGCTGTCTGGTCCCGCTCGAGGACGAGCCCGTGCTAAGTCTGGCCCAGCCCAATACTAACATCGCAACTGTCCCCGCAGAGGAGCTCCTGGCTGCCGTGAAGCAGATCTACGAGGACGATGTGTCAATCTATCCTGTCGAGGGCCGGGTTCTGGATCTCCCAAAGGCGAATTCTGATATCGCTGCATCCGGAGAGAAGATCGTAGCGTGGATGATGGACGCGACGTGGAAGGGCCCGGACGACGGGAAACGCCTGCGAAAACTCGCACTGCAGCTTGCAGGTGTCGGCATTATCACTGTTGCGGGGTTTGAGAGGGTGAAGCAGCATGTCATCGCCAGACTGCAGGCTGACTTCACGGGGACTCGCATGATAACAACGAAGGAAGTCTGTGCCAGCTCGGATCTTGCAAAGAACAGACTGCCGGCGGATTGCACCCGGGAAGCGATTGAGGAGTTCGTGAGGAAACACGCGGAGACGGCGGCAGTGTGCACTAAGAAGGCTGGGGAAATCGCGAGGACGCTATTTGAGGCCCAGAAGCCCGCCGGCGAAGCCTTCCGCGGCCTTTCCGGGACCACTAAGCGGTATTCAGTTTCGGTTTTACATAGGGGGACAGACTGACTGAGGCGCTGCAGAAGGACCCCGCATACTCGGATGCGGAAGCCAAGATCAAGATCGTCGGCTCGGCGGCCAACGGACTCTGGTCGCCATCGAAGGATAGGATCGATTACGCTGTGACGATGGAAGCCCAGTTGCTCTCTCCGCCTGTATATCCCCACGAGCAACCTCGATGTAGACACCGCACCTGGAGAAAATCGCCGCGCTCCTCAAGTCCGCTGGCGTGTGCGATTCCCCTGCGGTTTCTGGCCCGAACATTCTCGACTTCGAGGACAAGTTAACTGGCCTGAAATGCAGACTGAACCTGAACGACCCTCTGGAGATCCTGCGATCAGCCCTCATCCTGACTTACACAAAGTTCGATGAACGATTCAAGCAGCTGGCCTTCTTCTTGAAGGAGTGGGCACGAGCACACAGCATCCCGCTGCTGACCCCGTACGTGTGCTGTCTGATGGCGATACACTATCTGCAGTCTACGGTCCCGCCGGTCCTCCCATCCCTGCAGCAGGCATTCGCCTCGAAACCGAAAGGCACCACGATACTGCTCAGATATCCCTGTGGCGGGGCGGTGAAGGAGGCCGACGTGTACTACGAGCCGAAGATCGACAAAGTTCGGGTGCAAATGAAGGCGGTGGCCGGCAAGTCGGGGAACACGGCGAGTCTGGGGGAGATACTGGCGGGATTCTTCCGCTACTACGGCTACGAGTTTGAGGTATCGATGAGCACTGTAATGCACACGAATGTAGTATGAAAAATCGGAGATCAGCGTCAGGGAGGGGAAGGCGAGGACGAGAATCGGTCCGGCGGAGGAGGCGATGAGGATCGAGGATCTGTTCGAGGCCGGAAAGAACGTGGCTGCGGGGGTGAAGACCGGAGCAGCGGAGTTCGAGGCAATGAGGCAGAAGCTGAGGCTGGCGGCCATAAATTGTGTGCAGGAGCCCACGCGCATCCTAGATTCTTAATAACGACTTCACATCGCAAATTCTCCACAATCTCTATCCATAATTATTGGTCAGAGCGCAAGAATTCTACATCCCCCGCCACCGTCATATATAAGCAACGCTAATAATAATCGCGCAGAATAATCCCTTTATGAATGCGAGGATAAGCGACGCCCTGGTGGAAGAAGCCATGATGGTAAATTTCGCAAGGACGGTTATGGCGCAGCACACCACCGAAGATCTGCAGATAGAGATGCCCGCCGAAATTAAGCAGATCTACGACTCGCTCGGCAGCCGCACCGAAAAGTCCTACGAACGGAAGAAGGTAGAATTCGGCATGCGCACTCCGCAGACAATAGAGGAGATGAAGAAGGCCGGAACCAAGGCCAAGGAGCTCCTCAGCAGCACCCGAATATTCGCACAACAGAAGAACGGGCAGGTCGAGAACATAAAGGAGCAGATACAGCAGATTGCATTTGTGACGGCACAGGCCGCACAGCTGGAGATCCAGCTCCAGGAAAGGCAGCGAAGGTTGGAAGAATTCGAGGACGAGGGAATGGACCAGCGAATGCATGAAGCCACGATAAATCCGGACGCAATTTTGACGGTATCGGTCACTGAATGAATAAGGTTTAGGGCATTACATTATTGCAGAAGCAAGCCGCAGCCCAGGCAGCGAAAACAGGCAAATTCTACGCAGAGCGCATGAAAAAGTTCGCATACGATGGACCGGCAGACGAAAAGTAACTCCGTTTCTTCGGTAGCAGCGGTGTAGTTGTGCGATCTGCCAGCAAACGTTTGCGAAAGACGATAAGTGCATACGACTGCCGTGCAAGCATGAGTTCCACGAGGCCTGCATGGACGGCTGGTTCTCGCTGAACAAGACCAAGTGTCCTCTCTGTAAGGGTGACGTGGCCGAGAAACTCCGCTTATAATCGTGCCATCTAACAAATATGCGATATATCGCAAATCTGCAGCAATTCATCGTCGGTACTTATTATGCACAGTGACAACAAGAAAAGAGTGTTGGGCTGGGGTTTTGGGGTGTTGG
>QFZN01012421.1_pt1 | contig 12995 bp, 20 predicted proteins | sample 1740101 | NCBI WGS metagenome assembly QFZN01 (sample SAMN09210849, study PRJNA391713) | Ciliate metagenome, whole genome shotgun sequencing project. | isolation source: combination of 50 Heterometopus sp. ciliate cells from an enrichment culture... | host: Heterometopus sp. ...
ACCCCAAAACCCCTCCGGCACCGACACACAAGAAAGAAGAGAAGATCTGGCAAAAACAGCTGTGACAGTCGATCTCGCGCTTATAAGTCAGCCTTCTTTGTTCCGTTCCTGTCCTCCTTCATCCACTACGTCACGGCCTCGCAAAAACGACCCCGTACCTTGAGAGCGTTCGACAGCACGATCTGGTGCACTGTGGGCTTGAGCTCGCTCTCATCCTTCCAAGCCTGATACTTCATGACGTCGGCGGGCATAACGTCTTTCCACCGCTGCGAGTCGCAGTCCACCGTGTCTTCCTCAGCCACGTCGTTGTACCGCGCCGCCTCCAGTTCCGTTATCTTGTCGAAGCAGCTCGCCAGCATGTCCGCATAGACCTTCGATGCCACTATCTGACCAAGCTTCGGGTCCTGTTCCATCATGAACTTGAAGTGCTTCTAGCCGCGGTGAGAATTCATGGGACAAAAGTACGGTTTCGGCCATGAGACGACACTGGGCGAGACGGTCGCAGGCCCACAGCTTCGGCCCCTTGTACTCCTCTATCTTCGTGTATTCCTGGAACTCGTCCTCCTTCTGCTGCTTGTCCTTGGAAGCCTTGATAAGCGCCTGGAGGTCGATCTTGTCCCCCACTTTGAAATCCGCGCTGACGAGTGCCACCAGCAGAACGAATATGCGTATGATCCCCATCTTTTTCTTTCGCAGATATTATGTTGTCGACTTCGATTTCGCTTCTCGAACGGCAACCCTCTCCTCAGTTTATTCGCCTCGCGCAGATGACGATAAGAACGTGTGTGTGTGAGTATTAGTCCTTATATTGTTTGTGTTAGTAGTGATATATAGAGTAATATTATCCCCCTTTGCCGGCGCGACTATTTCTGCTCTTCGCCAGCCTCGCCGAAAGTCACTTCGACCGCCCTTGACTCTTCCTCCTTTTCTCTCTTCTTCGCCTTCTGCACCCGCTGCTCGCCCATGATCAGCGCCCTGTACTTTTCATCCTGGCCAAAGTGTCCCGTCCTTCTGAGCGGATCCGAACTGGCCGTCTTCTCTTCCCCACCCAGCGGGAATACAGCTCCGATTGGCCTCAGCTTAGTGTGAAGCGTGCGCCACACCCTGTCGAGTCCCGCGAGGGGGAGCTGCAGGCCTTCCAGATCCGTGAGACGGAGTGCGGTTGATCTTGCCTTCACCTCGGGGTGGGCGACAGGCGCCGAAGATGTGTTGGACCGTCGGTGCCGCACCAGCAGCTCCAGGTTCGCCCTCTGGTTCTCGCTCCCCATCATCTTTCGTTCTGAGAGGATGTCCTGGCTGGGTTTTTCCGTGTCCGCTGTTTGTAGCGGCGTGTACTTGTTGTGGGACTTTACGGACTGGGGCTCTTCGATGCAGTCCGCCATGCTGTTGCACTTGTGTGCTTTCATGGTGCCGGCGAAGCTGGCTGAGTTCACAGGTTTGGGTGCCGTGTCCATGATCAGCCCCCGAATCGTGGGCAGGAACCCGGGGATGCGGGAACACTGCGAATGCGACTTGCTCCTTCCGCACGGAGTGGGGGTCGGAATGGAGCCCAGCTTGTGTGTGATCTGCAGCTGCTGGCCGTCCCTCCCCGTTGACAATTTGTGCCTTCTCCCGAGCTTTGACTCCAGCGGACGTCTCTGGGTGGTTCCTGCCGAGAAGACGTCGAAGGGGAAGCGGGACTTGTGCTGGGCGACGCTGTGACTCTGGGTAGAACAGAGGGAGCTGGTGCGACTCGCTGCGTGTTGGTCTAGGACCGAGTACTTCCCAAGGATGGGGATGGGCCTTCGATTGACGGACAGGGCTTCCTGCTGACCCATCTTCATTCTAATGTCCATCGCAACGATATTATTATGATTATGAAATCATTCCCCAGCTAGATTTATAGTATAACAATTCGCTTCTAATACCTCAATGCAAAAACGGCGAACTGCAGTACCGTCCGCGTCAGTGTCCGGTTATTATTAGAGCTCAGCGATAACCGATAATAATAATAAATATGGAACGTACTCGCCGACTTGCACGGTCTCCTAGCGAAGTTCAGCAGCATCGTCTCAAGCCGCCCTCGATTCACGCCAAGAAACGTATCTCTCTTTTCGGTCAGGCACCGTCGTAGTGTCGCTTCGCCCACGAATGGTCCTGTCTCCGGAGGCCACCAGCCGTTTCCTGTCCCCAAACGATGGGCGCAGGTACGCCTTCGAGCCGCTCATATCGGCCCGCCGCCACGAGCGGGTCAACTCTTTTCGCTTCGGGATGAGGCCGCAGATCCGCGACAACCCAATACTCCGGCCAACGACTGCGGATGGGGAGAATCCGATGCGTCGCATGCAGAGACTCGTATTTCATCCCAGCCAGGCGGGCGGGAGGTCCGAGAATTTCATGCGTAAGACCTTGACTACCGGCATGGGGGATGCGATGAGTGTGATCAAGTCAAGGCGGAAACAGAAGCTGGTCATCAGCGCCGGAACCCTCCTGACGCGGCTAAATGGCTACCTTCCGACGGTCAGAGGCATGACGATTCCGTTGGCACAAGTTACGACGACTGCAAACGTAGGACAGCCGCCGATGTCTGCGAAAGCCGAAGCGGCGGGAATAGCGGAGAAGCAGAGGAGGACAAGGAAGGCGAGCACCGGGAAGGAAGACGTGCTGGGACTGAATGTGTCAGGCATAGGCATGGTGACGCAGCCGAACGAGGACATTCTCGAGGGATATGAGGAGGTCTTCCGTGCCGCCGGAAGGAGGAAGGGAAGAGACGGAGGAGAGCACAAGTCGAAGGTGTAGCTCCGAGGTAGAGAATTTATTTAAATGTGCAAAAGAGCATTGTCTCGTCATACGTTTACTAAAAATAAGCGCGTGGTTCATGAGTTGAGTTAACGCAATATTATATTGCATTCGGGGCTGATGTCGTGCCCTAAGCCTAAGACGATATTTAAATATATAAACTAATAAAAGAACAAGACAGCGGAACAGCATGCGGAGAGGACAGCAGGTGACCTTCGTGCAGGCCCGCAACGGACCCGGCGTCATCATCCGAAAGTATCCCATACCCACAATAACGCTCGTGGGGATTAGCAAGAAGAAGATCTTCCGTCCGCTCTTGGCCAGCGGAGGACAATCCGCGCTCATCCAGAACCAGGACATCTTCATCCCCCTTGGCTCCGAGCACACACACATCAACCCAGTATGATCCTGCGGTGCCAGTCGCAGTAGATCGTGGATCGTAAGCCAAAGCAGTCCGGAAAGATGGCCCCTCGAGGGCAGCAGGGCAAGCCCCGCACAAAGCGACCCTCGGCAACCACGTTCAGCACCACCGGGAATGTGCTGGAGAGCTTGTATGCGCCTCTGCGACCGAACACCAAGTACGCAAAATACCAGCGTCCCAATGTTCCCCGGGTCTCAGAGCCGCAGCCGTTCCATTGCACATCGTACGACAAACTCACGTCTCTCGCAACGGGGGAAACTTCTGAGGCCAAGAGCAAGAAGAGCACACCGGCCCAGAAGCCGGAGAGTGCGATGTCAGCAATCAGGCCGTCGCTTTCCCTGGCGTACAATCTCCCGCGGCCGGGCATCAAGACCCGGAGCACGCGCAAACGGGCCCGAGGCGTCCGTTCTCAGGAGCGGAAGACTCGCGAAATCGCCGCCCCTCGTCCGAGTGCCGGAAACGTCCTCGCCGCCATCATGGAGCGACCGAAGAGAACTCCGCCGGCTGATAGTCGCCTAACAGAGGAGGAGACGCAGATATACGGAAACAGGTTCCCGAAGGGCTACGAGAAGGTTGGGTTGCTGGGAAAGTAATCGGAAGAGAAGCGAATTGGGTAGAGGAGGATGCGCGGTGGTGTGGCTGGGGAAGAACACGGGCACGAGCGAGAAGGCTGCAATCAAGCAGTTCGCCAAGGGAAATGGCTCCAAAGGCAAGTCCGACTTCGAGTCCTGCCAAGTTGAGGTGCAGGTCGGCACCGTCCTCTTCCCCCACCCAAAGGGCAGCATCGATCAGCCCAGCTCGGGCGTTTCGGAAGAGCGGCCTTATCCTGGAATACAGAACATCGCGGGGTTCATCAGCTGCATTAACGATACAAGAGACGTGTGGCTGGTGTACGAGGTGGGCGGGGCCTCTCTCACAAAGCTGTTGTTTGACGTCAAAGGTACCAAAGGATCGAACCTTTAGGCGAGTTCTTCAACGGCGAGCGAATCTACCACGTCTGCCACATGCAGTTCTACGACCGTCTCAAGTCTGATCTGAATATCCTCAAGGAGCTGCTGCGAAAACTGCTGGAGGCGCTGGACCTGCTGCAGCACAGACGAATAATCCACGCGGACCTCAAGCCGGACAACGTCCTCGTGGAATTCGACGGGTCCAAGATCGTCTCGCTCAAACTCATCGACTTCGGCTCCGCCTTCTTTTACGACCAGCCATGCAACATGCGCATGACAACTCCCGAATACCAGGCGCCAGAATGTCTGGAATATTCGCGGACCACCTCTGGGTATGGAATTCCATTTTCGAGCGCGAGGATAGACCAGATTTGTGCGAACGGGTGCAGCCGTGGAGCGTCGATGTGTTTAGCGTGGGTGCGATCCTCCTCGAGATCCTGACTGGCTTTCCGCTGTGGCTGTCATTGAAGGGACGTGTGGAGACCGCGAAGAGCAGTCTGATCTCCTACGGGGCCTTCGCGGTCCAGGGCAAGGTTCCTAGCAAGATAGTGCAGAAACAGCGCGATGTCATCGGGAGGGTGCGCGAAGTTCTGGATAGATACCAGTGTTTCACGAAGAACGGGGACGCGATAAATCTGCTGGAACGGATGCTGGACCTCAACCCGATGACCCGCATCTCGCCGCACGAGGCCCTCAATCATCCCTTCCTTCTTAAATAATACTGTCCGACTATAATAACTGCACGACGAAATGCATTTTAACACTTTATCCGCACGCATAACTGCAGTCTGGCTTGTCAGAAACGAACGGCCAGGTGACGCCTGGAACTGTGGCCGCATAATAAGTATGGTCCGCTCTAGCATTAAAATTTTAATACGTAACATCGACTATGACTATGATGCAAAGACAAGCAACCATCGCTTCCGCAGAGCAATTCGCCCTGCCCAGCTCCCGTCCTCGGCCAAGCGACCTCTACGATCGCGTTTATATTTGGTACGAGAACTTGACGTCACGCTTGATAGGCTGTGCGGACTCACCGCCGACGAACGGCGACTCGTGCTCTCGGACCAGTGTCCGCATTTCGTCGCCCTTTTCCAGCGCATGCAGCTCTACTGTTCCGAGCTCGGTCGGAATTGCGTTATACACGCGCCGGCCAGCGAGAAGCCCTTGGACCCTGGGCAGCTTAAGGCCTACCGCATCTGTTTCTCCGAGGGCTTATCGTATTCGTCCCCTTATCGATCGGCTGTAGGAAAGAGCCAACCCCCGAGGAATCGTTCTTTCTCGCCCAAACGCGGCTCTTTGCGCAAGGCGCCGCTCTCGATTCGGTTATCGTCAGTCCTGTCCTGGTCGAGAACGTGGCTGTTTTAATGAACTGCCTGAAGAGCGCGTCTGGAGGAAAATGCTTCCACAGTTCTGCAACCAGAGCATTTCATTCGGGAACATTCGCCCCGTGGTTCCGGCCCAGCTCCGGACACACGGTGCATTGCTGGCTGGCCGCGTATCTCGAGCAGCTGATTTTGTCTCGGTAAGCTCCTCTGGTTCGTATCGATACCGAATATAGGTACGACATGCTGCATGCGAGACCGCAGTCGCGACTCAGAGAACTCGTTGCCCCGCTCAGGACAGCATTAGACAAGGCCGCTGATCTGGCCTCACGATGGAAACTTGCCGCAGAGTCCTCCAGAGAATCTGTATCGCTTGGGAAAGGCGAGACGCGTAGGTGATGTTCAAGTTCCAGTCTAAGGCCGGGGATGCGCATGGACTGGTTTCGCTCTGGACCAAAACCGACCCGGTGAGATTCCTGGATCTGATCACCTTCTTCCCCGCGCAGTTTCTCTCCTGTATCCCCGTTCTCCGTAGCTAAAAATAGACGGCCCGCTCGTCTCCGCCAGCCAGGACCTGTTGGTCTTCATTAAGGAACACTCCACAACACTGGCGCAGCCGCAAACCAACGCACGCCACCTATTCATTCCGCACAAGACCCCGACGTACGAGGAGTCGCTGCGGCAGTACATGTCCGTCCCCTCGCCCGTCCCACGTCCCGCCGGCTGCGAGGAGGCCGATCTCATCTCAGGCCTGATGCGCGAACTCTCCCTAGAACCGGTGGTAGGGACGATAGACAAGCCCGATCCAAAGGTACACAGGCCGGTGGTGGAGGAGGAGAAGAAGGAGACCACGATATTCGTCAAGGTTGAATCGGAGGATCTCCCGGAACCCTATCAGCAGCCTATGGTCGAAGAGGGCGGTTCTGCGCCCGCGGGGACTTTCATTGAGGAGCAGCGACTGATTATCCAGACTCCACATCTGGAATACATCCGACAAACAGAGTTCTTTGAAGAACTGAACAAAGAGATGCGGGAGGAGGTGTCCGGAATCATGAAGCACACCAAGGTGATGTGGGTGGCCTGCCAGCGACTCAAATCCACGCTCGAGTCGATCATAAAGGCGGCCTTCGATGGTACGCACGATTTTATCATCCTTCACGCCTAGGGAAGGAAGTATGCGTGGCGGTGTACGGGTCGATGGCGACCGGACTTGCGCTGGAGACCAGCGACCTCGATCTCGCCGTGTGCGGCCTCCGCGTGCTGGACAAGGGCGAACTGCTAACCGCGCTGCAGAAAATCAGGGCTGCACTCGCCGGCAAGGACTTCCTTGCTGAGTGCCAGGTCATCGAGACCGCCCGTGTTCCTGTCATCAAATTGGTCAGTGGTTGCATGTATATGCGGATAGAAAGTGGACCTGTCACTAGTGGACAAGAGCTCGTCGGTGCCGGAAGAACTGGGGAAGCAGATGAAGGTGGACATCACGATTGACGACTCGCGGGACGCGGAGCCCTCATCGGTGCGGTGCAGTCTCATGTTCGTGGACTGGGTATTCCGCAAGGCGGCGCAGCTGCCGTACCTTGTGCCAGTCGTTCTCCTGCTGAAAAAGCTACTGCGCATGCACGACCTGAATGTGCCCTATCTTGGTACACGATCTCGGGGTGACCCGAAATAGGCGGAATCAGTTCGTACGTGCTCACGCTGCTGGTGTCTTCATTCCTCAGAGTGTGTCCCAACTGTCCATCGGCAGGTCACTTCTTCGCGGAAATATTGCGCTACTACGGGGAGGTATTCGACCCGCGCCAGATGTTCATCGACCGCGGCGACATCATTATATTACAGCCAACAGAGATGAATCTGGGAACGGAAGTGCTGGTGCTGGACCCGTTCAGGACGGGCGTGAACGCGGCCTCGACGCTCACACGATTTAGCGAGATCAAGGCGCTGTTCAGTCGCACGCACAGCAAGCTGGTGTCGCTGGTCAATTCTGGCAGCGAAGATCGCAAAGGCGAGTCCATTCTCGGCGCCATCTACCAGGCCGACTAGCACGGCTTCTCTCCTCCCTTCGACTTGTCCACACAGATGACAGTTTAGCTTCTTAAATATCTAGGACTCTATGCTTCCTCAATAATCGAATTTCTCGCTTTTGTTATATAGATATATATATACACGCAATGATATGCGCGATACACAATAACGTGTGAGCAGAATAATATACAAGCCACATACACACCATGAATAAATATATACAGAGCAAGGCAGAAATAAAAACGATGCTCAGCTGCAATACGAGTCGGAGGCCGACCAAGGCTTTTATCCGCTCCGTTCCCCGACCACCGTTATGCCCTCCTAACTCAACTCGCAAACCGCGGATTCGCGGACCCTGTCCGTGCCGCTTTCGTACTACAATTTGGCCTCATCCTTCCTCTTGGTTCCCCAGGTCGCAACTAGCAAGAACACGATTCGGTGCCGGTCTGGACTGGGGAAACCCTGCGAGAAATCTACCGTGGTGGATACCAGCGTCGAGACCATGCGGTGGCTCAACAGCGCCCTTGACCTTCATAGCGAGGTTCGTGTTGATGAGGAAATGATACCAAAGCATCAGCAGCAACATGTGTATCTGCATGGAAGCGTGCGGCTGAAACAGGATGCTTCGCGGACTGGTGGGACGCAGAGCGAACGGAGGAGATACTGCAGATTCGCTCGCTGATCAAGCCGAAGCGGACGAGTCCGCCGAGACGGAAACTGGTCCCCGGCCACGGACTGGCTGATCCGGCACAGTCAGACCGTCGCTGTTCCAACTGAAAAGACGAAGACGAGCAATGTGCCACTGCGGAGACAACGCGCGCACCGCCACCTAAGAGGCTAGAATTTCCGGGGCAGACGCTGAGACCGCGAGGAAAGTTTGCGCTGGTGGTCAGCGGGAGAAGGACCGAGTTCTCACTAATGCGCAAGCCCCCTCCCTGTGCCTGCAAATAGTCGCTTCACTGATGCTCTAATATCATTTATCGGAACAGATCGCACCTGGGGGAAGAAGGCGGATTTATATCAGGGGAGCGAGGGAATATGACAGATGCCTCTATAGCTCAGTTGGCAGAGCATTCGCCTTGTAAGCGAAAGGTCGACGGTTCAATCCCGTCTGGAGGCATTTTTTGTCCGGCCCCATCTCGTCTCGTTCTGTGATGTGTGGCTGATTATCCTTTCTCTCCTCGTCCCCTCTGCATAGAAGAGCGCTGTGCGATGACGATGACACACACAACTGTTGTGCGCAGTAGTCGTTAAAGCGTCTGCACGCAATTTAAATTATTTGAATAGCAATAGAATCACGATGGAACTAAGAGTGGGTGGCAGATATAGACTGACCCGCAAACTGGGAAAGGGCGCGTTCGGCGAGATCTACCACGGTACAGTTTATAGGTGTCATCGGAACGTAGCGGTGAGCATGAAGGACAACGAGGAGGTAGCGGTGAAGCTGGTACTCGCGGCTGCTAAGAGTCACCGGATAGGAGCCGATCAAGTCGAAGCACCCCCAGCTATTTTATGAGGCCAAGACTTACAAGCTGCTCCAGGGCGGCGGTAATCATAGATCACATGATTCGATAGAGGGAATACCTATGATGCATTGGTTCGGTATTGAGGGCGAGTACAACGTTCTGGTAATCGATCTCCTCGGTCCCAGCCTAGAGGACCTCTTCTCGTACTCAAAGCGCAGGTTCGGCCTAAAGACGGTGCTCATGATTGCGGAACAGATGGTATCGGTATTTGAGTGAGGTCCCTAGTTGCAAAGGATCGAGTACATGCACTCGAAGGAGCTGATCCACAGGGACCTCAAGCCGGATAACTTCCTCATTGGGATAAAGAAGCAGCGGGACACGGTATACGCGATCGACTTCGGGCTTGCCAAGCGATTTAAGGACCCGAAGACGGGACTGCACATTCCGTACAGGGATCACAAGAGTCTGACGGGAACCGCCAGATATGCGAGCGTCAATACCCACCTCGGAATTGAGCAGAGTCGGCGCGACGACCTCGAGTCGCTGGGGTTCGTCCTCATGTACTTCCTCCGCGGCAGTCTCCCATGGCAGGGCCTCAACGCCAAGACCAAGAAGGAAAAGTACGATATGATAAAGGAGAAGAAGGTGGGAATCACGTTCGAGACGCTGTGCAAGGGGTACCCAGAGGAGTTCTGCACGTATCTGAACTACTGCCACCGCCTGAGCTTCGAGGAACGTCCAGATTACGACTACGTGAGAAAGCTGTTCGGAGACCTGTTCGCACGGAAGGGATATCAGTGCGACTTCCAGTACGACTGGGTTCTCCACCGCAAATCTTCCAAGTGTGCGCTCCCCGGGGGCGAGGAAGACGATAAACAGAAGCGGGAGGTACTCCAACCGGCCAAGGCCAACCTCGAGTCTCAGCCGAGGGCTGCTGTTCACGCCAAGCCTCACGTCCAATCCACTGTCTTCGGCATGATGACGCGCATCCCATTCAAGCATGCACTGCTTTAGTTAGCCACGGGGAATAGGGAACACAATCTTTCGCTAATTATTTAGTCTTGCGGATTAATAATAACGTCACTAAACGGAATGTATCCATAGATAGAAACACATACATCTTTTTCGTTTGTAAAAGTGAAAGTGCGAGAGCTTAATAGAAGTTGAGGTCGACACCGGCAGTGCAGACAGTCTTGTCTCCATCGTACTGCTTGATGGCAGGCTTCCTCCAGCCGCCGAAGGGCTTGAAGTCGCTGAACGAAGGGTTGTGGTCGTAATGGGCGTACCACAGCGGCAGGTTCTTCATTCCCTCGTAGCTCAGGCCGACGATCGACTCCCAGTTGTAATAGCTGGTGTAGATGCCGGGGGTCTTGCCTCTGGCGCGGATGGCGGCGATGGAGTCCTCGATGAACTTCCTGTTGGCAGCCTTGTCGCTGTGCCACTTGTAGTTCTCCACGTCCAGCCAGATCATTCCGTAGGTGGAGCCGGCGAGGGCGTTAACGAGCTCATCGACCTGGGTCTTGGCAGACTTGCTGCACGTCACGCACGGGAACGAGTAGACATCGACGTTCTTCATTCCGCCAGCCCACGCGCTCTTGATGTTAGCCACAACATTGGAGTCGACTCCACCGTAGCTGCAGTAGCCACGAGGAACGGCGAAGGTGTATCCGGAGCTCACGAGGCAGCCAATAGAGTTGGCAATGCGGGTCGAATAGTCGACACCCTTGGTGGCCAGAACGACGGCGCAGACCAGGGCCAGAGCAAGAATCTTAGCGAAGCTTTGCATAATTACGTAATATTTGTGATTCCATCACATCCTATTATACTCGGGAAAGGATTAAGGCATCTTCTATTTTTATTATTGCGCCATCCAACAGAATCCATCCGTGTTTATTCTGTTGCGAACGACGATTTCCAGTCCGCGCACAGCCTTATGGCGAAGGCACAATAGCGAACTGTAATAGCCGCATCGAGTATCCTTTGTAAAGATACATCACACTGAACGGATGGAAGATACGATATTATATTATATATTGTATGTCCATAGTGAAGATAGGATATGGAGAGGTATTCCTATTTGTGAGCATTAAGTCGAAAAGGCTTAAATTTGCCGGAGGAGCCGTGCCGACCGTGAGTACGGGTGGAGCATAGCGAGCCCACGAGATGCAGCACATACTTGAGTCGCAGTCCGGCCTCCTCGTTTCCTGACTGCAGCAGCTGCTTCGACATCGCGAACGTCTGCTTCTCTCCTCTCTTGCTTATCAGTATCAGATGCTTCGTTCGGAAGCAGATCACCATCTCTGCCTTGTCGTTGAAACACATCTGGACGATGTGGTTGCTGAGGCGGAAGAGAAGTCCGCCGTTGGTCTTGATCACCTTCTTGACCCCCACAAGTCGTTCCTCCGGGTCTGTGTCTTTCCTTCCCTCGAGTCGCCGCTCCGCCACTTCCCTCTTGCTTGCATCGTACCACTGGCGGAACTGGAGGAACACGCGCACCTTCTTCTCTAGCTCTTTGGGGTACTCGGTCAGTTCGTAGGTCCGGGGCGGCTGTTCCTTCGTCTTCCCCCGGGCGTACCAGTCGCAGTATGCGTATTGCGTTCTGTTCTGCACCAGCAGGATGTTCGACATGTCGTTGAAGAAGAATCCCAGCGTCCCATTTGTGAGCATGTACCCAACTCCGTAACGTTCGGTGTAGTCCAGATAGAGGGCGACGTACACGGGCCGGAACGGGTCCTGCGAGGCCACCGCCAGCGGACTGCTGACCGTCGATGTGGGAACCTGGCGACTGACGCTGCGCTCGGGGACGGGGGCGACGAAGTTGTTGGACGAGCTGCGCACAAGATTGCGTCCGGTGAGCACGAATTGCTCAGTCCTCAATATGTTCCCAGAGGCGTTGCTGGAGCCGAACTTGGTTGTGGAGGCAGTCTTGTCCAGCGCCGTGCCCCCGATTTGCGACTGCTCCCCCGTTCCAGCCTTCGATGTATAGGGCTGGGCCGGCGGACAGGAGAGGGTGAGGATCGGCATGGTCCGCGGGATCGGGTTCTTTGTCAGAAATGGATCGTTCATGATGTCGGAGAGCTTGGGGCGCTTGTCGGGAGCGTGGACCAGAATCCGCTGGATGAGCGAGGTTGCCTCGGGCGACAGGCCGGCCTCCCGCGGGATGCTGTACTCATTGTCCCAGATGTTCCTGTAGGTGAGCTTGACGGTTCTGGCCTCGAAGGGCGGCCTCCCTACGAGCATCGTGTAGAGAATGATCCCAGTGGCCCAGATGTCCACCTCGAAGGAGTGGCCAACCAGCTCCGTGCCCCGCTTGCTGCTCAGTATTTCTGGAGCGATATAATTGGGAGTGCCGCAGACTGTCTTGCGACGCTCCGTGGGGTGGCTCAACTTGGCCGCCAGACCGAAGTCGCCAATTTTTAGTTCCATGTTCTTCCCGAGGAACAGGTTTCCGAACTTTAGGTCCCGATGGATCACGTTGGACTCATGGAGGTACTGAAGAGCGGGGATAAGCTGGGCCAGGTAGCACTGGGCCTCTAGTTCGGTGAGCCTCTTGCGACGCTTGAGGAGGTCCTTGAGAGTCTGGTTGGGGCAGAGCTCAAGCAGGATGTAGACGTTGGTGGAGTCCTCGAAGTGGCTCTCGAATCGCACGATTCCGGGGTGCTTTAGCGACTTGTGTATGTTAATTTCGCTTGCAAGCTTTTGTTTGGAACGTTCCTTGTTCAGTGACAGCTTGTCTATTATTTTGGCTGCCAACAGCTTCCCGGTCTCTAGATCCTTGAACTCGAAGCACTTCGCGAACCCACCCTTCCCTAAAAATCGTCCCCTTGTGTACCTCTTCACGACGCTATCACCCTTTTCGTTAACAATTTTCCCTTCGACTGTGTCTAAGAGTGTTTCTCCTAACACATTCATTTCTTGTTGTATCAGCGATTATTAAATAGGGATATTATATATTTCATTAAGCTCAGCAGGCGGAGAATACTGAAGTGCTCTAGGTTACGCATTACTTGGCGGTTCTTCTGCCCGCTCT
>QFZN01000852.1_pt1 | contig 12951 bp, 11 predicted proteins | sample 1740101 | NCBI WGS metagenome assembly QFZN01 (sample SAMN09210849, study PRJNA391713) | Ciliate metagenome, whole genome shotgun sequencing project. | isolation source: combination of 50 Heterometopus sp. ciliate cells from an enrichment culture... | host: Heterometopus sp. ...
CCCAAAACCCCAAAACCCCAGTCCTTTTCACGAGGAAGCGTAGCTGACAGATCAATCAGTGCTATTAGCAAATTCGAATGTGATTTGGTGAATACTAGAATGTGCCTCCTGTTATTTCTCTTCGGGCTCGTTCTCGGCGACGCCCTCAACGTAGGGATCGGCTGAGGCCTCGCCGTCTGCGAACACGGAGTGCTTCGACGGGCACCAGTTTACGTCCTCGTCGTTCCACACGTGCTCCTTGCAGCAGTTCTTGCATATCCCCTGCAGCCACGGCTCCAGCGACTTGAAGTGATACACCACATCCGTGTACATCGATGACTTAAATTTGAACGTCTTGAACTGCGCCACCGCTCCGTTGAACCAGCGGGCTCCAATGGTCTCCTCGCCGGTCTCGCCGCCCAGGAAGATCTCCACGTGGACCAAATCGTGCTTCTGCTTTATGCAGCGCTTGTCCAGGTAGCGGCCGCTGAGAAATATCAGGTCTCCCGGCCGCATCTCTTCCTGCTTCAGGTCCACCGGCAGCGTGTCATATTGGTACGACTACGAGGCGTGAGATGAGCGAAAGTACCTGATTGTAGCGCTGCAGGATGAAGCCGAAATATTCTCTTAGGTCGAAGACAATCTGACGAACGAGGCCGCAGCAGTCGAGAAATAGCTTGCTTTTCCGCCGGGGGCTGCCTGGTTTGTGGAATCTATTAGCGAAGTTATGAGGAAGTGAATACTGTTTGGCGTAGGGGACGCCGAAGTACTTCCGGGCCGTTTCGACGAACTTCTTTCTAAGGAGTTCGCGAAACTCGGGACTGGAGCGGTCGACGGTGGACATGACATCGAGCTCCTTCTGCGCCTTGATTTGTTTCTACGATAGCTTCCTTCACGTCTCAGTACCATGCGCATGGCGCGGAACTTCTCGAACCTCTTCTGCAGCTTCCCCTTCCCCACATCTCGCCCAACGACTATTAGTCCGGCAGCCTTCTTCTCGGTCCCGGTGCTGTCAGCCTTGGAGACAGTGTCCTTCTTCTCCTCCTTCTGCACAGGCTCCTTCCGATCCTCAGCGGGTTTCGGCTCGCAGTTCTCCTTCCCTATTGTTGCTATCATCTCTTCTTCTCAAATTTAAATTCTCACCTTGTTCTCCGAATTTATTTGTGTCACAGTCGCATCCAACGTTCACACACACTAAAGCTATGACGAGTATGTTATAGACAACGATAGAAGGGGAAACTAGCCGAATCACTTGAGGAATACAACGATCGCCGTGATGTCGTCAACCACGAACTCCGCAGCCTCCTTCCAGGCCTTGACGGCAGCTTGGGCAAGGACCGAGGCGGCGCGTGAGGCATCGGTGCGGCCCCAGCACTCGCCCACAATCTGCACCACCTTCTGACTGCCCAGATGTTCCCACACCCCGTCTGATGCCAGTATCACTATCTTGTCCCGTTCCGTGAGTTTCGTCTCTATTATCTCGGGCGTGCAGATCACACCAACTTCTGCGGCCACTTTGTCCCCCATAGAACGGCTCATGGCAAGGCCGGGCACGTCCTCGTCCTTCTTCCACACCCTGTATGGCCCGATGGGCATCCTGTCGTCGTCTAGATAGGTCTCGACACGGCCGCCGCATTTGATGATGCGGTCGTGCTCCACCTCGAGATTCGGCTTGTGGTCGTTCGAAATCGCGCGCGGCATCCAGCTGTACGACTCCTTGCCCTCGCCTTCGCTCAGCTTGATCCGCTCGCCGATCACCGCCCGCGAGTCCCCCACATTTGCGCACACCAGCATGTCACCCGCAATCAGAACGGAGACAGCGGTGGTGCCCGAAAACGTGGTGTCGATGCTGCTTGCGCCCAGGTCTACGTTCGACCTCTTGAACGCTTCCAGCAAGATCTCCCTTCTCTGCGTCTGGTTCTTTAACAGGAGGGAGCCCCGATGTTCTCTGAAGTCTACCCCTAGGTTTAGCGGAAATAAAACTACGAGAGAGCGGCTGGCCGGCAGGAGTGCGCACGTTGCCCACGGCCTGGAGCGTCTTGAGCTCCGCAAGCTCGATGTTGAGCGGCAGCCGCTTGCGCACGAAGTCTGACACTAGGTGTCCGTACATCCCGTGTCCATCTAGAATGCCGAACAGGTAGACCTCCTTCGCGTTGACGAAATCCTTAATTATGAAGTGCGAGTCCTGGTTCTTCTTGTCGGGCTTATTGGGGGAACGCCCCTTGAAAGTCCTGCAGGCGAAGTCCTTTACTCGCGACTCAAAGCCGAGCAGTTCCTCCTTTCCTTCCCAACCCTTTTTCGCCATCCGCCGCCTCTCCTGGTCAACGAAGGAGTTCTGGGCGCTTTTCCCGCCTTCCGGCACAGCAACAGTTCTCAGCGGGGGCAACTGTGCTGCACTCTTCATATTAATCGTATAGAGAGAACGCTTGGGCCCGCCGCCGAGACTCTGGGCGTTCCGCAGGGATAGTCCAGGGTTATCAACGAAAGAGGACGTCGGCGTGCCCTCATTCGACCCGGCGAAGTGTATCTTTGTCAGCGGCCCAGGCTTCCTCCGCGTTTGCATTGCGCTGAGTCTATTGGCACGATTATGGAACGCCCACAGTACTCCTCGGCAATCCGATGCGAGAGGATCAGTTTTCCCGAGAAACGCATGCTGGGCGACTTCAGCATCTCACTAAGGGCTTTTGGACCACGAATTCTTACTTCAGGTACGGCGCATACGGGGAGGTCGCCTTCGTTTTTGTGGAATAGAGAGTGCCGGGACCACGGACGGACGGAGACAGTCCGGAGGGGAAGGAAAAGCGGTCGGCGGGGCTCTGATCGGCCCGGGTAGAGTGGGTGAATCCGCTGGCTACCGATCTTGCATTAAAAATGGTACACATCAGGGCCGGCGGCTGGGAGAACTGGGAAAGCGGGTGGAGAGCCATGGGAACGAAACGGGCGTTCCGCGGACTGCGGACCACGAGTTGGGTGCGGTCGGAGGTGTGTCTGGGAAAGACGGCGGCTGCGGCAGAGACGGCAGTTTTGTCGTGAGAGCCAGGATGCGGGTAGGAAGGCTGGTGCGGCTGTATCGACTTCGAGAAATCGGCTCGGATCACGCCTGTTGTTGGCAGGGACATTTTGTAAAAACAGAATAACTTACAGTGCGGACACACTCTGGAGCCCGCACAGAGTTATACACATGAAAAATGATCGAACTACGCGTGCGGTTTAAGTTTAGTATAATCGTAAGAAGTGTTCGTTACGTGAGAGAATAGTTATAGAGAGTCATACAGATATAGCCCTCCACAGCTTCCCGCGCTGTCTCCAACACGTTTTGTACCTCGTTGCTATTATGTACATACAGAAAGATACTCCTCAAAGCTGACTTCCCCGCCACATCTTTCACTGCCTTTGCGATTGCATTAGCTCCATCGACGCCAATATTTATACGACTAATGCCCAGTTCTTGTATAGTTTTGCTCTTTCCTATGACCCACTCCGCAACGTGCTTCGTATGCTTATCCTTCCACATTTTGCACGATTGTAGATTCAGTTTCTCTATCGAACGACTCTGTGCTACTGCCTCGAATATTGCACTGTCCCCATGCGGGCTAAACTCGCTGATTTGCATGCTGAGCTCGCGGAGTCGTGGCGAAACTGCGATAAACCTGCCCACCGCTTCGTACCCAGCATCGTCGATGCTGCAATCAGTCAGGGTTAGTTTCCTCAGCTCCAAATGTAGCATCGCCTCAAGCAGTTCCTTAATCGCAGTGCCCATGCCCATGTTACAGTTAAATTTCACCACTCTCAGTGAATTGTTCCTCGCAAACCCCTCGACAAGCTCCCTTGCACCGGGATAGTCTATGGAGCTGTAAGAGATGTCGAGCTTTCTGAGCGATTTTGCAGCCACAAGCAGATCGCGCGTAATCGCCCTTGTCGCTTCCGCAACTCCTTCTGATTCCTTGAAATCTATGTTTAATACAGATAGCGAGTATGAGCCGGAAAGCGAGTGGCAGATTGCAACCACCGATTTTGAGCTCACGTAGCAGCCTTTCAGCTTCAGCTTTTGCAGTGTCGCTGCGCAATTTCGCAACGACTTCCCAAATGCTACTCCTGCTGAGCAGATACTATTGTATGATATATTTATCTGCGTAAGATGCGGGTTGGATTTCACCAGCTGCGCAATCTTTATCCCGCCATCCTCTTGGGTACAGTTATGGAGCAGTTTGAGTTTCCGCAGCGTTCCCCTCCCTCCGGGCGCGCTAGAGTACCCTCGGAGCAGTCCATCCACAATCACCGCGATTCCTGAATCGCACAGAAAATCATCATTCAGTTCCAGCGTGCGCAGTCCGCATGCAACGCTGGCAAGTGAATTGCGCAAAGCCTCATCGCCCGCAAAACTCGGATTCCATCTCATAATCTTCAAGCTCTGCAAATTCCTCCAATCCTTTCTCAAAGCATCGCTGAGGGGCACTGCATCATCAATGCTGTTATTCGAAGTATCAAGCTTCCGCAGGGAATGGATCTTTCTCAGTACGTCAATGAGCGGCGCGGCCAATACTTTTCTGCTGTCACTCAGTCTCAGCGAAATCTCAAGGTCCGACATGGGGCCCAGGAGCTCTGCCAGCGTATTCAGGGTGTATACCGACGGCGTAGCATCCCGTACTATGAATTTCCTTAGCGACTTCACGCTTCCCACTGCGGATGCCAACTTTGAGACTATCAGGGACTCTTCTTCTGTTATGTTCCTGGCGATAAGGGTAAGTGAGGAGCTGAATCGGATGATCTCTCTGAACTCACTCAGCGAGCCAAGGATACTACCGAAGGAGAACGAGACACGTTCTATCTCGGCTCCAGCGAGCATCAAGGCTTTGGCTGGCGACTTGGTGCTCAAGTCAAAGGGTCTTCTGCGGTTTGTCGCGAAGCTGAGCATGTTCGTTGCGGCGGTCAGCGTTGATTCCGATTGAGATATCGGCGGTACTTCTTCCATTTCGAACTCTCCGTATAATTATTATAATATATAATAGTCATGCGCATCCAAGTGAAGGGGTTATGTACAGAGTTCCTGGGACCCGGCTTCTCGGGCCAGCCACTTCTCAAAAGCTGCTTGGGACACTCACGAGGGGATGGCATTATTCGTGCAAAGACAGCGCCTGCATTTTGCTAACGCCTCCGTACCGCCAACCTACCCCAGTATTGCGCGCGTGGCCAGGATAGAAGGAAGGTGTGAGAAAGCGACGCCGTGATGTGGGGCGAAAAGACAATCATAAGGGCAAAGATAAGGCGCCAAATCTGCGCTATAGATATTCTCCCGCAAAATCTAATGCTATTTAAATCGAAATCCCCTAGGGTTCTCGCAGTTTTGGCTGTTTGGATTTGAATTTCTATGTCAACCGACGACCCGACCTCCACCTTCCCCTCCAAGCGCTTGCTCGTCCCTACCTCCCTCCGTCTTCCCTTTATGTCCGGTACGCGCCCCGGTTCACCTCGTCTAGCCGGCCTTCTTTCTCAGAGACAGCCCAACGAGGACCAGGAAGTCTCGTCCAAGTGCAGGTCCCAGACGCCAGGCATCAGCACAAGTCCTGAAGCGGTGCTGGGAATGCGGCCGTGCTCGCTGTCCTGCAAGACTGAGGTCATGAGGAGTTCTCCGACGTCGCCGACTCCAACGCATTTCGGCTCCGGTGTCAAGGTGAGAAGGCTCGACTTCAGCACGCCGTCCCCTCCAGCTGCCAACTTGAGCGTGCTGATGGCCGCAGAAAGCGAATTCACACGGCTTCATCCGCCCACCAGCGAGCTGGGTGCAGAGGTCGGCAAGGGGGCGAGGGAGAAGCCCGAAGACTCCGGCTTCTTCCTTCTGAGAAATTCGCCGATGCAGGTCTTCAACTCGTTCTCCCCCGACTGGGAGCAGCAGCCGTACCTTTCCCAGACCGTGTGCCATCCCGCCGACTCTAAGGACTGGCTGGCGAAAAAGAAGCGAGTGTGCTGCAGCTGCAAGCGCTCGCAGTGCGTGAAGCTGTATTGCGAGTGCTTCCTGAAACAGTCATACTGCGGGGAGGACTGCAAGTGCAACAACTGTCTAAACACTTCCGCCCACGTCGAAGATCGGAAGCGGGCGGTGGCGAGCACGCTGGTGCGCAACCCAAAGGCCTTCGTTCCGCGCGTGGTCCCGCTCCAAGAGGTAGCCGAGAGTCGGCACACGAAGGGCTGCAACTGCAAGCGCTCGGGCTGTCGCAAGGGCTACTGCGAGTGCTTCCAGAACCGGGCCAGGTGCACGCCCTTGTGCAAGTGCTCGCAGTGCATGAATCGCGGGGAGACGGTGGAGAAGCGGCCACGGAAGCGCAGACTGGTGCTATGATGGTGTGGTAACTAGCGAAAGTGAGATATATATAATCCTGCTGGAAACGCTTATGAGACGCTCGACTGCTCTGCAACGTGATGTATTGGCACACATCCAGGGAAAACGCGGCTCTGCGCAAGTGCGCTTATTCGCACGTTTGTTAGCTATTTTCGCCATCGTCCTCGTCTTTCGTGTAGCTTCTTTCCTTAGGAACATTGAGGGCGTTGCTGAGGTTTTCCTTGAGGAGGTCCTTGGCGACGGCCACAGGAATCGCGAGCAGGTAAGTGTTCTCGTATGCCTATTAGCGTGGGGATTCGGTTCGAATTTACGACGCAGGTGGTCGCCCAAGGGTCTTCTATCGTCTCTGAGTCCAGCTGCCATCCCACCGTCTCCCCGTCGAACGCCGAGCCCACAAATACCTCGTCGTTGTCGAGACTGGCCTTGGCCACCTTGTGTCCCATCGACCCCCTCAGTATCACGTACACTTCCTTCACTACTCACCTCGCAATCCCGTCTCAGTACCTTCGCTGTCCTGCGTATATAGCGGCTTCTCCGCCAGCACCTCCACTATCCGCCCAGATTGATACAGAAGCATTCGGTCCTTGCGCAGCATCCTGGAGAACAGCGCCAATCTGCCAAGCACCCTGTCCACAAACGCGTAGTCCCTTGTCTCGCTAGGACGAGAGAACTCCTTTTCGAGGGGCACGACCTGGGGAAGCCGCAAGGTTTTCAGCTGGGACTCGGCGAGATCTCTGAGGGCACGCGTCTTCTCGTCCAACTTGTCGCTGCCTCTGCCCGGGAGCGACTGGGGGTCGAAGCGCAGATACCTGTGGTCCAACTTATCCCGAAGTCTCGCGATTCGGCGTTGCAGCTTTTCGAGCTTCTTCGCCTCGTACGCCCGAGGGTTGAGGAATCGCAGCTTCGACCGCCGCCACTCGGGCTTCTCCTTGGCTGGTTGCGGGGGAGCGGGACCCGAGGACTTTTTCTGTGCGATCGGCGACTGTCTTATCTCGGGCGATGCGGTTATCTTCGATACTTTTATTCCGGGACTGGGTGAGGCCGCAGCTTCCGGTTTGGCATGAGTCTCAGACTTGGGAACAGCCCGGACAAAGGCCTCGTGACTGAACTTCCGCTGGAAAAGGCTCCTCACCGGCGGAATCTCGCCCTTCCGCAGCGCCAGCAGCTTTGCGATCGCCGTGGGCCTTCCTCTGTCCTCATCGTGTTGGGGAGGAAGACTTTGTGGCTCGAATGGACAGTCGCATGAGACAACGGAAGGATCCAGCTTGGGGACGGCCCGGACGAGGACGGCGTGAAAACTGAAGTCTTGGATGACTGCGGGGAGATCGTGCAGGTGGAAGTTGACCACGGCACGGAGGTGGATCGCGTGAGCCAACGCGTCACGCTGGGAGTTGCTGCTGGCCATAAAAATCTGCACGGAACGGTTCAGCGCCGTCGCCGCCTCCTTGTCCTGCTTAGAAAGAAGAAGTGTGACCGCTAGGTTGTACAGAACAATCGGATTGCGCGGGTCGATCCGCTTGGCCTCGCGAAAGTGTTCCAGCGCAGCCGCCAATCCCTTGTCAAAGTACTTGCAGATTCCGGCTCCTGATGGCTCCACACTCTGCTGCCATCTTGCAAACAGGTCCCCATAAATACGTTTCTGCCAGAGGTCGAGAGCCTCGGGGTCTCCGTCAAGCCGCCACTTGGGCAAGATGAACTCGGCCTTCTGCGGGAGGACGAAGTCGCGCAGGGCGGATTCAAGGCTCGTTTCTCCCTGCGCTTTCCTGTTGCTCCAGAGCGAGCTCAGAAATGTCGCGCCCGCCTCGTTCTCTGCTTGAAGGTGCGGTTTCTGCGTCGGCAGGTGTGTTGGCGACGTTATTATGTACGGGAACGCAACTCTCTGCGTAGAGGTCCGCTTGAGCACGTACTTGGCGGCTCCAATATAGCGATGATGAAGAGTCTGACTAGCGGGCGCGGAGAAGTCACAGGATGGGAAGCGAGCGAGTCCAGCGGGGTCGGATAGTCGGACCCATGCATGGCCTGAGCACGACAGGTTCTTTCGGTGGAGGGTAACCAGGTCCTCGCCCAGGACGGAGGTGGTGGAGCTGTTGCAGCCGGACAATGCGGAGGAGACTGAGAGCGGGTCATGAGGGACGCAGCGAAACGGCGACGGGGAAACGAATTTGGGCACGCTGAGCCTTTCCATGCTGTTCTTAGGCTTGTTTATAATGATATTGGAGATCGTGCTGGAACTGCTTATATCGGAGAACTAAAGCAGATTACAATTTTTGTAACCTGCGTTTGCGCGTCCAGCTCCCTCTCTTCAAAGTGATAAGTATCTCACCCACGCACATCATATTCACTCATCTAACGTCTCCGAGTCGCCACTATCCCCCTGCAGATCGGCCCCACTACACAACATTTGCCTATATCCAATCGGGTACCTTGGTGACATCGATGTCCCGCGAGGCGGAACCAAAGCTGGCGGCAGGATTTGCGGCGTAGTCAGACTGGATCGTATAGTTCCCCACGGAATAGCTCGTCGGCGACACTCTCGGCAGTCTGTCCTTAAAGTGCGCCCACAACTTGCCGTCCTTGGTGAAGGAACACAGAGTCACGGCAGCCCGGGACGCAGGATAGCTCCCCGGCCCAGGAACCTCCCGCGAACGAAGCCTCGTCGCAGTCGGCATGTTTCGCACAGCCCGGATCCGGTGGTCAATCGTGCTCATCTTCCCTCCAGCAGCTAGCTTGTTGAAGCCGGAAACGAGGATGTAGTGCTCAGGGGAAGGCGTGTCGGCAGAGAAGACCACGTTGCTGATCAGGCGGGTGTAGCGTTCGGGCCGAATTCTTGGCTACGCATTTGTTATTATGGACGCACGCAAAGAGTACAACTTTGTCCTGCCTTCGCGGCGAGCTCGTGTCGCAGTCTCGGGCGTAGCGGTACACGGGCCCGGGCGACCTCCTGCACAGTTTATCGTCCCAATAACGATTGTCCTTGGGCGATCTCCCGATGCTGAAGGCTGGCACGGGGTTCCGTGGGGGCTTATCTGCAGCGTAGGTGCCGACCCCAGGAACATCGTGCGAGTCGAGCTTGAGTTTTTCCATGCGGGAGAAGGAGTAGCCCGAACAACTGGCGGAAGCGTTAAGACTGTGAGACTGTTCGGCCGAGTGGCGTTTTCGTCGTCTTTCTACATATCGAAGGATGAAAACTATAAGGAACCGCGAGTTGCCCAACGAGTCTCGGTGAGGAAGGTTCTGCGGGGAGGAGACGGGCGGTAGATCTGCGCCAGCGCCTTGGGGATCTGCCGGGAGAGACGCAGTTCTTTGTGGATTTTAGTCGGGAAAGCATACTGGGCTTGCTGGAGCGAGGATTGAGTGAAACGTAGTTCGCGAGGCCGGACCTCTTCTTGGCAGTGGAAGTAGTGGCGCTAGCCCTGGTGGGACGCTTGGTCATCGGAGTGAGCGGAGACGTGCCGGCGGTCTGAGGCTTGGGTGAGGTCATCGTGGGGAGAGAGTGAAAATAAAATTAATCTGGAGGATATAACCGCATTCTTAGACATAGCAGCTCATAAATCGCTTGCGTATCAGATATTAGTTCTGCAACAAAATAATCATCGTCCGAAAATCCATGCAAGCCTCCGCAAGCAAGTTCGCCAAGCTCCTCGCTGCGAAACATCCTCAGGACCTCTCCAAGATCCTTTCCTCGCTCCAGACCGCCCCTGAGGCCACCCTCGAATCTGCTCTAAGGCTCTTCTCCGGGTCAGTCCCGCTTTCTGTTAAATCGTACCCAGCCGCGGGCGTCGTGTGCGACCTCGCAGGCACCGGCCCCACAACTCCTGGGTCAAAGCGACACCTGGGACTTGTGGCCGCAGACTTTATGTCCATCCGGGCCCTCCTGGTCGCTGCCGAGGTTCTGGCCCGAGACAGGCCGAACCTGCCTGCGGGCCATGCTGTCCGTCTGATCTTCCTCACCGGCCGCGCGAGGTCCGATCTGGCGGGCGTTCTCGACGGATTATCCGAGATATACTGGCTCAGTGCTACGCGCGCGGTTCCGGAGGGCAAGTTCTGCGTTCCCGTCCACGCTCCGATCACCCCCGTCGTGCTTCCCTTCACTATCTCGGTCGAAGGGAAGGGAACACACGGGGCGTATCCGGAACTAGGAATTGACCCAATATCGGCACTTTGCCAGGCACACAGCGCTATTCAATCGGCCCTCGCGCTGGGCACCTGTCGCAGGGACTTCGCCATGTGCAACGTGACCCGCATGCATGCCGGCAGTGCGGTCAATGTGATCCCCTCAAAGGCCGAGATGGGTGGCGAGCTGCTGACTTTGCAGAGCGGTGATGAGGTCCAGAAGACGATCAAGCGAAAGATGGAGAAGATCGTGGAGATGGTGCCGAAAGGGATGGACTGCGCGGGGACGATCAGCTTTGGGGTGGAGGTTCAAAAGGTGGAAAACGCGAAGGCACAGGCCGAGGTGCTGCGGGAAGCGATCGTCGACGTGGCGGGGAAGGAAGCTGTTGTGGATATCGAAGGAGATGCGACACTGCAGATAGGAGTCAAGTTTGGGCTCATGCAGAAGGGAGTGCAGGGTGCGGTGGCGCTTGTGGGGCAATCGTTGAAGGACGACACTGTCGCGGCTCTGGCCCTGACGTGGATCAGACTCGCGGAAAGGCGGCTAGAGTGCACATTCGCTTAACAAATAATACCACTTCTATTCGGCCAGAGGTGGTCGTACAGTGGATCCGTTGAAGAAGACTGTAGTGTGAAATAGTAGATATCACCAAGAAAGAGTATAGTTTGAAATTATAGATAATGTCGGAACTAACCGAACAGCTCGACAAGCTGCACAAGTCTATGAAGAAGGCTTCCAAGAAGCTGGTCTCGCTCTCTGAGAGCATGCGTCGTCCTGCGCCCCCTCTGGTCCAGTCTCCTGGCTACATGGCATATCAGGGCTCCCCGACAGCCCTTCCCATGCAATATCCCAGCGAGCCGGCCCCCTTCAGCGAGTCCGTGCCCTCGCCCCTCGAGCCTGAGGACCTCAACGCGGTCCCCGAAGAGGACTACCGCAAACTTGCGAAGAAGCTCAAGGAGAGGAATAAGACCGTGAAGGAGCTGAAAACGATCCTGCAGGAATATGTGCAGAAGAGCCAGGAGCAGGACGAGGCAGCCAAACAGCAGACCGAGCTCTATGGCCAGCTCGAGCGTGACGGAAAGACCAAGCTTGCCGCTGCCGAGGGCGAGATATCTCGGCTTAAGCTAAGGGAAACCGAGCTGACCAAGGCCCTCGAGGACCGCGACGCCACAATCGCGGCCCAAACCGGCACGATCCAGGCTCTGAGGGGGAAGGTGAAGGAACGCAAGAAGGCGCTGAAATCGTCGGAACAGCTGCTGCAGGACGCCAAGCAGGAACTGCAGCTCAGCCGAGTATACCCCTCTCGGAAGGTGTCCGCAGACAAAGAACTCTCTTCCACCATCGTCGAGCCCATCGGTAAAGCTCTTCTGGAAGAGAACGCCAAGCTCAAGGAGGAGGGCCAGACTAAGTCCCGCGCCATAGAGAAATTCGGCAAAACAATGGTTAGCCACTCGGGGTGAACATCCCTGATATAGGCAAAGAAGGACCGGGCACATGAGGCGGAGCTGCAGAAACTGAGGGAGCAGATACAGGAACTCCAGCGGAAGGTCGAGGCCGCGGAACGGCTCGTCAGGGAAAACTCTGCGAAAGCTGCGGACGAGCTGTCCGCCGCGAAAAATCGTGCCAGTCTGCTCCAGTCCGAACTGGAGAGGGCCAAGGCTGATCTCGCTGCCGTTGTTCGGGATTCGTATCTTCTTCTGCTGTCATCGTGCGCGATAGGGAGCTGGTGAAGAGTAACGCAAGAAAGCTCGAGCAGAAGACGCAATCGCAGGATAAGGAGAACCAGGAACTGCGGATGGCGGTGACGGGACTGCAGGCGGAGAAGGCGGGACTGACGACGGCGCTGCACTCTGCAGAGACCCAGTCGCAGCGTTCGGGTACCGACTGGGGCGCGCTCGAGTCTCAGTACAAGCTCCAGCTTGACCATCTCCAATCCGAGCTCTCTGCCACTCGTCAGGCCCTTTCCGACGCCAAGGCTGAGAAGGAGCGCATCGAGCTCGACGCTGGCGGGCTAAATCAGTCCCAGATGATGGTATTGATCTGCTCCGATAACAAGAAGGAATACGAACGACTCAACGGATTGGTCGAGGGGATCACCGCAGAGCTGAAGACGATTAAGGGCGAGAACCGTGCCTACAAGGACGAGCTGCAGAAGCTCGGCAAATGCAGGAAGAAGTGCACAAGATTGAAACAGGAGGTCGAGGAGCGGGAGAAGAAGCTGGCGGCCCTTCGCGAGGAGAAGGAGCGCTGCGAGGACACGATATCGGACATGGAAAGGAGGGCAGAGAGACTGAGCATGGGACTCGCAGGACTGGCCGTGGCCAAGGAGTTCGAGCCCAAGAAGGCCGTGCTCATCGATGTATCTTTCCGCAGAGATGATGACTCGTGATAGGAAATCGACATAATGAAGAAGTGGGCGGCCAGGTCGCGCAGCAGTTTTGTCGCCGCAGTCTAGAAATTATATATTGGCTTCTTCATCACATGGCATCGTATTCGCGCGTTGTGTAGTGGCTAATGGGGT
>QFZN01006228.1_pt1 | contig 12934 bp, 11 predicted proteins | sample 1740101 | NCBI WGS metagenome assembly QFZN01 (sample SAMN09210849, study PRJNA391713) | Ciliate metagenome, whole genome shotgun sequencing project. | isolation source: combination of 50 Heterometopus sp. ciliate cells from an enrichment culture... | host: Heterometopus sp. ...
GACTCAGCAGGGCTACAAAGGCTTCCAGGATACGTTAATATATTATTGTTAGAAATCGAGGTTCGGTGTTCGCATGTTTTGGTAAGCTCGTTGGCGCTAATGGACCTAGGAATAGAGCGAGAAAGAAACCAGTCAAGATCGAGTCGAAGGAAGAGAAGAAGAGCGCTACCGCTGGGAAAAAGGAGGAAGATGAAGAGATAGTCCCGAACTGGGAAGAGAAAGTGGACACGTTTGACGAGCTGCATCTCAAGGAAGAACTCCTCCGTGGCGTCTACGGCTGCGGATTCTCCAAGCCCTCGCCCATCCAGCAGAAGTGCATTCTCCCCCTCATCAAGAAGCGCGACACCATCGCCCAATTCGGAATGGAAAAGACCACCGCTTTCGTTATAGCGGCACTGCAGCTGGTGGAAGAGAGCAGCGACAAGGTGCAGTGTCTGATAATCACTTTGATCGACGAACTGGCTATCCAAATCACCCGCACAGTTGCCGACCTCGGAGAATACATGAAGGTCAAGGTGCAGGCATGCATCAACAGCTGCACGATCGAGCAGGACATCATAAATCTCAAGAATGGCGCGCAGATTGTGGTGGCCACTCCTGGGAAGCTCAACGACCTGATCAAGGGCACTGCGCGGCACGATCAGAGCAAGAGGTCAAGAAGAAATTGCTGAAATTGGACAGTCTGTCGCTATTTATCCTTAACGATGCCGACGAAATGCTGTCCGGCGACATTAAGGCTCAGACTCTGGAGATCCTGAAGAGCCTGCCCACTGGCATTCAGGTATTCCTTTGTTCCTAATCGAAAGGTTGGACTATTCGCCGAGTACATGCCGAAGGAAATACTTGATATCACCAAGGACTTCGTGCACGACCCTGCAAAAATTTGCGTGAAGGAGGAGCATACAACGCTCGAGGGTATCAGACAGTACTACGTCGCCATTCCCGAGGAGAAGTTCAAGTTCGACGTGTTGTCAGACATATACAAAAATCTGGAGATCCAGCAGGCGGTGGTCTTCTGCAACTCTCGCAAGACGGTGGAGTACCTGGCCAACGAAATGAAGAAGCACGACTTCACTGTCTACTCGATTCACGAAGAGATGAAGTGGGATGAGCGCTCGGAAACCCTGAAGGGCTTCAGAACGGGCTCCTTTCGACTGCTGATCGCGACCGATATGATAGTTTGGACTCACGATTTGCAGCGGGTGTCGCTTGTCATCAACTACGAGTTGCCCAACAGCAAGAAGCTCTACCTCCGCCGCGTCGGCCGCTCCGGGCGCTTCGGTCCCAAGGGAACCGCGATCAACTTTGTGACGCCTAAGGACGCGAATTTTCTGAAAGAGATACAGGAGTACTACCACACGGAAATCCAGGTGTTGCCGCAGGACCTGAGCCAGATCTAAGTCCCTCCCGTAACACGTTCGCGTAATTCGAAATTCGCGTTTTGGCACCCTGCACTATCACATAAGGAAAACGTTGGATACCTCGAGGTATAAAATCGCTTGTAATAATTGTTGTTGTTGCCGCCATGAAGCTATAAGCCGGACGCATGATGGTGCTGGAACTTCGCCGTGGGCGCCGCCGCTGTAACAACAACAGAGCCATGGAGCGGCGCATGATACGGGGCCGCCACGCCGATCTTCTGCAGCGTCCTCTGGTCGACGCGCTTGTTGCACACCATGCACTGTCCCTTGTATTTGTTCACCAGTTCCAGAACGCAGCCCTTGTGGTACCTGTGCCCGCACTCGAGCGCAACCAGCTTCTCAGAGACCGTTTCGACCAGATCGCAGCCCGCACATCTCTCAGGTTTTCCCTTGGCTGCGGCGGCACACAACGGACACTTGGTCCTCGCAACGCTGATGCACGTGCAGTGGAACACGTGTTCGCATTCCTTGAACGATATCTCGTCATCATCCTTTTTGCCCATTCGAATCTCCAGTCCGCATTTCGAGCAGATCTTCTTCTCGGCCTGCACGGGCATCAGTTCCTTTTGTGTAACCACACCGTCCTTGAGCAGCTTCTGGACCGGACATACGACCTTGCACCCAACAGCCACACAGGGAATCGTGCCGTTGGCGCCCAACGACCGCGCCCCCTTGACGACCAGTCCCTTGAGACAGGCCGTGTGGTAGACGTGGTTGCACTCGAACACGCAGATGTCCGGCGGGATTGCAGGCTTTGAGCAGTACACGCACTTGATGGTCGCTGCTGGGATTGCGGGCGGGACTGTACGGGGAACGTAGGTAGAGATGCTGTGGGCCGGAACAGCAATCGACGGCTCCTTCACTCCTGCGATGCTCAGTTTTAACCTGTCGTATGCCCGGATGTCAATAACGCGGTCCTTGTACAGAGTTTCACAGACCTGCTCGATCCGCAGGAGGTCTGCCCCCGCCTCGAAGTCATCGTCCAGCGCCTCCTTAAGGTCGGAGATGCGCAGAGGTTTTTTGCAGACCTCGCAGGTGGGCCCGACGAGTTCTGGCGCCATGTATTTTCCTTCGACGGGACCGCGGATCGCGAACAGTCCGCCGTAGCACTTTCTGTACTCCTTCATACTCGCCAGCAGGGCCTCCCGATTTACCTTGCACGACCTGTGTCCGAGTTTGTCCATTTCTTCTTATAGTTTCGCTGCTATTTGCTCCGGAGATAAAACTTATGTTTTGCGCACTGGCTGAGAGGGACACACCGTGAAGTGTGGAAACTCGCGTAGGATTTCTGTAACGCACGGAGAGTTTAAGGGAAAATAGCCCGCAGACTGCGTTTCGCGCTGCCGTTGCGACTTGGTGTGGCTTCGCTTCTGAGTCGCAGAGGTCGCCTGCTCATAGTGAATCGATAGGTCCTGGGTCCGCGAGCGGGCCGCGTGCTCGGAGGCAGAAAACTCAGCTCTTTCGCGGAGTATGCGGCCGGCCAGATCCACTTTAAATTACGCTTAGATTATTGTTATACAATCATTTTCTTTTAGAGTTTCAAGCTTTAGTTATGTCTCTGGACAACCCGGAGGTGACCTCGTACTCCGTGGAGCTAGGAGCCTTCTGCATTGGCATCGGCGCCCTAGGACTAAACATGCTGAATACGCTCTCAGGGAACCTGGAGAACATCGACAAGTTCGTGGCCAACCGGCCCTGGCAGTTCCTCAAGGGCCGTAACGCCGGCTACGTCCACTATATGCGTTATTTCAGGCTGATCATTCTGGCCTTCCTGTTCATGTGTCCCGTGTCGCTGGGCGTCTGGACGGGCACCATCTTTTACAAGAGGATAGCCAACCACGACAGCGTGATCGTGCCTGTGGCCATCATAACCGTTGGCTGTTCCATCATATTTTACGCCCTCGGGCTCTTCTATATCAAGTGGAGGAACTATCGGCCCTCTTACCTGAACGTGGTGTGCTTCGTGCTGGGGAGCGGCTGCTTTCTTGCCTACCAACTGTGCTGCAACTTCCTCAACGTGAGCAACCGTTCCTTCTTCGGCATATCGGCAATCCTTCTCAGCTGCAACGGTATTGTTGTAATGATCGTGATCTTCCTTAACTCGGGGAAGGACGCCGTGAATTTCCTCGACGTGCTCGCCGACAAGCTGCAGTTCAAAACTGACTCTTCCACCGTTGATCTGGAAGAAGATTTCGTGCGACAGGTGGCTGGGCAGGAGTCCGACAAAGCTTACCAGGTCACCAAGGAGGAGCTCGACCACTTCTATACCATAAAGGAAGAGGACGCCAGCCTGCTGAGTGGGGGACTGATCCGCGAGTTCGGTGCGAAGTCGCTCTCGACCCAGTTTTGGGTCAGTCTCCTGCTTTACGCTGTGGCCGTGAGTATCCTCGTGGGCCACGCCTTCATAATTTACAATACCACCAGCGAGTACAAGCTCGGGTTTATCACCTTCATCGCGGTCGTCACCACCGACTCCATCATCTACTGCTTCTATTATGTGGGACTGACACAGTCGGTGCTCCAGCTGTGTCTTCTGGCAATAGTGATGCGAGTGTGCTTGTTCGCCTTCGGCGGGGACTACTGGTTCTACGGTTACTGTGTCCTCTACGGCATCCTCGGGGTCATCGTATGTGGAAACATTGCAGCGAAATACTTCCCCCTTATCGACGCCATCGAGGCCAGCGTTATCACACAGTCAACTGACAGCAGCCGGAGCAACTACCTGAAAGACCTGATGCGAACCCCCGAGTTCATCATCCTATATGCCACGGCGCTCTTCGCCATCCTGACCATCGCCCTTGACGCCTCAAAGCCAGATGGCGTGCCCCTGACCTCGCTCTACTCCTCATCCACCGAATATCCCTTCTGGTCTCTGGCCCTGCTCGCCCTGGGCGCCGTTGCCCTCTCCTACATGCTCATGTCCATAGCGAGAATCTTGATAAGGAAGAGACAGAAGATCGTGGATGACATACAAGTGTACTTCTTCGCGCCGTTTTTCGACATTTTCTGGATCTACGTGTACCTGTGCTACGCGCTGCTGATAATCGCGGGATTTGTCTCCTACGGACTCTCTGGCGACCCCACCTACCTCATCCTGGCCTGCTATATCCCAATGATAGTCATACTGCTGATCTACGTCTACATCTATTACACAGCCAACGACTACCGCATTCTGAAGGACCTGAGGGCGGAGAACGAGCGACGTGACCGGAAGAAGAAGGCGAACATACGGCGTCTGACGAGCCAGCACCTCTCTCAGAAGGAAGTGGTGACCTCAAAGTATGTCGTTCCTCCCCTCGATGAGGTCCCCAAGGCTGTGGATATCGACAACGAGGAGCAGAAAAACGAGGACGACCCCCACAAGGGCTCCGAGGACGCCACCAAGCGGCCCGAAGATCCGCCCTCCGTTTCCACGATCCAGATAATTTCCAAGTCTTCCGTAAAGAAGGAGAAAACTGAGCGCGACAAGGTGCCGCTGATTGGCTCAAAGCGGGAGCAGAGCGTTTTCTCCAAGGCATCAGTTGCGGCCACCAATGTTGTGGACAAGGACATGCTCGAACGCGCCCTCGCCGAGGCCGAGTCCACCGACCAGCTTGCTGACTGGTCCCTCGACCATAATGTGGTCACGGCGTTCTTCACCGGACGACTGTTCTCGCAGGACTACAGGATAATCTTCGGGCTGGTGGGGATCGTGACGCTCATCGTGGTTACCGCCGTGACCCTCCAGGCAACAAACCAATATGACAGCTCCTGGTACGGCGTCACGATAGGCTTCATCCTGTTCGACACCTTAGCTGTCCTCGCCCCGATCTTCCGCTACCTCCGCACCGACATCCGCTTTGATCTCGGACAAATCGTGTGCATGGTTGTCGGTGCCGCTGCCCACGTTATTTACGGAATACTCTACTTCGTCGGAAGGGAAGGCGGCGATCTCGATAAGCACAACAACTTCTGCTGGGTCTGGTTCTACGTGATATTCATTCCGGCATTCGTGGCGATTCTGACCGGCGTATATAAGTGGTATGCGATGAAGTGGAGAATAAACACTTTCACGATCGTGATGACCTCGGTGCTCGTCGGCCTGGTGGTGGTCTTCACGATCATCCTCTGGGTGCGCTACGGCTGGCTTGCAGGCGTGGTCACGCTCGTGGTTGACTCATTCATTGCCTACGGCGCGGTTCTAACGTACTTCTACGCAGCGAACAACTACTATCTGTCATTTGGATTCAGACTGGCGAATATCGTGCTGGTTTGTGTGGCCGCCTGCGCCATCATGATCGCCAGTTGGGCTGTTAACTCCTTCGAGCCTTTCATCGGCTTCTCGGTCACATACGCGATCATCGACCTCGGCGCCATGATATACTGTTTCATTAGAGTGGTGAGCGCAGGCTCGGAATTTGACGTGGCGCCAATCTTCGTCTCCCCCTACGTCTTCCCGATCTACGCATACAACCCAAACAGGAAGACCTCGGTGCAGGCAGGCACATATGTGATGGGCATGTATGCCACCCTGCTGGCCGCCGTATTCTGGTCCATCCTGCTCTCCATCTATCTTTACCCCATGCACTACGGCATCTCCGTGGGCTGCCTCGCCACTGTCGTCATGGCCTTCCTCACTCTCTTCCTTATCACGTTCACCTCGATGAAGCTTCAGGAGTGCAAGGACTACATATCAATCGAAGTGCTCAACGCGGCCTGGCTACAGGCGAAGAGACGATTCGTGGAGAGCCAGAACGCAATCAACCTGGCCGAACTGGTCTCTTACAAGGAGCTGCAGGATGTCCACAGTTTGATTCTGCATAAGACGGACACCGCGAGCGGGACACAGCAGATCCGTCTGGGGGCGAAGCGGGTGCTCAACATCGACGTGGACGCGCTTACGGAGAGACAGCAGTTCGACCTTCTTCACGATATTGAGGACGAGCTCCGCGACCGATATGTGGACGAGATCAGACTCTTGGTTGACTTCCAGCTGATCGCCATGATCAACGCAATCAATGCGAAGCTCAATTTCCAGAGCAAGACTGTTAACTTCCTGAAGGCGAAAGAACAGAAGCTGCGCACGTTTGGAATAAATATCAGGTACAAGTCGATCACCGACGCTTCCGCCCGCCACCTTCTCATCATGGCACAGGTGCGCAAACTCACACCCGAGCAGCAGGTCAAATACAATGAACTGCTACAAGAGTTCGAGACGGAACAGGAGGAGGCGCGCAAGAAGAACGAGGAAAGGGAAAAAGTGTCGCAGGCAGCGGATGACACGCGGATGAAGAAGATCATGGTCCTGGAGGAGGAAAAGCGAAAGCGGAAGGCGGAGCTGAAGAACCAGACGAACCTGCCGATAGACGAGATGTCGGACTCGCTGGAGAAGTACCAGAAGATCCTGGCGCAGTTCCGCTCCGACGGAAAGCAGTACCTTGACAAGCAGTTCCTCCCCGAGAACAAAAGTCTGGGCGAGCAGGTCCGCACCATGACCACTGGCTGGAAGCGTGCTTCTCCCGATATGATCCTTTACGACAAGACAATTTCAGCCATGGACGTGAAGCAGGGCGCTCTGGGCGACTGCTACTATCTCAGCGCCATCTCTGTTCTAGGAGACAGATTCGTCAAGAACTGTCTTGTGACCAAGCCGGAAGAGGTATCGTGCGGGGCGTTCTGTGTCCGGTTCTTCAAGGGTGGTGAGGAAGAGGAATTCGTCATTGTCGACAGCAACTTCCCGGTTAGCAACAACGACTGGGCCTTTGTCAGGAGCGAAAACGGCACCGAGCTCTGGCCCATGATATTGGAGAAGGCGTATGCAAAGCTCTACGGCTCCTACGAGAACATCGAGGCCGGCAAGGTGCAATATGCGTTGGCAGACCTGACCGGCGGGGCCCCGCAGCAGCTGAAGCTTGAGACCGAGTCTAACAATCTAGATGCCTTCTGGGCAAGACTGAGCAGCTACTACAAGGCGGGCTACCTGCTGGGTGCAGGCAGTCCTGAACACGAAATGGGGGATCGCGCCCAGTCCCCAGACGGCATCATCCAGGGCCACGCCTACTCACTACTGGAGGTCAACGAGTTCGAGAACGAGAAATTGCTAAGACTGAGGAACCCTCATGGATCTAGTGGGGCGGAGTGGACGGGCGACTGGTCCGATGGGTGTCCTAAGTGGACGGAGGCGGCCAAGGCGAAACTGGCGTATGTGAACCAGGATGACGGCATCTTCTGGATGAATCTCGGCGACTTCTGCGACCAGTACGCCAACCTGTACATCTGCCGCATTTTCGACCAGAGCTGGAAGTTCGTTGCCGCTGAGGTATTGACTCGAATATATATTCGGCTGTAGGGAGCGTGGGAGGGGAAATCGGCTGCTGGACTGCCTAATAAGAACAACAAAGACGCGAAGATCGAGAATAACCCGCACTATGCGCTGACAGTGACACGACCATCGACGCTGTTCATCAAGCTGAGCCAGCTGGAAAAGGTGAACATGTTCAAGGGCAAGCAGAGCATCTACTTCATCCTCGCCAATAACAACGGTCAGCGCATTACTCGAATAACTGGGGACATAACCATCTGTTCGTCGTACCCGCCCACTGACCTGATCACGGTTTCCAGCGAGATGACTCTCGACGGCAGCTATTCGTACCCGGTGACATTCAGCGTAATGGTGTCGACGATGGCGGGCGGCGAGCAGGGCAAGGGCAGCTACATCCTCAAGGCATACTCCACCGACCGCAACTTCAAGCTCTCCCCCATGAGCTAAACAATATCGAACTGTCAAACTCTTCTACTATTCTGGTGCGTGCGCGAGCTCGGGATAACTACGGGCGGCAGGATTGTGGGGGAGATCTGTTTATGGGCCGATGACTTTGGCTGGCATTATTTATCAAATCCGGATTAAGAAGGATGCAGCATGGACGGAAGAAACAGCCCAAGGTCGTTCTGACGGAGGAGCAGAAGAAGGCCAACGCAGAGAAAATAGAGAAGCTGATTAAGATCAACCAGGAGCTCCTCCAGCGCAGGGCCGCTAAGCAATACACCGCGGCCAATCTAGAGCTGACCGAGAAGGCTGGCGCGCTCTTCGACGACAACTACACCGTCTGGAACTTCAGAAGAGAACTGATGCAAGAGCTGGTGCTGAAGCAGGCGGACAAGCCGCTGGCCGAGAAATACGCCTTCATGGCCGGCGAGCTCAAGCTGCTCCTCAAACTCATGATGCGCAATCCCAAGAGCTTCACCCTCTGGTACCACAGGATGTGGTGCATAGAGCAGGGGCTGGATCTCGACAAGCAGATGAAGTCGGATGAGAGCGAGATCCTCAAGTCGGAGCTGGGACTGTGCGAGAAGCTGATAGTGCAGGACGGGCGGAATTTCCACTGCTGGAACTACAAATCGTGGCTGCAGGGCCTGGAGCTGGAAAGTATTGAGAAGAAGTTCGCCGGCGAGGAGAACCGCAAGGCTCGCGAGGCCGCTATTCGCAAGGTCTACGAGCGCGAGTACGACTACGCCTCAAGGATCATTTCGCAGAACTTCTCCAACTACGCCGCCTGGTTCTATCGGTCCAAGATCCTTCCCCACCTCTTCCCCGATCCCACGTACTTGATCACAAGAGAGACCATGAAGAAGGAGCTGGAGACACTGAAGCAGGCGCTGTATACGGACCCGAAGGACCAGAGCTGCTGGTACCACCACCGCTGGCTGGTGGCGCTCGTCCTCCCCGTGCAGGTCGTTGGCGTTTTCCCACAGAATGTGCCTTCCGGGACCACCTCCGTTGTCCTCCAGCTGGGAATCTCACACAAGATATACAAGCTAGACTTCGTTGAGGTCGAAGTTAATGGAAAGAGGGTGGAGCCGAAGAAGGTTGAGGCGATGACCGAGGGATTGATCAGCGACATGTGGAAAATCGCGCTGCCCGAGACCAAGCCCGGCGAGATAACCGAGATCTCGCTGACGATCCCAGAGGGAAAGAAGGCGGGCGTGATCGATGGACAGCAGGTGCTCCGGCCCACGAAGCTCGTTTGGAAGAGACAGGGCGAGACCATCGCTATCGAGCCGGTCCCTGCGCCGACCAAGGAGTCCGAGCTGGATCGGGTCATGCGCGAGGTTGTGGATCTGGAGATCTCGGAGCTGAAGGAACTGATTGATGTCGAGGAAGGGTTGGTCTATGCTGTGGAAAGACTGTGCGAGCTCTGCACTATCAAGCGCGACTACTTCAGCAATCCGATATACGGGTTCCGCAACGCATACGTCTGCAAGGCTGACATCGAGGCGAAATACGCCTATCTCTCCTCGTACAAGAAGGGCTCTGCCAGCGAGGTGTTGTATCAGGACCTAATCCACAGGTATCACCAGCTCTCCGAGACTTACGTCTACTTGCTGGCAAAGATGGAAGGGAAGGAGGCGGCCAGAGGGCCTAGAGGAGACGAGGCCGCCGCGCCCGATCTTGCGCCGCACTTCCTGGCCTATTCGGGCTGCTCAGGTGCATAATGAGACGCTACTAACCTAAAACCGATTTCGCTTGATCTTCTCGGTCTCAAAACTAAAATGCGCGCGACACGTGATGTGATGATAAGCGATTGTATCCTGGGGAAACATAATATTAAAAATCCAGGCAATATGAACTTAATAGAATATATCGGGGACAGACTTGTTTCCTCCACCCGGAATCGTCAGTACGTCGCCCTCATCGACAAGTTGTCAAGTAAGCACACTCCTTCCCACGTCCGTAGAGAGCGACAGCACCCTTTCGGCCGACCTCGAGTCCATACGTTCCGAGGGTCACCTCAACGCGAAGGTATTCGCCTTCTCTTCACCCTCTAGCACTTCATCGAACACGGGCTGCCCGCATTCTCACACTACATGCAATACGCAAGCACGGAGCAGGTGTCGCTGATAATGGACTCGGTGCAGCAGACTATATCGGCGCTGATCAAAAAAGGCGATACCGACCTGATGCTCGCATTCCAGGACGCCATCCAGTCCTGGCTCGCGAACGACTCCGTTTTCCCGCGGCTCCTCGACCATCCGGACCTGTACGCGGCGCTGGATGCGCTCAACACTCTTGAGGTTCGATACTGTATACTGAGCTGAGAAGAAACTCTATGAGATGCCGAACCACCTGATGATCTCAAAGGCTTTCACGGACTCGGAGCGGCTGCGTTCGGGACTGCGGAAGATGGTGAGTGCCACCAAGCCCGACTTCATCAAGTTCAGTATCCGTCTTTGCGTGTAAAAAACGGAATAGAGTGTATCGAGGTCATTGCGGCCACAAGACAGGACAGCTCGGATGTGCTTGACATCATCCGCGACGTCAGGGAAGAGCTTCTCCGAATCCTTGAGGCTGAGCAGTATCTTTTCGGCTCGGTCATCGTCTCTGTAAGGTCGTGATGCACACAATGCCGATTTAGACGATACTGAAGCTGTTTGCAGCGTATTATGCAAAGCAGGAGCCGGATCAGACGCTGATCTCGCTAGTAAAGAAGATCATATCGCAGACCGCGCTCCAATCGCTTGAGCAGGCCTTCGAGAAGAAGGGAAAGGCTGTCCGGACCCTGCTGCGAACCAACCTGGACGCCTTCGCCCTGCTGCTGCTTTCAGCTACCTTCGCGCACAATGTTGCCTGGGAGAGCGTGGAAGAGTATGTCACGCAGGCGCTCGCCTCAGAGGAACCGATGAGGGTTCGCAAGGGCGCGTTTCAGCTCAGCCCGAAAGAAATCGAGTGGGTTTGGGGCGCGGCACTATTCTCTGCAGACTCTGAAGGCAGCAGCTGTTTCCAGTGCAAGGTAACTTACTGGTGAGAGAGATCGCGGTGGTAGTTTAAGCTGCTGATGGGGCTCGAGATGGCCGGCGCGGCCGAGCTCGCCAACCAATGGTATTACACGTCGGAAAGCGGGGAGCACTTGGACGTCTTTGATTTGCTGCTTCAGGGAATCGTCCTCGCACAAGACCCCTTCGCGGTCCGCAGTTCCTTCTTCTTCCTCAATGTACGTGGAGACACAGCGAAATCGATATTAGGTGCTGATTCAGCTAGAAGAGTCGCTAGCGGTGCGGGCGCTGTCGAAGTTTGTGTATAAGGAAGACCAATCAGCGGAGAAGACGGCGACGACGAGCAAGGTGCTGCGACAGTTCTTCCTGGAGCTCGAGTCCGGCCTGGCGCAAGAGCAGTTCGAGTCTTCGCCGGTCCTTGAGTCGCGCCTCTCCTGTCTTCTCTCCCTCCTCCTCGCCCCGCTCCTTCGCTGGAGTCTCAAGGATGTGCTCTTCAGTCTGCAGTTCTACACCAACCAGAACCTCACAGAATTCCTCTGCGAGCTGCTGAAGAAGGCGGCAGCAAGCGACCCAACAAATCCGTGCGCGCAGGTCCTGGCAACGAACATTCTCCAGGTGCTAGTGGCGGTCCAGCCCGAAGAACGCCTCTATGCGGACTCGGTCGAAAACCTCGCTGCCTTCCCTGCCAAGCTTCCGTGCACGCCGCTGATACTGGTACCGCACCTCACGCCCACACACCATAGGGCTTGCTAAAGAAGCTGCTGCAGAGCGCCAAGGCCGACAAGGAGCAGAAGGTCTTTAACCGCGAACGCCTAATGGAGAAGCTGGACCTGTGCATGAAGCAGCTGCCAGACTCGGGTGCACGGGTGTTATCGGAAGAACAGCTGGCCGCGCTGTCGCAGGTCTGCGTGAAGAAGGGCACCTCGGTCCTGTATTATCTCTTCCGCTTCGGCGGCGCCTTCGACATGGTTATGCCTACATTCGTCCAGCTGGTGTCCGCAAACAAGAAGGATCGGGCGCTCTTCTCGCGGCTGATCACATACCCGGAGAAGAAGGAGGAGGAGACGACCCTGTACAAGCGACTGCTGGAGATCGAGCGGGAGGAGCACAGACGCGATGTGGAGGCGCTATATGCTGGCCTCACTCAGGCCGAGACCGAGATCCAGCTTCTCAAAAGCGAGCGAACGAATCAGGACTGCATCGCCGCCAGCCTCAAGCACGTACGGTAGTCGAATCACGGGGTAGCAAGTGGAGGAGCTGCAGAGCTACATCGCCGCCCAGGGGAAGCCGCAAAAAAGTGATGAGGTCGAGACCAGGCTGGAACTGGCAAGATCAAAGGGAGAGGTGGAGTCGTTAAGGCGGAAAAACGCCGCGCTCGATGAGAAGGTGCAGACCTTGCTCGAAATCCTCGGCGGCGACGTGGGCGAGTCTGTCCCCAAACCGGCTCAGTCGGAAGGGAAGGAGCAGCAGGTGCTGGAACAGAAGGATGAGGAGACAAAGGAGAAGCACGCCACTGCTGAGAAAGAGGCTCCTCGTCGTCATCATCACGCGGAATCCGGGGCGTTCCAGAAGTACGTAAAGGGCACCGTGGGAGAGATCGCGGGCGAGAAGAAGGAGAAGAGAAGAGGCGAGTTCTTGCGGATTGTGGGGGTGTACAACGCGCTGTGGAAGAAGTCGGGGACCGAATAATGTGCTATGGCGATTTGCTGGATGTCCTTTGTGCCTTATGTCGTCTCCCACACATAAGCATAGGGGTTTTGGGG
>QFZN01006239.1_pt1 | contig 12932 bp, 14 predicted proteins | sample 1740101 | NCBI WGS metagenome assembly QFZN01 (sample SAMN09210849, study PRJNA391713) | Ciliate metagenome, whole genome shotgun sequencing project. | isolation source: combination of 50 Heterometopus sp. ciliate cells from an enrichment culture... | host: Heterometopus sp. ...
CCCCAGCCGCGCATAGCGGAGGCAATGGCAAAATTATCCACACGAGTGCAGAAGATTTAGAGAATGTATCTGGAATATTCGCAGTGCTTCCCTCCAGTCGTATTTATCTAGTCGAGTGTCTTCGCGGAATGCAAAAAAACTATATTTAATAATGGAACCAAGCGCTCCAGTCTTCCTCTTTAGACCCATTGTCGGGGCCACAACGACCGTTCCCGCTTGTGTCTCCGGGCAGCCAGCGGTTGATCCAATCCCTTCACTCTTCCCCCACATCGTGGAGTACGAAGCCCATACGATTTCGCAGTACGAGTCCCAGCACTCCCTTGAGGTCGTCAAAGGCTACAGGCAGGCGATGGAACACATTTCGGATAAGAGGGACGCTGGGAAAGATCACGAGGACACGGTCAAGACGCTCGCAGTGCTGCTCCAGCACAATGCTTCCCAGTTCATTGCGGCCATGGAGCTGGTCGGGGCCGACTGCGCCCAAATATTAGAAGACAGGCGTGTCGTCAACGAATTTCTGATGCGACTCGTTGTGGGCGCGAAAGAGTCGCTGATGAACTACGAGGGTGCCATGATGCAAAGTCTCCTCGGCTTCCTCCATCTTCTCCACAAGAAGCTCCAGTTGGGATCAATAAAGCTAGCACTGACGTCGGTGTCGAGACTCGTGACGCAGCACTACGTCAGCGTACTGGCGCTGTGCCTATACTCAGGACTGAACCGCAACCAACGCACAGTGCAGGAGTGCGCGGATTTCCTCACAGAGGTTTTGTTCCAGATCGTGAGCTCGAAGCCGATGCAAGAGCTGTATGGGACTCCAACGGCGGGACACGAGCGGTGGGTCAGGAAGGGCACAAGAATGATCTCGGACCTCACAGGCAGGAAGAAGTTCGCTGTGATCAGTCCAGAGAAGGACACTGAGCCGATGTTCAGTCTGGCCCATGTCGTCTTGTCCGGTCTGCGAGGAATTATTCGTTCAGGCACGCACTCGGAGAAGATGATTGAGTTGGTGTTTAGCATGATCGAACGAAAGGACCTCGTCCCTGCGACAGAAAAGACCCGCATCGTTCGGCTCAACGAGAACATCCAGTTGCTGAAGCTTCTGGGCACGCTGCTATCCCTCCCCGGGACGATCCCCGCGCTCGATAAGCGAGCTGACACGTTTTATGTCTTCATTCAGCTTCACCTTTCAGCGGCGGCAACGGAAGGCGCAGCAGAACTAGTCAGACCGCTCTTCAAGCTCATGTCGCGTCTTCGATCCATCCCTGGTGTCGAAAAGCGACTTGCCTACGAGCTCTGGAAGGCGGTGCTTGAACAACACGCGAATGGGAAGGCTGGGTTCACGACGGAGGTGAAGGGGCTGATGATAGAGTTCCTCATCCAGGCTGGCAGCGGTGAGAGTGCCGCAGTCGAATGTGCGATGCAGATGATCCGCGAGCCACTGTGTGCCTATGCTGCGCCCAGAAGTCTGCCTCCGGCAGAACCTGACGACGTCCTCGACTCTAAATTAATTGAGTGGGTGTGCAGAGTCGCCGCGGAAAACGTGGACTGCGCGAAGACCGTTCTCCAGCTCTGGATAAAGGAAAGCGTTGATCTGCTTGCTGTACCAGAAAAGCTCTTCGGACTCTACCGACTCATCTACTGTGTTCTCCTTAACAAGACGGTGGGCGCGACAGAGTTCTATCAACTGCTCTTCCCCTCCTCAGCCACAGCCGCAGACCTGGCCTCTTCCGTGCGCTCGCTCGGACCTAAACCTGCAATGATCCAGACATTTCTCTCAGTTTCCGGACTCTCGCTGCTCCTCCGTTCGTTCTCAGGCGCGCCCTCTCCAGGCCTAAAGATTGCCGCGGCCTTCCTTGTAAATGGCATATTCGAGCTGGAAGAGGTCCGCAGGGCTCTCGCTGCGAGTCAGGAGCAGGTTTTCCGCGTGCTCGAACTGTTGGGCTCGGATCCGGCGCTGCTCCCCTGCGCCTGCAGGTTCATCAACCGACTCCTTCACGATTCGCGGGCTGACACGCCGCTGTACATCCCGTCCATGCTGCTCGCCTTCGCCGATCGTTCGATTAATAATAGCCAGACTGGAGTGGCAAAATTGGTACTATCCCAGCTTGGGAGCTTCGCGCTATCTTCCCATGAGGATCCGGGGCATCAGCAGCTGCTCGGGCGACTCACGCAGGATTTCCTCGGCGTCGCGCTGCGACTTCAGTAATAGTTCGAAACGCTATAGGGCGACCGTGTAGATCTGAAGCCGGACACGACCTCCTCTCGTTTGTTAAGGGCAGTCAGCATCGGAATGCAGGAGTGCGCAACGCCTTCAGACAGATGGCGCTCGGGAACAGATTTGACAAGCTCTTTAAGCAGGAACTCCTGAACGTATCCGCCTGTCACATCACACCATCAATAGAGCCAGCCCAGCGACTCCTACATCTCTGACTCGCTCTCCACCTTGCTCAGCGGCATCTTCGAGCTGCCTTCCATCTCCCCCGGCGAGAAGCCGCAGCGACTCCTCATCGCCAATCCCGCCCTGCCTGAGATTTACCTGCTATACCTGCGCCGACTGGTCCCTGCCCGCCCGGCCTTGGCAGAGCGATGTGTCACCCATTTCTGTGCCGCCGTCAAGGACTCTTGTCGGAACTACGACGCCGTCTCCTCAGTACTGCTTTCCTAACCTCGCTCTAGCCACCGACCTTCAATGCCTTAGTCCGATTGATCAAATCCTGCAGCCCCACGAGCAGACCCGCATTGTGCACCCTCGGATGCGCAGCCGCAGCAATGAATATCCAGTCCGAAAGCCTGAAGCAGTATCTGGGACTTTTCCAAGGCGCACAGCAGCCCGGCCTTGTGCTGCCGGTCCTGACCGCCCTCCAGACCATGGTGGACGAGCGGCCGCGTCGCGAGGTCTTCCTATTCTCTGGGGTGGGTTCCGGCCTCCGTCTCTGTCCCTGTGCGCTCCCCGCAGACGGCTTCGGCTTCTGTGCGTGGATACGACTCGAAAGAAGGGCCGCCGAGAAGGGGATGATGTGCGTCTTCAGTCTCGCGGGGGAGGACGGCCGAGGGCTCCAGCTGAGCGTGAATGATGGCTTCTTCCAGTACTCCGCCGCGGTACCGATTTTGCAGTGAAAAGGATAGATGTCCGCCAGCCAGCGGGCCGAGGACGACCTGACTCTGTTTACACAGATGAGACTGGAAGAGGACCAGTGGTACTTCGTCGAGTTCTACCACCTCAGTTCCAGCCAGATTCTCGTACCTCTCTTTTACGCTCACAAAGCCAAATAGAAGCTCTTCGTGGACGGCGAACTCGTGGGAACCGCAGGCTGCAGAACCTACCCGCGGAAGGCGGACTGCACACGCAACTCGTTGGGCTGCGGATTGGCTTCGCGGAACTCCGCGGCCAACAGTCTCAGCGGGGAGGTTAGTGCGGCATACTTCTTCGCGGCCGGCTCCGACTCGATCCTCGCGATACATGCGGTGCTGAAGGCTGTTTCTGGCTCAGCGGATGCAGACGACTTTACTGCCCGCCTCGGGGCCAACAAGCTGGGAGAGAGACTGTTCCTCGTGGCCAACCCCAAGTGGGCGAGGAAGGTGGCAGAGGACGCGGTAGAGGCAGTTGAATGGATCAAGGGAAGCGACGGGAAAACGGTGGTCGAGCTGCGGAACCACGTCGAGCGCATTTTTCCGGGCACACGGGTCCTGCACAACACTCCCGGACAGACCGTTCTTGCGAACATAGGAGGGATCAAGCCGCTGCTCCCGCTGCTGTTCAGACTCTCCTCAGGCTCGGACCACAAGTTTGTGTATCTTTTTTTCGGCGCATTGCTCTGTAGAAACACGGTGGCCGCCACGCTGCTGTCGATCCAGGTCACATATATCCGCAACACGCCCAGCCACGCCCGCGCCTTCCTTCAAAACGCTGATGGCATGACCGTCTGGCGCTACCTTCTCGAAAAGGCATCCTCCTTGTTGATTTAAGACAAAATCATTTAGCTGGCGAAGGGACCCGGCATCTCCGATGAGGTTTACATCGAGGTTATAAACTCTCTGGACGCATTGCTCAAGGAACTGCCAGACCTGGCGGAACGATTTGTGGAGACGGTGCTGCTAAACCCGGACATATGGGTGCGGACGAGCCGCGAGAGCCAGGCTCGCGTGATGATCATGGCCCGAGGACTTGCCGGCGAGTTTGCCGACCGGCTTCGGGCGGATCGTTTCGTCGATATGCTGACGCATTGTATTGAGACGCTGGCAGACTCTGATCGTGAGGACAGGACGGATACGATCGCACAGATTTCGGAGCTGGTGGTGCTGTGGGCAAAGCAAGGGCTGAGCGAGGCTGTGCTCTCCAAGATCACTAGCTACGCGAACATATACTACATAAGGAGATTGCGGGCGTATCCGATGCAGCTGTACTATGTGCTGAGGATCCTGCTGAGTCTGTTTGTCGAGTGTATTTCTGCTCACGAATCGCGTTCGGTAGGCGAAGAGTCGCTGATGACGGTGATAAGGAGCTCGATCAAGCACAAGCGGGAGAGCAAGACTGTCACCACGCTGCTCCTGGCGCTGGACTACATAATCTACTTCCGGAACAACGGCGTTGCCGGAGAATATCCGGGGAAGCAGATGGTCTGGAACGCCAAGTCCGAGGAGGAGGAAAAAACGGGGCCCGTCGCCCAGTCCGAAGCCTGCACGATCGTCGACGAAACGTTGTTCCACTTCGCCAACGATTCCCAGGTTGTCGACGGTGTCCAGGCTGTTGCCATGTATCTTCTGCTAACCTTTGACGTGGTGCGCGAGACAATCAAGGACTACCAAAAGGACCTGCCGTACTACTCCGCAGTGCGGGAGCCCGCGGAGGAGAAGAAGGGCTCCGACCTCCCCACCAGCAGATACGGCCGTGACCTCTTGTCGTTCATCCTTCGCAGCTCCCAGAAGATGTTCTCAGGATCCGCTCGTACTCCCTATTTTGATAAAAGACGGAACCGTAGGCCGACTCATGGCAAACTACATATTCACTGGCGGAGAGGACCGAGGCACCGCGTTCATAAATTCCTCGAGCGCCCTGGCTCTCCTCGCGGTTTCATTTAACAAACAGATTGAAGCGCTCGGACGGCCGAACGCTGGCGGGGCGTACATAGAAATTGTGGACGATCCTGTGGAGACAAAGGAGAAGACGAAACTCATATACGACGCGCCGCTGCTGGAAACAGTACTGGAACGCATGCTGTTCAATTTCACCGACGAGGCGGCCAAGAGCGTGATCGGCTACCTTTCCCGGCTCTGGAGGGTTGACCCGCGGCTAGCCAAGGAGCTGGCAGAATCTCGGCGACTACTTCAGCTGGTGTTCGACCTGGACGAAAGGTACGATGAACCGGAGCTCACGGAGATGCACACAGAACTTCTGGCCTATCTTATGGACCGGAAATGCGCCAACGTGTGGGACTTCATCAAGCCGAGCTTCCCCCATGAATTAAAGATGGTGTCGGAAACGCTGAGCCACTTTGTCCTCAACTTCAAACAAATCCCAGAGAAGCAGGTCCCGACCTTCTGTCTGGAGCTGGCGAACATGCTCGAGGACGCTGCGATGCAGAATCCCCACTCCTCCGAATTGGTCCAGGCGTTCGGCAGACTTGTGCTCGCCCTGGATAAGGCCGACCTTCTCTACGTTTCGCTCCCGGTCCTCCCCGTCTTCGACCGTCGTCTGCTGATGGCTGTTCAGGCGAGAGACAAGGTTGACCCCCACTGTGCAAGGGAGGGCGGGATGATAAGGATCGCGCTGAAGCTCGCGGTGCAATGTATATCAAGCGAAAATGCTGCGGTCGCTGCAGATGCTTGCGGGATCTTTAAATTCATCATGTTCAGAGACAGGGAACAGCGGAAGAGTCTCAAACGGACGTTCCTCCCCGGGATGCATCCGGCCACGATGAAGAAGGGTGGGAAGAAGCGGGTCGAGTACAATCTGGTTGATCTGGCACTCAGATCCGACAAGGCGAAAATGAAGCTGCACGCAAGCAGGACAGAGATGTTTGCTAAGAGAGCGATCAAGGGACGGAGTGCGTTCGTGGACTCTACGGCGAAGGGAGGCAAGGCGACAGCCAAAGAGGAGAACGCGTTCGAACAGGGGCCGCTGGTGCTGTTATACGTACTGGTGCAGATGTTCCAGACGGTGCATTTCGATCTCCTCGGGGTGAGGAGCTACGCCGAACTCCCCCAATCACTGGAGGAACTGCATCTCAAGTTTGAGTCGGTCAACTCGGACCTGGCGCCCTCGCCCAGACTCACAGCCATAATCGACATGCTGCAGGAACTGGCCGTTCGCTACGGAGGAAAGGACTCCGCGTTGGCCAAGCTGCTCACCAGCGGATTTGAGTCCCTCATGCACACTCTCCGGCCCAAAATGTGCGCATACTGCACGCCCAGCATGCCCTCCTCCCCGATAGAGGGGTCGTCCGCACATCCCAACTCTGAGACCGCGGGCAGTCATGAGTCCTCCCAGCTTGAACTGATAGAGGACTTCAAGTCCAATCCAAAGCCTGAGCAGACCGACCTTACTTTCTTTGCGGCACAGGAACAGGAGTTCGATCAGTTTGTGAAGCTGTGGTCGATGCTGGCTGACGCGATGCTCACAAGTCTGGCAGATAGACGCAGAACGGTGACTGCGAGCAAAGTGATGGAAAGTCTGCTGCTGAAGCCTATCTGCATCCAGGTCGTTCAGCCTTTCGGCCGCGTTTGTCTGGCCGATGAAATCCAGCGACTCGACTATATGCTGTCCAAGGCACTTTCGAAGGTTCAGTCGCTCCCCTTGTCCGCACCCAGAGAGCAGGATCATGCCATATACAATGAGCTAGCAGTGAGGATTCGCGACAAATTCTGCTACCTCAGCATTCACAGCGAAAAGATCGGTACCTTACGGTTTGAATATCACATGCTGCGATAGAAAGGGACGAGATGAGAGCTGATTTCGAGATCCTGGGCGGGTCGCTGCTGAACAAGCTATTGAAGGAGCAAGAATTGGAGGTGAACCCGTGGTTCGACGAGAGGCAGGCGAGACGCGGACGGGAGCTATTCGAATACGTAGAAGGAAGGTACGAGGCCATGCTCCGCAGATGTCCGCTGTACCAGAGACTGAGGAGGGACGGCAGGGTGGAGCGCGGCGCTACGTCAAAGTTCCTCACGCTGATAAAGAGCCGGGACGAACTGGGCCGGACGCTGAAATTCCGGGAGATGCGCGGCATCGACGAGCCCACCCTCGCCCTTCACTGCAACTTTGCCTATCTTCGTTGGGGGACACTCAAGAAGTTCCTGGCGCTTGCGCTCCTGCCCGAGAAGTCTCATCGCAATGAGGCAATCCGACGCGGCATTCTCACCGCGGATTTCGCGTCAAAACTGCAACGGAACCTGTTCCTCGGCAAACCGGACGCTCCGGGCGACAGGCGGGCTCAGCTGGATGCGGGCAGCTCCCGTCGCTCCTCCTACAGCGACTTCGGCTGGTCCAACGGTTGTTCTGAGGCGGGTTCAAGCAGCGAGCCTGGCAGTGACACAAGCGGGAGCATTATCCTTTCCCAGGGCTCCGGGACCCGACAGGTCGCGCTGCCAATGGAAGACTATCTTCCTAAAAGTAAGGGATCCGTTGCACCTCGAGGAGTAGAGATAAGAGCGTATGATGCGGAAATGATAACGATGGAGGGGGCAAATTTCGGGAAGCTCATGGTTAACTCGAATTGCATTTCGTTCCGCAGCGAGGAGCGCAAAGAATCAAAGAAGTACCGCTACGGGTCGAGCCCGCTGATACAGATCGTGCGGGATGTGAACAAGAAGTGGAAACTGGAAGATGTGACGGAAGTAGTGCTGAAGCGATACAACTTGATCAGACAGGCGGTCGAGGTCTACTTCCGCAACTCAAAGTCTGTGTTCTTCTCCCTGTACGGAAAGGGATACGTCAAGGACTTCGTGCGCCAGCTGGAGACGATCGCGGGGAAGAACAAGTCGCTTCGCATCGAGGTTGTGATGAATCCTGAACAGTACTTCGAGCGCAAACGATTCCGCGAGGCCTGGACTGCCGGCGAAACCTCCAACTTCGCCTATCTCATGCTTCTTAACAAGTACGGCGGACGGTCGTTCAACGACCTCAACCAGTACCCGATATTCCCTTGGGTCCTATCCAACTACACGGAAGACCGGATGGACCTCGATGACCCTAGGAACTACCGGGAGCTAAATTGGCCGATCGGCGCAATCACACCCGCGAAGAGAGAGCAGGTCAGGTCGAAATATACGATGCTGGTGACAGAGCAGGAGCCGCACCCGTACCAGATCGGCACCCACTGTCTCCCCGGCCGGACAATGCTCGGCTACGTATTCCGTGTGGAGCCCTTCTCCTCCATTCTGATACAATTCGAGAACGGAAGGGACTCGCCCTCGCGGATGCTGCACGTTCTGAGTCGCGCCTGGATGGGCGGCATCACTGATCCCAACGATAACAAAGAGCTGGTCCCCGAGTTCTTCTACCTCCCGGAACTCTTCTCCAATCACAACAACTACTCGTACGGAGTAAAGCCGCCAGACGAGGACATCCTCCAGTTCGTCGACAACCCATTTGTCAAGGTCCGCGTTGACCAAGTCCTGCTGCCGAAGTGGGCAAAGAACAAGCATCACTTTGTGAAGATGAACGCACTTGCGCTGGAGAATCGGCAGGCCTCCCGGCAGCTGGACCAGTGGATCGACCTTGTCTTCGGCGAATCCCAGCAGAGCGAGGAAAGATGCAACGTGTACAAGCACCTTTGCGACGAGGAATACGTGTCGCGAAACGTGGAGAGTCTGACAGAGAGCAACATGCAAGAGATACAGTACTTCGGGAGCAACCCAATTCAACTGTTCGAGGCCAAGCACCCCGCAAAGAACCAGCGTGCCATCGACGTGCGCACCCAGTACGGTGTCTTCCGGAACCTCCTCGGCCGTGGCGACACTGACTGCGTCTTCGCCCTCATGCGGATCAAGGCCTTCGGAAGGGATGAGGCTGTGGCTTGCATCAAAGCGTACGGACAAAGGGTCTATGCCATCACAAACACTCTGAAGATGCACAGAACGAAGGAGGAATACGTGAATGCGCTCCATGAGAGGCCGGTGCGCTTTGAGGCCAAGGAACTCAAGCTGTGTCCATGCAAGCGCGTCTTTATTAACAAGTCGATGACATTCATCGGCGACCCCGCCCGTGTCTTCGACTTCATAGAGAAAGGAAGCATCGCGGTCACTTGCCGCCACTACGACAACACCTGTCGTCTCATCGCAACCGACTCAGGCCGCCTCCTCGCCCAAATCAGCTTCCACTCTGTATCTCGCACTCACATCACGCGTAGTCCATCGTTAACGCAATCTGCACGACGAGCGATAAAGCGAGCCTATTTACGGCCTCTTCCGACGGCGTGCTCGCGCGCTGGGACACGAGGCGAGTGCTGGACAACATGGGAACTCCGCAGTGGTTTTCCTGCGACCTCGTCGCCCCCATCGTGACCCTGGATGCATCAAAGGAACTCGACATCGTGGCTGCTGGCTCGCTGGACGGCACGGTAGCATTGCGGGTGATTTCGACAGGACGATTCCTCCACCTCGTGCGGGTCCACGACCTAGTCAAGGTCCCGGGCTGCGAGCTCCGGCTGGCAAGACTAAGTTTTCGCGGCTATCTTGTCCTCGTTATGTGCGGCGGCGGCAGCGGCGAGGAAGGGCAGGATGACACCATAGTCGTGCTCACGGTGAACGGCGAGTTGGTGTCCACGAGAAAGGCTGAAGGGAGCATCAATGCACTGGCCATGTCGGAGGACGGGTTCAGCATGGTCACCGGCGGATCTACCGGCAAGCTCCTCCTTTATGACATCCTGGACTTAAGCACGAAAAGCATACTCGAGATGCTGGACGGGGGAATGAACAACGTTGAGGGGACGCTGAAGGAATTCCTTGACGTGGGTACGTGCATCACGGCGATGGAACTGTCGCCGTTGGAAGGATGCCAGCAGCTGATGATAGGGACGAATCGGGGCGACATTTACTCGTACAGGTACAGTCCGCGGATCATCGGCCAGCGCATCGCCTTCCAATGAATTACAGAGATGACTTCGTTGTGCTGTATTTGCGTTCGAGGCGTCGGGCGATCACTTTAGACTGTTGCGCGCGAGGAAATATTAGCACACTTGAATTTAAATTATAAATTGCGCGATGAACTGGATCAAGTCTTTCCTCGGCTTCTCCCCCTCCGCCTTCTCCAAGCAGGACCGATACCAGTCCCACCGGAAGTTCCACGCATACGGAGAACTGTACCGACCGTCGCCCGACTGCGTCGAGATGCGGACCTGCATGTAAGACTATTAGTTCCATTATTCTCTCCGTTTAGCTTCCTCCAATGCAAACTGACATTTGCGCCCGAGGAGGCCACGAAGCGACATTACTTGGTCGTTTCCAACCTGCTTTACGACCCGGAGCAGGACAATGCCGAAAAGATCACGATCCCGCTTGACCCCACTGTGCTCTCTTTTTCGAGGTACCGTTCTCCGAACCAAGTGTAGATTTGCGACGACGAACATGGACTCGGGCGAGGTGATGGGTTTCTCCCTGTTCTCAGACACTGAACATTACCTGTTCATGTTCCCGCAGAATGATGACATGCGGATTGACCAGTTTGAGAGACTGGCCTGTCAGCTGATGTACGAGTTCGGCGCCGCTGAAAATTATTGGGAGAGGGCGCGGCCCGAGGACGACATAGGCGGGTTTTGCCGCGAGGTTGCCTACGAGGACGTCGTGAGGCGGAAACGTTCCACCTTCTCCCTCGCGCCCTCCCACTCTGAGTTTGAGGCCACTGCAGAGGCGCCCGAAGACTCGGCAGGGCAAGAAGAGGAGGAAACGAAATCCGCCTCAACCCTCTGGAACACTGAAGTACCATTCATGCGCTATCAATAGGGTCCGCTGTACTGCTACGAGGAGACCAACGATTCTATCGTCCTTCTCGAGCCCGTGGCACGCACCTCTATCGAACGCCTCTCATGTATCCCATCTTCTCTCCACTCCTGATAGCGGGACGGGTCGGAATCGTCTCTCGCCTGCCGGATCAGATAATCTCCGCAGAAATCCTCCGGGCCGACCAGCTGCAGTTCCTCGCTGGGAAGCAACGCTTGATTTGGGTTGTCATCGGCCAGCCGACGGTTTACGCGGTTCGTGTGGGGGAAGACCAAGCCGAAAAACTGCAGTCAGTCTTAAATGAAGTTGCAGACGCGTTCACTACTGCGAGAAAGTCTGATGCTAATTCGCGGAATGTCGTGTACCAGACCAGTGTATTGCTTTATGATATGATCATGACGTGATTTAGGGAAAGATGTATGCCATGGACCCGACCAAGGGAGAAAACGTCTTGCTCGACCCGGAGGCGGAATTGAGGATAATTTCAATATCAGGTACCGTGTCTGCCTAATTGTGGGGGTAGAAATCGAGCCGAGATACGCGATCGCGGTCACGATGGAAACGGGGCGGAAACGAACCTCCGACGAAATCGTGGACTTCCGGACCGTTTCTGTTCTTGATGTATCTAACACTTCGCTCTGATCCGGGGGATAGAAGGAGGATTTCTTGATCTGGCTGTCGGAGGACCAGGAGGAGGCGTATACGTTTCACTTCCCGCGTGCTGTCCGTGCAGCTCTCATTAACGCACTGGGACAGTGCAAGACTGCGGTTCGCGCCCGGGAGGAGGGGGAGTCAAGCCCTGTCACTGAGAAGATCGAGGACCCGGAAGACGGCTTCGACGAGGACGCGACGTCTTATGTGATCGGCGAGGAGAAAATCGCGATGACCTCGGATTTCACAGATTCGGTGCAAGGGTTCAGCAGCGACCGCACATTTGTTGTCATGGGGAGCAACATAATCGTGTACAGGACGAGCAGCGACTACGATAACGCGCTGGAATATGTGGCGACTCTCCCTGTGGTAGAGCGATACGAGGAGAGGCAGGACTTCGCGGTGAAAAGGGCCATGCTCCACGACCAGGAGCAGTCACTTCTCCTTCTCTCTAAGGAGGGAGACACGGTTCGGAAGGTCGATCTCCCTACCGGAAAGGTGGTTGCCAACTATTGCGTCCCCGGAACGGAGTCTCCACTGGAAACGATCACGGGCTTGACGAAGAACGCGCAGAAAACTGGGGAGTCACAGCTGATAGGACTGGCAGAGAAGGCGCTGTACGTGCTCGACCCCCGCAGCCAGACCTCTGTTGCATACAAGTACGCATAGCATTCCATATTGGCACGCCTTAGGATGGAGTACAAGGGAAACCCGCAGTTTTCGTGCGTCAGAACCACGCTGGCGGGCGGACTGGCGATCGGCGGATGTGACGGCGCCGTTAGACTCTATCGCAGTTCGGGGGCAAAGCGCGCCACGACTCTTTACACCGAATTCCACGATCCTATCGTAGCCATTGACGTGAGCGCAGATGGACGGTGGGTGCTGGCCACGTGTTCGCGCTACCTGCTTTTGATCAGCACAACGAGCAACGCTGGGGAGAAGACGGGCTTCGAGTCCACGCTGCGGAAGGACAACAAGAAGAATGTGGTAAGGCTCGAGCTGAGTGCGGATGATACGGCTTCCCACGGACTGAGCGAGGCGAGATTCACGCCGGCGACCTTCAACTGCGGGGACGAATTGGGGGCGGAGGAGGCAATTCTGACTAGCATCGGAACGTACATAGTGATGTGGAACTTCGCGCAAGTGAAGCGCGGGAAGCTGTTCAACTACAAAATCAAGCTCTTAGGAGACAGAGTCGTCAAGAACCAGTTCAAGTTTAACTGTCCCGAGAAGGTCTTAGTGACGCTGCCGCAGACAGTGAAAGTGGAGAGGCGGATCATGCGTTCGGCCCAGCACGATGATAATTAATAAAACTGGGATCCTAGCAAACGACCTTAGTACTTTTC
>QFZN01006250.1_pt1 | contig 12923 bp, 4 predicted proteins | sample 1740101 | NCBI WGS metagenome assembly QFZN01 (sample SAMN09210849, study PRJNA391713) | Ciliate metagenome, whole genome shotgun sequencing project. | isolation source: combination of 50 Heterometopus sp. ciliate cells from an enrichment culture... | host: Heterometopus sp. ...
CCCCAAAACCCCAACACCCCAAAACCCCAAAACCCCAGGACGAATGCACATGCCGCCGTCTTGCATGTAAATGAGACGTATACACATGCATACGCTTAGTTTTATGTAATGAGCACGAGCATGCGTATTGGTGTAGTGCCAATATAAGTATGAATTCCAGATTATAGGCATCGCAGCAGCTGAATGCGATATAATAAAAATATTGAATGATACCCGGATCACCAAGCAAGATGACCCGCGAGTCGATGATTAGGCCGGACGTAAGAAAGCGGAGCCAAACCGTGGGTAGGACGTGAAAGAGATCGCGAAGCTCATCCGGCTGAACTCGCTCGTGCGGGTGCCGATGCCTGGTAACCATCTTGCTAACATTCTCAGGCGTGGATACACGCGACCTTCGTCTCTACAGTCCCAGCAAACGTCGGCGGGACGAGGCCAAGGAGGCTGACCGGAACCAGTTCGCCTACGTCGAGCCCAAGGTCATGGTCCCCTACGCGGCGGCTCCAGGACGACTGCCAAGAGAAGTGGTGGTGGACAAGACCAAGAAGCTGTACAAGTCGTTCAACGTGGAGGCGTTGCTCGACGAGGTCGGTGTCGAGTGGCAAAATCCGAAGGCGGCACCCGGATCCTGGCTCCCTGTTGAGGCCTTCGACAACACCGATTTTGAATCCCGTCTGGCGGACGAGTGGCTTGAGGTCATCAAAGAGGGTGGAAACAAGCCGTTGAGAGGCCGCGCCCTGTGGAAGGACGGGAAGGAGGGACTGGGCTCCTGGAAGGACGTCAAGGTCGTCGGCTACAACCGTGCTCGCGACATGTTCGAGGTGCTCATGGACGACTCGCCAGCGCCAATGCTGATACACAGGGTCCGTCTCTACTTCGAGGTACGACCCCGGCTTTTGCGTAACGGCGATGGGTAGGGCGAGGATCCGCGGGTGTTTGTGAACCGATACGTGAGCGCATATTATCGCCGCGCCTACGCCGACTCCTTGATCAGGTACAACTATTACATCGAGAACATGCCGACGGACGAGATCCCCGAGCTGAGCAACGAGCAGATCGCCAAGATCATCACCCAGGCTCTCACCGCCCGGTCCTTCAAGGGGAAGAGTCAGTTAGACACGCAGCCGTTGATAAACGAGGTGAACACTGACTTCGCCAAGACGATGAATAAGATCATCTTCGACAAGCACATGAAGGGCAAGGGCAGAGAACTCATAGGCGGCACCCTCATGCTCCCTCCGGCCCCGAAGTCCAAGGGGAGGTACTACGGCATGGTCCAGATCCCCACGCACAATTTTCCCGAGACCTTCGCCGCCTTCGGGTTCGAGTCGATACTGATGCGACTGGAGGCGATCAGGGCGGGCGAACGCATCAACCTGGAGTGTCTAGAGGCCCAGGACAAAGAGATCTTCAACACCAACCTCACCAAGACTCTTAAGCTGGAGGAGTTCAAGCAGATCGAGGTATCGAGCATATCGCAGTGCTCGTACTACCTGAGGGAGACGTGGGTGTCGAAATTAAAAGATGTGATCAAGGAGAAGTTCAAGGACTCAGGAGACTGGTTCAACCTCAATGAGACCATCCTAGAGGCTTATGCCCGCGGAAAGCTCAAGAAGTTCCTCACCCTCGTTCGCATCAAGATGCAGGAGACTGTCCAATCGCTGTTCGAGCGTTCCTTCCGCAAGTACGTCGACACCATCCTTCGTTTCATCCCCAAGGGCTGCAAGGTCGTGTCGCCCAGCAAGGTGGAGAACGAGTACGCCAAGTCTCAGATGGACGAGCTTGACCACCCGCCGTTTCCCCTGTTCACGGTCGAGTTGTCGGCCCTGGGCAAGCCCGAGGAGATGCCGGTCTACTCGCAGGACCCCAAGAAGCTAGTGGACATCGCGATGTGGCTATTCGACAAGGCCATCGATGATATGCAGCAGATCATGCAGGTTGAGCCCAAGGTCGTCCCCCACTTTTTCAAGACTATCCTGAAGGCGCACCTGAGAGTGCCGTTCAGACCGCAGCGGAGGCCCAGCGGGGTGGTCAAGGAAAAGAAGGAGCTGGAGGACAACGCCTGGCTCGACGACTACTACGAACGACTGAGAAGCGAACTGGTGAATGCGGTCAAGCCGCTAGACGCCTACCGCGCCCTCTACCAGCAATATCGCGAAGAGTACCTTCTCACCATCGAGGAGGAGAAGAAGAAGCTCGAGGACACCGAAAACCCCATGTCTTCTCAGGACCTCAAGCGTTACATCAACAAGCACAGAGAGACGGAGAAGCTGCTGCACAACGGCATACCGAAGCGCATCCAGGTTTCGATCTATATGGTGGACTGCAAAGAGATGAGGAACAAGCTGGCGGAGAAGCACGCGGAGCTGGCGAGGGAGGCCAAGCTGGTGCTCAAGGAGCGGTCCAAGGCCTACACCGCCGGAATCGCCGAGGCCTTCGATGCCATGAAGAACAAGATAAAGAAGCTGCCGACGAGCATCGAGGACCTGACCAACACGCGCACCTTCATCGCCAGCGAAGTGCCCAGTCTTGTGGAAAAGCAGAAGCTTGAGATCGAGAAGATGATGGAGGCATACGATATCCTCGACGAATACACGGAGAAGCTCCCACGCGAGGAGTTTAACAACAAGTGGAGCGCGTTCAGGATGCCGAAGGAGCTGATGTCGATCATCGAGGACCAGCGATCGGTGCTGTCGAAGAAGGAGGAGAGTCTCTTCACCTCGATGCAGGGACAACAGGCGGAGTTCAAGGAGGAGCTCTCAAAGATCGAGGACGTGGTGGCTAACCTCAAGAACTACATCGACATCAACCAGTACGACGAGGTCGCAAAGAAGACCTTCAGCCTTCGCGAAAAGATCCGCGAGTACAAGGAGAAGGAGAAGACGTTCAACCACCGCGAGTCGCTGCTCAACAAGCAGCCCACCGACTACGGCCAGCTCAAGCAGATCGAAAAGGACTTCATCCCGTACGACAACCTGTGGTCGACTACGGACAAATGGTTCAAGAGCAAGCACTCGTGGCACAACGATAAGTGGGAGAAGCTGGATGCACAGGCGATGGAATCCACGGTGAATGACTCGGGCAGGATTCTCAGCCAGACCATCCGCGCCTTCCGCGAAATGCCCGCCATCCTCAAGATCGCAGAGCAGGTCAAGGACGAGGTAGAGAAGTTCCGCAAGTATGTGCCACTGGCCTTGGCGCTGAGAACGGAGGGCATGAAGGACCGCCACTGGGACGAGGTCTCCACTATCGCCGGATTCGACGTTCGTCCCAAGGAGGGCTTCACCATGACTACTGTCATCAACATGAACCTCATCGACCATCTCGCCGAAATAGAAAAGGCCGGCGAAAAGTAAGAACCCCGCGTGGTGCTAACGCTTGTATTAGGGCGGCGAAGGAGTATGCGATCGAGATGAACCTGTTCAACATGAAGAAGGCGTGGGAGAAGATCGAGTTCAAGCTGATCAGCTGGAAGACCTCGGGCACACACATCATCGCGCAGATCAGCTTCGAGGAGGTCAACGCTGCTGTCGACGAGCACATGGTCCTCACACAGCAGATGATGTCCTCGCTATTCAAGGGCATATTCGCCAACGACATCGAGGATTGGAACAAGACTCTGTTGCGAATATCGAACGTCCTCGAGGCCTGGATTGCCCTCCAGAAGATGTGGCTGGCACTGCAGCCGATATTCGAGTCGCCGACAATATCGAAGGAACTGCCGTCGGAGAGCCGAGAGTTCAAGAAGCACAACGACACCTGGCGCGAGACGCTGGGAAAGGTGAAGCACGACCCGACGGTTATCCACGTGTGCCAGGACCCCGAGCTGCTGGAGAAGTTCCAGCACGCCAACACCGAGCTCGACAAGGTCAAGAAGTCCCTTGAGGACTATCTCGAGAAGAAGCGCCAGCTTTTCGCCCGCTTCTACTTCCTTGCAGATGAGGAGCTGTTCGAGATCATGTCGCAGTCAAAGGAAATCGAGACCATCCGTCCCTTCCTCAAGCGCGTCTTCGAGAACATCAACGACATTCGATACAAGAAGGTAGAGAAGGTGATCACAACGATGATATCGAGCGAGGAGGAAGAGGTCGATATGACCCCCATAGTGGACACGAACAGCAAGCCGATGGAGTTCTGGATGGGCGACATGGAGAAGAGCATGCGGGACAGCGTTCACCGCGTGCTGAAGAAGTGCTTCATGGAGTACACGACGACGCCGCGGTCAAAGTGGTGCGTCCAGCACCCAGGGCAGGTGATCCTCACGGCCGGTCAAATCCACTGGACCAGGGAGGTCGAGGCCGCCATGGCCAAGGGCGGTGCCGAGGGCGTCAAGGAGTATTACTCCTTCCTGGAGAAGCAGCTGCTGGACACGGTCAAGCTCGTGCGAACGAGGCTTTCGAAGATGCAGACGATAACACTGAACGCGCTGATAGTCGTGGACGTGCATGCAAAGGACGTTGTGGAGCACCTGTATAAATCGGGTGTGTCGGAAAAGAGCGCCTTCGAGTGGAACAGCCAGATGCGTTTCTACTGGGAGAACGACAACTGCATGGTCCGCTGCATCCAGACCGAGTTTCCCTACGGCTACGAGTACCTCGGCAACACCAGCCGTCTTGTCATCACTCCTCTCACCGACAAGTGCTACATCACTCTCATGGGTGCGCTGAAGCTCAACAAGGGTGGCGCCCCGGCCGGGCCTGCCGGAACAGGGAAGACGGAGACGACGAAAGACCTGGCGAAATCGTTGGCGAAGCAATGTGTGGTGTTCAACTGCTCGGAGAACATGCAGACAGACCTGCTGTCGCGATTCTTCAAGGGCCTGGCATCGTCCGGCGCATGGGCCTGCTACGATGAGTTCAACCGAATCTCGATCGAAGTGCTGTCTGTTATCGCCCAGCTGCTCAAGCAACTCTTCGAGGCCAAGGAGCAGGGTCTGGAAGATATTGTGTTCGCCCAATCTTCGATCAGGCTCAACAAGACCTTCTCGGTCTTTATCACGATGAACCCAGGATACGCGGGGAGAACGGAACTGCCTGACAACCTGAAGGCGCTGTTCAGGCCGGTGGCAATGATGGTTCCGGACTACAAGCTGATCGCCGAGATCAAGTTGTACTCTTTCGGCTTCCAGTATGCGAGGGACCTCGCCAGAAAGATTGTGGTCACCTTCACTCTGTGTTCCGAGCAGCTCTCTTACCAGCCTCACTACGACTACGGAATGCGTGCGGTCAACGCAGTTATCAATGCTTCTGGACTGCTGAAGTTCGATAATATGGACATGAATGAGGATCAGCTGGTGCTGCGGGCAATTAGGGATGTGAACGTGCCAAAGTTCCTGAAGGACGACCTGCCGCTGTTCGAGAACATCATCAAGGACCTGTTCCCCAACGTCGAGCGTCCCAAGGTCGACTATGGCGCCCTGCAGGATTCCATCAATAAGGCCTGCGAGTTCTATAAGCTTCAGCCCATCTCCAAGTTCCTCGACAAGGTCATCCAGCTCTACGACACCACTCAGGTGCGACACGGACTGATGATCGTGGGGCCGGCCGGCGGCGGAAAGACTTGCAACTACAAGGTCCTCGCACGCGCCATCACCAGTCTCAAGGGCCAAGGCAAGTTCTCCCGCGTCCAGTACCACATAATAAACCCGAAGTCGGTGAAGTACGAGCAGCTCTATGGGTGCAACAACCTGCTGACAGGAGAGTGGGTGGACGGAGTGCTGGCCATCCAGGTGCAACAAGCCGTGAACGACCCATCGCCCGACCGCCACTGGATGATGTTTGACGGCCCTGTCGACACCTTGTGGATCGAGAGCATGAACTCGGTGCTTGACGACAGCAAGAAGCTTTGTCTCAACTCTGGACAGGTCATCAAGCTCACAGAGAGGATGACGATGATGTTCGAGGTCGACGACCTTTCCCAGGCCTCGCCTGCCACCGTGTCCCGCTGCGGCATGGTCTACATGGATCCGGCGAACCTGGGACTGCAGCCGATATTCAAGTCATGGCAGTCGCTGATCCCCGAGAAGCTGCGCACCAAGAAGAGTTTCATGAACAAGATCAACCACCTGTACGACCACTACATCGAGGGCACGCTGCGCTTCCTCCGCAAAAACCTCAAGGAGGCCGTCATAACCTGCGACATTAACCTGTTCATCTCGATGCTTAAGGTGATGGACACGTTCCTGGCACCTTACTTCGAGGAAGGACGGAAGCTGACCCCGGAGGAGATCGACGAGGTGGAGAAGGAGATTGACCGCATATTCATATTCTCTATGATCTGGTCCATGTGTTGCACAACCACGCTCGAGGGCCGCGTCCGCATGAGCCAGTTCATCCGCGAACTGCTGGTCAAGGACAAGTCTGACTTCCCAGAAATTGGCACCATCTACGACTATCGCTACAACATGAAGGATAAGAAGTGGCAGAACTGGCTGGAGGGAAACCCGCCGCTGGAGGTGGACGCACGTGTGGAATTCGCCGATGTCGTGGTGCCCACAATAGACTCGATACGAATGAAGCACCTGATAAAGGAACTGGTGAGCGGCAACAGGCCGGTGATGGAAGAGACTGCCCAGTCCATCGGCCAGATCCTCAACAACAAGCCTGTCCTCACTCCAGGGCCCACCGGAACTGGAAAGACAATCAACATGATCGAGCTGCTGTCAAAGGGCATGGAAAAGTGCTACCAGTGGTTCGGGGTCACGTTTTCGGCGCAGACATCGGAGAACCAGACGCAAGATGCGCTGGACACCAAGCTGGAGAAGCGCAGGGCCAAGGTCTACGGTCCGCAGATTGGCAACAAGTTCGTCGTCTTCGTGGACGATCTGAATATGCCAAAGAAAGAGGTGTACGGTACGCAGCCTCCTCTGGAACTGCTCAGACAGTATATGGACCACCAGGGCTGGTACGAGTACAACCGCGAGGGCAAGCCCTTCCGTCGTCTCATTGACGTGATATTCGTCGCCGCTATGGGCCCGCCGGGCGGCGGACGTAGCGCGATCACCCAGCGTCTCCAGCGGCACTTCAACGTTCTCACCTACACTGAGCTGGACGGCGACACCATTAAGTCCATCTTCCAGACTATCCTCGATATATTCATAGCGAAGGGCCGGTTCCCAGCGCCGGTGGTGGAGGCGAACCAGAAGATTGTCGAGAGCACGCTCAAGATCTACGCCATCGTCAAGGACAGGCTCAAGCCTACTCCCGACAAGTCGCACTACACATTCAACATGCGCGACGTCTCCAAGACCATCCAGGGCATATGCTCGGCCCACCCGCCAGCCACGCCGGACCTGGCATCTATACTCAGACTGTGGTGGCACGAGAACACGCGAGTGTTCGGAGACCGGCTGACCAATGCGACCGACCGCACGATGCTGGCAGATCTGCTCAAGGCGCAGGTGGAGGAGTGCTTCGGCATCAAGGCACAGGAATTGTTCAACGCCGAGCGCATCATTTTTGGCGACTACATGCAGGGGGACGACAGGCCTTATGTGCAGATAGCGAACATGAAGCAGCTGGTGGAGAGAATAGAGCGGTACTTGGAAGACTACAACACCGAGTACAAGCCCATGCACCTGGTCATGTTCTTGGACGCCTGCGACCACGTCTCGCGCGTGTGCAGGATCCTTCGCCAGCCCCAGGGCAACGCCCTCCTCCTCGGTGTCGGCGGCTCCGGCAGACAGAGTCTTGCCAAGCTTGGCACCTACATATCGACGTACAAGTGCTCGCAGATAGAGGTGGCGAAGGGCTTCAACATGAACAACTGGCACGACTTCTTGCGCAACCTGCTTCTGACTGCGGGAGAAGAGAACAAGCAGATGGTGTTCCTGTTCAGCGACACCCAGATCATCCAGGAACAGATGCTAGAGGACATAAACAACGTTCTGAACTCAGGCGATGTGCCCGCGCTGTACAAACCCGAAGACATGGAGCGCATCACCCGGGTTGGCGACGTTGAGTGCACAAAGAAGAAGATCGACAAGACCAACATGAACAAGTTCACTCAGTATCTGCTGAGAGTGCGAAAGAACATACACATCATTCTGGCCATGTCGCCGGTGGGCGAGGCGTTCCGCAACAGGCTGCGACAGTTCCCGTCGCTGGTCAACTGCTGCACCATTGACTGGTTCACGGAGTGGCCCGACGAGGCGCTGATGGGCGTGGCCAAGGGCTCGATGCAGGAGGCCGAGCTCAATCTGGGCCCTGCTCTTGACTCGGTGGTCGAAATGTTCAAGACCATGCACCAGAGTGTCGAGCAGAAGTCCAAGGTCTTCTACGACCAGCTCAGGCGGCGCAACTACCTCACGCCCACGTCCTATCTAGCAGTGCTGAACCTCTACAAGTTTGTCCTGAGCGAACAGAGACAGGCACTGAACCACGAGATAACAAGGAAGGACAACGGCGTGAAGAAGCTGGAGGAGGCGAACAAGGCGGTCATAAAGCTGCAGCAGGACCTGATAGAGAAGCAGCCACAACTGGAGAGGACGCAGCTGGAGCTCGTCGAGAAGACCAAGGTCCTCGCCGTGGAGTACGAGCAGGCCGAGGATACCAGAAAGCTCATGGCCGTCCAGGAGGGCGAGGCAAAGGAAGCCGAGGAGAACGCCACAAAGCTCTCCAACGAGGCCGAACTGGAGGTCAAGAAGGTCGAGCCAAAGTTGCGCGAGGCAGTCAAACAGCTGAGGGGACTGGACGACTCGGCATTCGTGGAGCTGAGAACCATGAAGGTCATCAGCGAGAAGAAGCGGCCGTTCGTCGAGGCAATGCTCATAATGCACGGAGACAAGATGAAGAAGCCCACGGACCCGGCCCAGCTGGCCAACGACCCTCAGGGCTTGCTTGCCGCCATGAAGCGTGCCCTGGAAAATCCCAAGGAACTCAAGGCCGAGCTGTGCGACTACAAGTCCTTCATGAGCAGGAACGAGGCCGACATTCCGCTGCGTATCGCCAAGCTCGAGGCCATCCTATCTGCCGACAGCTGGACCGAGGAGGTCGCAGCATCCGCCTCCGTGGCTCTCAAGGCCTTCTATTTCTGGGTGAACGCCATGACCTCGCTGAGCACCGTGGAGAAGATCGCAAAGCCGCTGCGGGCGAAGGCCGAGGGACTGAACGCGATAAAGATGGAGGCGAGGAACACGCTCGAGGGAAAGAGGAAGCAGCTCAAGATCATCGACGACAAGATCGCCGACCTCGAGGTTGGCAAGAAGAATCTAATAGACAAAGAAGGCGAACTCAAACGGGAGATCAACGAGTGCAAGCGACAGCTCGAAAACGCCAGCAAGCTGGTGAAGGGCCTCGAGAGTGAGCGCACTCGTTGGGGCGAGGAGGTTGCCAAGCTCAAGCAGCAATCCACCTATCTAATCGGAGACTGTCTGGTGGCTGCAGGAATGCTGGCATACTCCGGACCTTTCACCTCCGAGTACCGCCAAGAGCTGGAGTCCATGTGGGTCATCAAGCTGGACAAGCAGGGCATCATTCACTCTCCCAACCTTTGCATGCGAAATGTGCTGGGAAACCAGGCGGTGGTGCGCGAGTGGGTCAACAAGTTCTCTCTTCCTGATGACAACCTGTCGGTGGAGAACGGCATCATCCTGGAAAACCTGCGACGTTGGCCGCTGATCATCGACCCCCAGAATCAGGCCAGCATCTACATCAAGGCTCGTGGCCTGGAGAAGTCCAACAACCTCATCGTGCACAAGGCTACGGACAACAACATCTTGAGGAGCATAGAGACCGCGATTGATCTGGGGAAGTGGGTGCTGATAGAGAACGTGGGGGAGAAGCTAGACCCGACGCTGGAGAACGTGCTGCAGCTGGGAAGACTTAAGGGCGGCGTGTCGGTGAAGCTGGGGTCGCGGCAAGTCAAGTACGACGACCAGTTCCGCTTCTACATGGCCACCAGGCTTCCCAATCCTCATTACAGTCCCGAGACCTCTGTCATGGTCACATTGCTCAACTTCGCAATCACTTTCAAGGGACTCGAGGAGCAGATGCTCAATCAGTTTATCGACAAGGAGATGCCGGAACAGCAGAAGAAGAAGAATGAGATTCTGCGGGAGAACGCTGAGGCCGGCATCGAGCTCATGAACATCGAGAAGAGCATTCTCAACAGTCTGAGCAAATACGAGAACATATCGGAGATTCTGTACGACGAGAAGCTGATCGAGGTGCTTGCATCGGCAAAGAAGAAGTCTGCGGAGATCAAGCAGCGACTGAAGGAGTCGGAAATCACCGAGCGCGAGATCGACTCCAAGCGTGAGAACTACCGTGCCGTTGCCAAGCGCGCCTCCTTGCTCTTCTTCTGCGTCATGGACGTGTCCCAGATCGACCCCATGTACCAGTACTCCCTCCGCTGGTTCAAGGACCTCTTCCACATTGCAATACAACAGGCGAAGGCGTCGGATCAGCCGGCGGAGCGAGTGGAAAACGTGAACAAAGAGTCCACACGGCAGCTGTACGAGAACGTGTGTCGCGGCCTGTTCGAGAAGCACAAGCTGCTCTTCTCCTTCATGCTCACAACGAAGATTCTATTCGGCGACGACCGCATCAACCCGGTCGAGTGGCGCTATTTCCTCGCTGGCCCAGCCGGCGGAGTCGAGATACCCCCGAGGCCCGACTCGATGGCCTGGATCCCTGAGAAGGAGTGGGCTGATAAGTACAGACAGCTATGCGGCATGGACGCCCTGGAGAAGATGAAAGGAATCAAGGAGGGGTTCATGAGCATGCCAGAAGAGTTCAGGAAAATCTACGACTCGGCGGACGCACACGAAATGCCGCTGCCCGGCGACCTCGACGCAAAGCTGGACGACTTCCAGAAGATGATCGTGCTGAAAATGCTCCGTCCAGACAAAATCACGAACGCCATGCAGAAGTACATCGTTAAGCACCTCGGAAAGGAATTTATCGAGCCGCCGACGCTGGAACTGCACAGGTGCTTCAATGACTCCACGACAAAAACGCCGCTCATCTTCATCCTGACGCAGGGCACCGACCCCATGGGCCAGTTCATGGACTTCGCTAAAGATATGAACAAGGTGGCAAGTTGCGTGTCGCTGGGAAAGGGCAACGAAAAGCAGGCGCTGCTGCTGTTGGACCAGGGCAAGCAGAACGGCGGGTGGGTGTTGCTGCAAAACTGTCACTTGGCAGTGTCGTGGATGCCGCAGCTGGAAATCCTAGTCGAAAACATCGCCGACACCGTCCACAAGGACTTCCGGCTCTGGCTCTCCAGCTTCGTGTGCAAGGAATTCCCGGTGTCCGTTCTGCAGAACTCCGTTAAAATGACGGTGGAACCGCCGTCGGGCATAAAGGCCAACCTGAAGCTCACCTACACCTCGCTAAAGGAGGATGATCTCACTCATCAAAAGAAGCCACAGGAATACAAGAAGCTGCTCTTCGGCTTCTGCTTCTTCCATGCAATAGTGCAGGACAGACGCAAGTTCGGTCCGATCGGCTGGAACATTTTGTACGAGTTCAACACGGAGGACCTGAAGGTGTGCATCGCCCAGCTGAAACTGATGCTGGACGAGTACGACGACATCCCGTATAAGGTGCTCAACTTCCTCGGCGCCGAGATCAACTACGGCGGCCGTGTCACCGACGACAAGGACAGTCGGCTCATAAAGACGATAATGAAGGACTACATGAACAAGGACATGCTGACGGACGAGTACAAGTTCTCTTCAAGCGGCACATATTACTCCATCCCGGCGGGCACCCGCAAGGACTACCTCAAGTACATAAAGAAGCTGCCAGGAGTCTCGCACCCCGAAGTTTTCGGCATGCACGAGAACGCTGCCATCATTACCGCCCAGGCCGAGACCCGCGATATCCTCGAGACCATACTCAACTCCCAGCCTCGCTCCTCCGCCGGATCAAAGGAGCAGGAACGCGACGTCACGGTGCTCAACATGGCCAAATCTGTGGAGGCGAAGACCCCTCCGGCGTTCGACATCGAGGTCATTAGCAAGAAGTACCCGACGCTGTACGAGGAGTCGATGAACACGGTGCTGATTCAGGAAATCGTGAGATACAACGGACTGCTGACGGTGATGCACTCGTCGCTGAGCGAGATCCAGCTGGCCCTGGCCGGCGCGGTGGTCATGAGCGAGGACATTGAAAACATGCGCAACTCCATCTTCAACAACGCCGTAATTTCCCCGTACTATTCCGCCGTGTAGGTCCCCAAGATCTGGAGCGAAAAGGGCTTCCTGTCCCTAAAGCCGCTGAGCTCCTGGCTCAACGATCTCGCCGAGCGCCTCACCTTCATGCAGAACTGGATAGACCACGGCACGCCGGTCTGCTTCTGGATCTCCGGTACACAACGCAAATGTGTGACCTCACATAGGATTCTTCTTCCCGCAGGCCTTCCTCACCGGGACCAAGCAGAACTACGCGCGGAACCACACGATAGCCATAGACAAGCTGGCATTCGAGTTCGTGATACTGGACGGGAAGAAGGCGGAGAACATCAAGGAGAAGCCGAAGGACGGATGCTACGTTTACGGAATGCTGCTGGAGGGCGCAAGGTGGAACTACGACACTCACATCCTCGACGATTCGCTGCCCAAAGAGCTGTACACGGATGTGCCACTGATCTGGTTCATGCCTAAGGACCTGAGCAAGGAGGAGGGCACGAACAAGGAGGTACGAAGCCAAGGATCTTAGTCATGGATAGGGACTGTACAACTGTCCGGTGTACAAAGTGCTCACGCGCCACGGCACGCTGTCGACCACGGGACATTCCACGAATTTCGTCCTCTTCGTCGAGCTGCCCAGTAAGGATCCTGAACAGAAGTGGATAAAGGCTGGCGTTGCCGGGTTCCTTTCCCTCAGATATTAAGCTCGCATTACTGACGTGATTTCTAAATACGCATAGTGCTTCTATGGCTTGTTGTGTGCTATTGGTACGCTATCACCGGCAAGGGGTTT
>QFZN01006261.1_pt1 | contig 12921 bp, 15 predicted proteins | sample 1740101 | NCBI WGS metagenome assembly QFZN01 (sample SAMN09210849, study PRJNA391713) | Ciliate metagenome, whole genome shotgun sequencing project. | isolation source: combination of 50 Heterometopus sp. ciliate cells from an enrichment culture... | host: Heterometopus sp. ...
CCCCAAACCCCCAAAACCCCACACCAGGCCAGACCATCTCATCAAATCGAATCGAATCTCATCGGGTGGATAGTTATTCGGTTATCCCGGTGCATCAGAAGAGATAGTGCAGATACAGACTGTAGGCAACGTGGAGGGCGAAGGCGGACTTGGCCAGCGTGAAGACTTTCTCGTCGCTAATGCCGATCTTGTTGACCACGTTGTCCGGAAATATGAGCGGCATGGCCGTGACCGTTATGAAACACGCGTAGAGGCCGTAGTTGAGCGCGGACCAGTCGTAGAAGAACCACTTGAGGAATATCAGCGTCCCCATCGCTCCCACGAATGGCAGCGCCACTTTCAGCACCTCTGCTAAGATCCGGAAAGTCGCCTTCGGTCCCGTGGTGTTCCGCAGCATGATAAGGTGCTGTCTGACGCTGAAAGATTGGTTGTATCCGTAACGGGTGAGTTCGAAGGCGATCTTGAGGATGAGCCCGAGGAGGACGAGTTTGCCGCAGAAGACCATCACGAGCCAGACGTAGTGGAAGAGGCCGTAGGCCCTGCTGAATATCCCCGCGAAGAAGGCCGACCCCAGGACGAACCAGACCAGCGCCGCGCACAGCATTCCGCAGAAGATCACAGAACACATCTTTACACAAATATGATTTCTTTTTAACTCAGAGAACTGCAGCGAGAGTTATACGAGCGAGTTCGCGACCAGCATAATATTATGAAAACAGAACTTGACAGCAATAACACTTTTCTGCGAGGGGGATCAGAACTCGCCCTCCATGAGCACGTCAGCCTCCTTCAGGCTATCAAGTGCAGCACTCTTGCAGACCTGCATGACTGTCGCGAAATGCTTCTCCTGCATCTCTTTCAGCTCTCTGCACAGTCCTGCAAAGCTCTCCTTGCTTTCGATGTAGAACACCGGAGTTAGGCAGGTGTCGAGCGTCTTGAACTTGAGAAGCTTGGGCGAGTTGCAGTGGTAGCAGAGGTAGTCCGACGCCATCTTCTCCTCCGTCTTCAGCGTGTTCTATTCATGGATCACATGCGTCTTTCTCACCTGCACTACATGAGGGTCGAGGAAGATGAAGCTCTTCTTCTGTGCCCCCACGAAGAAGAGCGCCTCCTTCTTCCTAGCTCCCATGACTCCAACCAGCTGGGGCAGACTGAAGAGCGCCCGGAGCCCGGGGAGGTAGATGGGGTCGGGGGATTTCATGCCGATGGTACACGAGACGAACAGCACGAGTCGCCGGTTCTCCAGAGCTTTGCCGATCTGGTCCTCATAGATCATCCCATCCGGGTACGCCAGCATCTCCAGTCCTGTCTCCGGGACGTACTCCTGGTTGAGGTCTGCCATTATCGCCGCCACGGTCGAGTGTCCCAGCCAATCTCCGGGTCTCTTCTTGTAGTTCAGACATTTGACCGCAATGTTCTGGATGGAGAAGGGATGCTCAGGGCCGACACCGGCGTCCCAGAACCTATTTGCAGGGGGCTAGAAAACATTAGGATTTTACTGGGAGATGACGCGGGCGTAGGGGGAGACCTCCCAGCCTTCTTGGCCGATGACCATCTGGGTGCTGAACCCGCGGCCGTAGATGTGCCGGATTAGCGCATTGGCCACCGCCATCTGACCCACCCGGATGCTGCATCCCCAGCCGTTGTCGGTTGTGTAGTATTTCTTGAGCTTGAGGGAGGCGGCCGCAGGAAGGCCCTTGAGCAGGGGCGGGAAGTTGGTCCGATATGTGATCCACACGAGGCTCCTGAACCTGTCGTCGAACTTCGCCGCCGAAACCGTCCTGTTCTCTCCAGTGAAGTCGTACTCCTCCCCCAGAAGCAGCACCTTGTGGTCCCCGGGGGTGCTCTTCAGCTTCTTTGTCTGAACCTTGGCGTCGGAGATGAAGAGGGAGAGGATGTTGCTGCCCTCTCGAGCCTTGTAGGCAAAGTTGGTGCCCCACTCGGATAATTTCTGTGAAATCGACTTCTTCTCCGTGCCCGTCGCCGCCGCTGCTGGAGCCCCAGTGGGCTGAGGAGGAGGCGCCTTTTCCTCCTCCTCGTCCTCGTTAATGGGGCCGGCGATCTCGGAGCATCTCGCCTGCGTATCCGCCATTTATCTGCGCTGCTGCTGTTTATAATGTGTGCACATTTATCGCTTTCGTCAGCACACTCGAGGGAGGGAAGCAAAAATAACAATCGCAAATCGCGCTACAAAAAACGATGGAGGAGTTCATCGTGGGCTATCCGCAGGTGAAGAACGTGCGTTTCGAGTACTTCGGCAAACCAGTGCGACAGTCCTTCCGAGTCGACACCCGCCCCGCGTCCAAGCGGCCACAGCAGACCCTCCGCGCCCCCGCTTGTGGGGCAGCCTCAGACTGTCTCCTGGTCAAAAGCCTCGCCCCATTCCCCGCCGACGCAGGACGGCGGCAGGTAAAGCCCAGAACAGCAATCGCCCGGCACCAGAAGACGCAGTCACGACGGCCGACACACGTCCTGTTTTTCCGCGACGAACGTCGGTCGTCCGAGGCGGTCCCAGGCTTTTGCCAATACCAGAGGCTTCGCATGCAGCGGGCTAGGAGCGAAAGGCGATTGTCCGGTCGCGACCTAATGGCGAGTGTTTACCGGACCGAGAGAAGCGAGGAAAGGACTGTGCGCACTGTGATATTGAGGAGAAGACAGGAAGATGCCACTGTAGACGAGGAGGAGGGATCTTACCACTGCATGTACAGCGGCTGGGCAAAAATCGGAGTAGGTTTCCGGCGAGAAACAGAGACCTTGGCGCGGACACAGTCGTCACTGGGAAGCGAATCGAAAGGCTTCCTCCGAGGCGGGAGAATCTCTGCAGCCGCAACAACACATCAGAGACAGTCGCAGGACCGGAGGAGAGGGGGCTCTCGATGCTGAGACAGAGGCTATCGCATTGCAGCTGTGAAGAAAATGTCTATCTTGTTGCCATGGCAGTATCGTATCTGCATATAATACGGATTGGTAGTTCATCGAAAAGTATTTCGGAACGGAGGATCTACGGCTGACTGACGAGCGACTGCAGAACTTCGTTGATGCAGTCACGCAGAAAAACGATTCCCCCAATGTGCCAGAACTCATCCTCAACCTTCTTTACGGCAGACCGAGTCCCGTCCGCGATCCTGAGCCCGCTAAAGGTGCAGCACCGCTGACCAATCTGATGCTAAAGTCTAAGATACTGGGGAAGCAGAACAGTTCAGACGGAAGACCGAGACTGGGAAGAAGCAGCAGCGCCGCGCGAATCCAAAGGATAGATGCGGGCACGTTTGATCGGGGCGTATATTCGCACACAGTGATGCGCCCGTCGGCACAAATCCGACGTAGGACTGCGGCCGGAAAGCAGTTCACGCTTGAGCGTGTCATGGTAATGAATTTGTTGGGGAACCGCGATTAGTACGAGAGACAGCTGGGGAGCCAGGCTGCTGCAGCTGATGTGTCTGCAATAAAAGAGAGTCGCAGGATGATTGAGTTCCGAAGTTTTTGCCAGAGTGATAACAAGAATGGTGTCGCGCTATTTTCCTAGACCTCCGTTCCGTTTGTTCGATTCTAGCGGTTTGCGCCCTTAGGACAGAGACAGCATGATAGGCGCACGCATTATTAGCGTGAAAATAGTATTGATAGAGCGAGAGACAGTATCAAAGTTACGCCTTCCAGCGAGGCTTCGCAGGCGACGCGCCCCGCATCGAGATGTTCGCCGTATTTATTGACGACCTCCCCATAGTTGCGGCTGAGGCGCTGAATGCTTGTCTGGGACTCGTGCTCTTGAGCTTGCTCCCATAGTCTATCTCGGTTATCACAATTCCGGTACTTCTAATGGAGTTCGCGTAGGACTTGTAGGGGGCATCAGCGACTTTCCCGCGGATTCCCGGACTGGCCGGCCGCGCGTGCTGGGCGGTATACGGTCGCTGCTTCTTTGTCGGCGGCTGTATTTTCGCCGCTGCTGCCCCGGAGACCGAGGAGCCAGACGGGTCCCTCGACATCGGTGTAGGATTCCTCTGTCTCGATGCAGTTGATGGACGATGGACCGCAGCCGGAACTGCGACGGGCGCCTTGGCGCTGACCCCAGGCCGGACCGGGCCGTTGCGGAACGAGCTCAGCACGTTGTTCCCCGTAGAGCTCACCAGCTTTAGAGGGACGTTGGAGAAGCCGTCTGATTGTCCGTTCTTCTCGATTATGACGTTGGTGATGTTATGGGAAGGATTGATCACGAAGTTGTCCCCGCCGGCCTCGTATGCGCCAGTGCCCATTCTAGATAAAATCGTGTGTATTGTCTACCGCTTCTCGCGGAGCTGCGAGCCCGCCTTGGGACGTTCGCGTCCGCCGTGGTCGTTGCTATGGTTCCGATAAGATGACGGCGATACCTGACGAAGGAGCCCTTGGACTTCGGCTGGTCGCGTTTTACCACCGCTGAGGAAGAGCGTGGGATCTACAAGATTTGTGGCGTTTGGATACCTTCTTGGGCTGGACCACCTTCTTCACTATGGCATCGGATGGAGGGACGCGCGTTTCATGGACCGAAATCGCGGGCTTCATGCTTGGGACCGGCTGGACCTTTGGCGCGGCGTACTCGATGACCTCGACGTTCTGCGGGTTCTGGATGATGAAGTTGTTGATGTTGTTCTGGTTTATTATGTGGGTCACGGTCTCCGACTTGCGCTCCTTCGTCGGCTGCGGGGTCTCCTTCGGCTCCTTATACATTCCGTACTTCTCGTTCATCGCTGCACTGAGGCCCATCATCTGGTTTAGCGACTCTGTAACCTTGGAATCGTAGACAACCTGCGATTTCTTCGCGGCCGGCGCCTCCTCCCGCATGAAATTGTTGTACTTCGGCACCACCTCTGCTGCCTCCGTCCTCGGCTGCCCGGCCCCCGACTTAGTGTGTTGCTTTGCTCCCCCGTTGACTCTCGTTGCGTTCACGTTAACCTTGATATCCCTTCCGGCAGAACCCGCCACAGCGCCCCTGCCAACCGGATCAGCCACTTTCCCGGTCGTGCCCCCGCCCACAGTATTTGCCTTGGGGTCGGGCCTGGGCCGATGTGCGGTCGGCTCCTTGGCGGCAGGCTCGAACCCGGCGAAGTTCTGCGATCTGACCGTGTCCTCGTGCTTTGATCCATTCCCGACGGGGAGGCCGCCCCGTTTGGCGGCAACCTGGATCTGGCTGGCCACCTGGGAACGGATGTCGGAATCGTTGGCGATGGCTGCGTGCGGGTGCTCCTCGCGGGCTGAGTGCTGTCGAGGGAGAGGCCGAGCCGGCTTTGTCGTCGAGGCCTCCTTCCCCTTCGTGGACGCGTTATCAGAGGCGTTGTGCGTGTTGTTCCTCGAGTGCGTTCGTGACTTTATTATCGGGACGAGCTCGCCCAGTGGAACTGCCGGTGTCCTTCCTCCATCCGTGGCTGGGTCCTCTATGACTGTCGCCAATGTTGGCTTCTCTCTTGTGTCCGTATCAGTCCACTTGACCTTCGCCGGCCTCCCGCGATCCCCACCAGCCGAAAAGTCTGCAAACGGTCCCATCTGCGCGTTCAAGTATGTATTGCGAAGGAGAAGCTCCTCGTTCTCGAACTCGTTGGTCTTTTCGTACACCTCGGTCCATTTCGAAGTCTTCGGCCCCGCTCCTTGCGACACCAAGTGATTCTCATAGGATGTCAGCTGGTGGATGAAGTTGGCCCTGATTTCTAAGTCGGGCCGCCTGGAGTTCAAAAATTCCAAGGTCTTGAGCAGCGTCCACTGGTACCTACGAATCTGATATTCAGCTCAGTTTACCTTCGCATCATCCACGACGCAACCACCGTGCACGCCCGGCTCTGTCCTTTAACAGAGTGCACTAGCACACTGTCGCCCTTCGCCAGCGCCTCATTGATAAAGCTGTAGCACTCGTTAGCAATCTGGTCCTTGGGGTCGAGGATCACCTATGTTGGATAGCCGGGGGAAGGCTTGCCTGGGTGTCCTGGTCGAACCAGAAGTAGGTGATGTACCTAACACCTATGGGCTCCCAGTGATTTGGCACCTGCCGGCCTGCGCAGTTGATTACGTGCGTCACCTTGTTCGCCACCACAAATTCCAGGTCCTACTATTGTCCCGCGTTCTCTACCTGTGCGGCAAACTCGTCGCCAATGAAAATCCCGTCTTTAATCTTAATGGCGCCGACAATCTCAGGTTCCATCGTCATTTTGAATTCAGTCCTATTATTATCTTTTCATACATCACGTATACTCCGTTAAGTATAAAATTGCTGGCAGACGCAATAAGGATCTGACGCACCAGCATCAACATATAATTGGCTCAATAATAGTCGGGCTGTTGCGCTCACACTGAATAATTATGCTATACGCAGGCGATAATTGTGTCCCTCCGATGCACTCTTCCGCTGCTCACTAGCCAGGAATGGTAGCATGCACAACCACGCTTCAGAATAAGAAGAATTGGAATAATAGATTTATCACCCAGGCGCACAAATTAGTGGGGATGTTGTGACTTCTTCTCGCCGCGCTTCTTGATGTGCTTGGGAACCTTGCTCAGGCGCTTCTCGCGTTTCTCCTGTTTCACCTTCTCTTTCCGCTCCTTCTTGGTCATGCCGGCGAAAGGGTCGAACTTGCCCTTCTTCTTCTCCTCCTCTCCCTCCCCTTCTTTCGCCGGCTTCTCTTCACCTTCCTCACTGCCACTCCCGCTATTGCTCTCGCTTATATCGTCCTCTCCACTCTCTTCCTTCACCTCCCCCTGGTTCGCCCGCAGCTCGAACCCTGCGACCTTCTTTATCACATCCTATCCTCCCTTATGCGGTTCTCATACTAGTTGGTCTGGCTCAGCATTGAGGAGCTTCTCTTCGTCGATCTCGAACAGGTTCCGGGGGATGTACAAGTTCTTGAACAAGTCATCGTCCAGTTTGCGATCGGCCTCCGGACACGTCTTCCGTTCTTCGACCAGTTTATGCACATACTCCTTGGAGAAGGGCACGGAGGTCTCGACGATCGTGTAGAAGATCTGTTTGAGGGAGAGCGTGGAGACGCCGCGGCTGGAGAAGAAGGTGTTGACGTTTCCGCAGTCTCGTCGGAGGAACTCGAGTGCCATAGGATGATCGTGCTCCACCGCCTGCGACACGTCTATCACGTAGATCTGTCCTTCGGTCATCAGCACATTGTATTCGGAAAAGTCAGCATGGACCAGTTTGCAGTCCTGGTACATCTTGCGCAGTATCCCGATTATTTTCACGTAGGTGTCGTCCCATTCCTCGAGGGTGTTGATCGCCGCGGTCTTGAGCGTCTGCGCCGCGCTAAGAGATTGTGTGAGCTTCGTTGTGTGCATACACCATGTTCTTGCCGATGAACTCCATGAGGAGCACGTGGCCCTTGACTGTGACCGGCTGTGGGACCAGCATTCCTGCAGCCTTCATCCGCGTGAGGTTGCGGAACTCCTTCTCAGCCCACATGCTGACCATCTTGCGAGGATTGTGGCGGCAGTAGCCGTGGCGGAACCGGTATTCTCCGGCCACATATCGGTCGCGGTCCTTGAACACCAGCACTGACGTCTTGTATATCTTCGCCGCCAACTCCTTCCCCTCTGGGTCCATCGCATGGTACACGTTGGCCTCCTTCCCGGTCGATATGCACCCGCTCACCTCATCGATCACCTTCTTCTTTATCAGCTTGTATAATATGAGCCGTGTCCGTGAGTCCATAACGAGCTCAGTGGTGGCCCGGTCGCTCTTGTCCTTCACGCGGATTCTACCCTTTCTTTCCCGCTCGCTCGTACCTGTTGTCATCCTGTTTGCGGACAGAAGTGAGGAAGCGGTTTTGGGCCTGGCCGCTCATTACGTTGCTCTCGCCGGGGGTCAAAGCACTGAAGTTGACCTTGCTGCCCAGGCCGGAGGACAGCTGCGGATTCGACTGCTTGGTCAGCGGCAGCTCCGTGTCCGCCTCCAGGCCTGAGCCCTTCATGCGTCTCGTCATCAGGTCCACCTCCTCGTCCGAGTCGATCTCTCCGTCTGAATATGCCTCAGCCATCGGTATTTCGCTTTATTTATTTCACCGCAGGAGGATGTGCCGATTTTTAGTGGTGTCCGTGCCACTCATCTCTCTCTCGGTGATCACGATGTTCAGTACAAAGTGATGGGGGAATATTGACAGGAAAACTACCGTCTCGATTACATCGCCTCGGTCTCAGTCTGCTCCACGCGCTTGTTCTTAAGCCTTCTGTTCTCCGCAACTAAGTGTTTGTTCCGCTCAGCCTCGCGCTCAATCCTGAGTCCAACCTCATCTATCTGTGCGCACTTGTCGCCCAGGTCTTTTTCCAGCCTGCTGATGATCTCGCACAGAGTCCTTATCTCCACCCTTCTCGGACTGTCGCTTTCGCCCTCCTCCTCTCCTCCACCTCCAGTCTTTTGGTCAAGATTCACATGAAGCTCGTCACTGCCGCAGACGAGTCGCCTAACTTCTGGAGAACCCTGCTTCCGGGCAAGACGAAGACTCCCGCGGTGGCGCCATGTCCCGGGCTTCGATGTCGGCTCCGGGTGCCTCTTCGACAGCTTCGAGTAATAGATCGAATCCGCGCTAAACAACTTGCCGGCCTCGGCCTTGGCGCGGGCGGATGTGGTCGAGCTGCATGTGGGCAGATAGGCCGAAGTCTGCGAGTTCTGCGACGACACACTGTCCACCCTGATTCTGGAAATCACGTTAATTTCATGGGTGACCTTTTTGATCTCCCGATCGAGGGAAGGACGGTCGGCGTCGCTGGCCAGAGTCTTGGAGGACCGATCGGGCACTGTGACAAACATGCCGCGAGCCTTCTTGGTTCCCCGCACTTCGGGCTGCATCCTCGCCAGCGTCTGCGCTCGCAACGTGAGATTCTCCAGTCCGCAGATCACCGTCGCCGTCCTCCTTTCCTTCCCCGGTGATATCGAAAGCGAGGGGGACGTGGTCGGTTTCAGGAATGTGCTGTCTGAGTCTGACTCATCGATCATTTGCGTCCGTCCTTAATATAAAATTTATTATTACGCTGCCAACGCTTCGGGAGCGACAAGTAATTTCCTACTTGTCGTAGCGAATTTTCGCGTATTATGCCATGTGAAGCTGCACATAGCACACACCGCGGATATTATATGTCTGTGAGTAAAGTTACTTGCAATCAAACTTGAATTCGCAGTTGCGGATCTCGGTGCCGTTGCGGTTGGTGGCGGTGGCACAGATGTGCGTCTGCCCGAACAGTAGCGTCACTTTCACCGTCTTGTCCTCCACGCTCTGGAACGGCCGTCCGATGTCTATCGCCAGCTCGCCCAGCTGTTCCACTCCTTCCTCATCCACATAGTTCAAATTCTCCTTCTCAGTGCAGTAGAATATGATCCGCATCACCGTCTGTCTCGACCTGACTGGGCAGTAGACCTTGGTATGCACCTCATCCACACCCACCGACTCGTTCTTCTTAACGAAGGCATCGAAAACGTCCTCACAGAAGTCTTCGCCCTCGATGATGACCTTCTTCTCTTCACTGTGCTTCTTGGGGTCGTAGGCGGTCAGCGTATTGATGCCGTAGGTCTTCTTCGAGATGCGCGAATTTATCGATCGCGGGTTCAGCCCGAACATGCATGCCCCGCGGATCACCGACACCTGCGGTCTCCTTGGCACCAGAACCTGTAACTCCGCTGTCTCGAATGCCTTCTTCACCTCCGACTTCAGATATGGGCTCTCCGAAAACCCGCCCACCATGAATATGAAGTTAACCGGCGCCTTCTTGGCCTTGGCCGCCTCCAGCAGCTCGCCCACCTTCTTCGTAATGTTGCCGAAAAGCGGAGAGTAGAAGGAGGACATGAGGGAGACGGGCAGGTCGACTCCAGAGGACCCGCGCTGCTTGAGCTGCGCATCCGCGTGATTCTTGTTGTAATTCGTGATCAGCTCGCCCAGTTTCTGCGACGTGAGGTCCTCCCCCAGGTACGACAGCTGCAGTCGCGTCCGCTCCTCCGTTCCTGGGCAGAACTTCCTCTTCATCATCTCGAAGTGCTTGAGAATGTCCAGCCGGGCGGTGGCGTTCTTCTTATATGTCGCATACAACTCCTCCCCGAAGAACTCTTGCAGGAACTTCTCGAAATACTGATCCACGAACTTCGAGCCCCACTCGCATCCACCACTGCTGGGAAGCAGCTCTTCGCAGAGGAAACGCTCTTGGGGGCCGCAAAGGAGTCTGTGGACCGTGATGTCGACAGTCCCGCCGCCGCAGTCTAGCACCATGACCACATTTGGCTTGATCAGCTGCGACTTGAGTGATTCCTCGCTATCTTCCCTGCACTGGATCGATGCCCCCTCTGGCTCCAGACACAGCAGCAGTTGGCTCGAATTAATGTTGTCGATGATTCCCGCCTCGAGGGCAGCCTTGCGCATGAATTGCTTGTGTTCCTCGCTCCAGAGCGCGGGAACTGTAAGAAGCCACCGGATCTTCGTCGGGATCACCTTGCCCACCTGCTCGGTCAACTTGACAACCGCCTTGTCCGCGATGAACTTAAGAGTCTGGGAGATGACGGTCATGAGGGAGAGTTCGCGGGCATCGGCGGAGATCGCGTTCTTGTCCATGTGCAGGAGGTGCATCTTGTAGGTCTGGAACAGCAGGGCCGTCTCCCCGTCGTCGATCATCTCAGCATATTTTGTGAGCGCCTGCGTGCCGAACGCGAGGAACTTGAAGGAATTGTCGAACAGGATGGCAGTAGGAGTCTTCTGGTCGTCGCTCTCGTCGCAGGGGTTGAAGACCTCGATCTTCGGCTTCTGCGAGGGATCCAGACTCTTGGGCGCGATCCCGTACCCGCTGGCTCCCGTCCCAAAGTCAATCGCTATGACGTGCGTGTAGCTGCTCTCGTCCTTCAGTAGCGCCATTGCACGTGATTTTATAATTTGAATTTCGTTTTGGGTCCCTCCTTAATACTCAAATATTCGTTACATATACATTCAAACAAACAAAACAAGAAGCCCTGCCCAGAAATGAAGGGCGCGACCACACAGGACCTCTTTGACGAAAACTCTGGAGAGCCCGGCGGGACCCTGATCCCGGCCCCCGAACTGAAAGCGGACGACATTGCAAGATTCCAGTCGGAGCTCAAAGATACGCGGTCCAAGCTGCAGACCGTCACGCAAAAGTTCGCCTCCGTCAAGAAGGACCGCGATTTCCTCAAAAAGCAGACTAAGGAGTTGCAACAATCGGTGGTGCTGATGCAGAGCGGGATGAGAGAGATGCTGCCGGGATTTTCGGGCGGGTCGCAGTGTCCGTCCGAGGCAGAGCTGAGAGGAAAACTGGGGGACTTCATGAAACACAGATGCGAGGACGCCTTCTTCGATCTCCTCGTGCCCGAGCTCACGATCGAGGGCATCGTTTATTTCTTCAAGGAGACCTTCCGCTCGACCCAGCGCACGATTGAGGGCTACTTCGAGCCGCTGACACTCGTCCTGCAGAAGTCGACCTGTTCCGATTCCATCGACTCGCCCCTTTCCAGCGTTCTGAGCAAGACGTACCAAAACAACTGGCGAAAGGTGCACTCCCAGTGTTTCACGCAGCCCAAGGCGGACTCAGAACTGGCAGACAGGATCCAGACGGCCCTCCAGCTCCGCGGACAAGAGCCCAAGGCCACCGCGGAGGTTCTGGACTTCGTTCGTACCGTGGAGGAAATCATGCTCCTCTGCAGCATATGCGACCCGCTTCTGTTCCTCCGCGTCGACACTGTTGGCGAGAAGGTTTCCTTTAATGCAACAATACACGAGGCGATGGACGGGTTCGTGAAGGCCGGGGAGAGCGCGGTGGTGCTGCTGCCGGCTGTTCATCGTGGCTCGATACAGGGAGAGATGGTGGTCCGGGCGCGTGTCCTCGCACTTAACTATGAGCTGCCGTAGGACCAGACCTAATACTGTTTATTACTGACTAACTAATGGCAGATGCTATGCATATCGCTATGAACACGAATATTGGACGCAGTTTATATAAAACGCTAATACCGATACCACGCGCATGTATTTGTCACGTACACTCACTCATTTCGTTCTCATTCTGCAGCCTCACGATGGACGCGGATCATGTGCTCTTTGAGCGACTTCTTGTGCAGGTAGCATGCCTTGCACCCTTCCACCTTACACTGCATCAATCCTTTCCGTTCGTGGTGCTTCTGTATGTGCACCTTCAGATTGTAGGGGGTGGACAGGTAGGAGCCGCAGTTCTCGTAGGGACACTTGTAGAACACCTTGTTCTTCCGCCGCGGCGACTCAGTTTTGGCTGGCTGCACGTTGTCGTCGTTTTCCGGGCTTGTGCTGTTGCTAGTGTTTTGCGCTGTCGCCGCCGCCGGCACAGAAGGCTCCGGCTGCGACCGCTTGCGTCCTGCGCCCTGTGCACACTCCTTCTGTTCGTGCTCCTTTAGGTGCGCACATGTGTAGAAGCCCTTCCCACAGATCTGGCACTCGAACGGCACACCCTCGCCGTGCGAGAGATGACGATGCTTGGCGAGGAGCCACTTCTTCTCGAAGGTTATGTTGCAGTCCGGACACCTGATCGGCGACTCGTGCACACATGCTATGTGACGACGAAGATGGTAGTTGTCCACGAAGCCGCCGGCCGCGCAGTCGAGGTACGGGCACTTGAACGCCTTGCCATCGGGAGTGTGGGAGAGGAGGTGGCGACGAAGGTGGTCCTTGCGCTTGAACGTGTGGGTACAGCAGGGGCAGCGGAATGACTTGGACTCGGAGTGCGTCAGGCCGTGGCGTTCCAGCTTCGATCTCTTCTTGAAGGATTTGTTGCAGCCGGGATAGGTGCAAGTAAAGACAGTTGTTAGGTCCTCGGGCTCCGATCCCATTGTCTTTATGCTGATAGCTATCGTGTGATAATTATTGTTGTTATTGATATGTTCAACCACCACTATTAATCGATGGTCGCTGGGCAGTGCGGGGTTTTGGGGTTTTGGGG
>QFZN01006285.1_pt1 | contig 12896 bp, 13 predicted proteins | sample 1740101 | NCBI WGS metagenome assembly QFZN01 (sample SAMN09210849, study PRJNA391713) | Ciliate metagenome, whole genome shotgun sequencing project. | isolation source: combination of 50 Heterometopus sp. ciliate cells from an enrichment culture... | host: Heterometopus sp. ...
ACCCCAACACCCCTTTCTTTGCGCGACCGTGTGGAGCCCACCCAACTATTCAATGCGCTAGACAAAACAAAAATAAATAGATGTCTAGCCAACAATCGCCGCAGCAGCCGGGCCGACCCCGCGACCGGAACACCGCACTATCCGTGTTGCGCTCTACCACGGTCCCTCGGGTCCGCCGAGCCGGCCTCCGCGTCCTTCATTCGCGGCTCTTTAACATGAAGGAGCAGGAGAATCTGCGCCGGATCACCCAGGCCAGACGTTCGCTTCCCAGCTGCGGCACCGGCACGTTCCTATGCGATTAATCGCAAGTAGAAACGACGGAGCACGCGAGCAGGACGGTCAGCAGACTTCGTGTGCCAGCCCAATGTGCAACAAGGACATTGCTGGATAACCTGAGCCCATCAGAGATGCCGAAGCGCGCACGGAGTTTCGCGGAGCTCATGGAAATCTACCGCGCCATCATGTCTCAAGGTACCTATGAGATAACACCGTTGATAGGATGCAGCTTCGGGGGCGCTGGCCCGCGGTGGAGGTGTATGTTTGGCTCACGCGCGGTCGAAACGAGGAAATCCGCATGTGTGTCGCCGGTCCCGGAAACGTGCACGACCCGGTACCGGACAAGCGAGTTCCCCAAACATTATTCAGCTATCTCCCAGCCCAAGGTCCCGGCTCGAACTGTATATGTCGGCGGCTTCCTAACCGTCAAGCCCGCAATGAGGAAGGTCGCGACCGCGGCCGCCAGCAAGCCCAAATTAAGAAGTCTGAATTGGGCTTTGGCTAGGGAAGAGCAACAGACGACTTCGGCAAGGGGGACGCCGTTCCGAAACCATGATGCAAGACGAGAGCTCTTCGGAGCGAAAAGGGGTTCTGTGCCGTCAAGACAGACGATAACGGTGAACATGGACGAGTTCCTGCCTCAGCCGGCCCAGCAGCGAAACAGCAATGTCGGAAAGCTTCTTGAGTACATCAAGGAACGGCAGCGGAAGGTCTTCAAGGTCTGATTTTCTATCTTTCCTGTTGCAGCTATTCAGGGCATAAATATTTTCCTTCGTTTTCTCAAGTGCGTGCACTACATCGTGCAAGTATATACGAGAAGATGAAGAGAAGTCAATGAGAGAATGTATGATGAGAGTTAGCTTACTGGGATGTTAGCTCTTTCTACTTTCGGGAATTGGCTGCGTGCCCAGGACCGCATTGTCATCGCCAACGCAGACGACGTAGTATGCCTTTAAGCCTCGCACATCGCCCTCCTCCTTCCCGACAGCTTTGGCCAGCTTTGCAGCGTCGCCCTCCGGAATGATTGGCAGGAGCTTCCCATCTTTTCCGGCTACACACTGCGCAATGTTTTCGCCCACGATAACTTCAAGGCTCACGCATAGCAGTCCTTCGGCCACCTTGACGGCGCTGTGCCACTTTATGATCGGCGCATTCTTAAAGGAAACCTCCTTCACTCGGCAGCCGAACGCGGCCAGCACATCCCGCGCCTTCAGTCCTTTGAACACTGGCGAGTCATGTCTTATTCCTGCCGCGGAGTGCAATGGCACGAAATAACTGGCGTTAAACGTCCGCATATGGGCCGATCGGGGGAATAGCATTTTCTGCGTCTTCTCATCCTCCTTCGACATCGGCCTTGTCTTCTGAGAGAATTCAAGAAGCTTGTACACATCTAGGACCATCTTTGGGGGGATGAAGACCTCGGTGAAGGCCAGACTGTTCCCAACGCGGATGGCCAGTTTCGTCAGATCGTTCGTCTTCGATAAATGGTCCAGCCTCACGCGGAGCTCGCCTTTCTCAGCCTTTTCGAGCACAATCGACACAGACGGCTCCGTCGGAGAGCTCAGCGAAACCGCGCAGGCCAGGACCTCGTCCGGGAGTTCTCCAGTGCATCCTTCCACGTGGAATGCGACCAACAGCGGGGAGTCGCTCAGGAGCGGCGATAGCAGTTCAGGCTCCTTGGTCCCGACGTTCACTGGGAAGCATCGTAGCGGTTCCTTTGCGGGGCCACACGACATGAGGATCAGTCGGGACAATACAGCGTCCTGAGTAGGGATTATGCAGTCGGTGGCTGAGGGCTGGACGCAGATGCTCAGCTCGGCTTCTTTCAGAGAAAGTTCCCAGAAGTCGTCCTGCGGCCGTCCACACTTTAGAGTGACCGCAACTTCCCCGATCTTCGGACACGCGCTGAGCCCTTCGGCGATCCGCAGCGCATTCGCGATGTGCTCAAGCAGCGCCGGAACCGCAACCAGCATCCTTAGCAGTGGCTTCGACTCCGTGGCACCCTTCTCGTCGATGTCGATCTTGACTCTACCATGCAAAGTGTTACTGCGCGCAGATTGATACAGGTTTCGGTTCGAAGAATCGTGGAACAGCAGTCTGAGCACAACGTTGAGTAGGGAGATGGCGTCAGCGTAGCCGAGGCCCAGCGGGTCCTTCTCGTCTCTGTGCAGGGCTGCTGCGCTGGTCTTTCGCTCCTCCTGCATCGTGTCGCGGAGGGCCTTGACCTCGAGCAGGCAGATCTCTTTTGCCAGTCGTTCAGATATCAGCGATGCGTAATTCTGCGGGGCCACAAGCTGCCCGGGTGCTGTGGGCTCAAAGCAGCAGACGAGGGACATGCGCGAATCCGTGATGGAGAGCAACGAGTCGATGCTAGACGACTCTGGGCTCTCTGTCCCCCGGAACGAAATAAAGATTGGGTGAGAGCGGAGGAACCGCTGCACGAGGGAGAAGAGTTTGACCCGTTCCACGCGGCTTCCCTTCGGGTTCATGTTATAGGACAGCGAATTGGCCAGGTTCTTCCGCTCCAGCTTCGGGATCAGTCTCATCGCGTCATAGACGGCCACAAGCAGCTTGTCAACAACGCTGCTGAGTTCGGGTCGCTGCACTTCGGGCACCATCTTCACTCCTTCGAAGTCGAAGCACACCTCACCCGGGTTGAGTCCGAGACCTCTCATTCTGGTCTTGAAGCCTTCAACGGCCACGAAGGCCCGCGTCTGGAACCTCACCAGCCACTCCCATGGCATCTTGTTCCTCATATCAAACTCCACCATGCCATGCTTTGCAAGGAGGACGATTTCCAGCTCATCCCCGATAATTTGGGTCTTTTCGTGTGCCTTGGCCTCGGTCTCCGTCGCGAAACTGAAGCGTATCCTCTGCGGGAGATACCCTGCCAGCGCCTTCCTCCCGTCCGCGACCACCCTCTTTCCCTTCGCGATTGCCGTTCTCCTCTTCTGCGTCTTTGCGGCCGCAAGTCTGGCCCTGGTCTTCTCCTGTATGAGTGCACTGAGCACATCTTCAGTCTGCGCCGGGATGCAGCGTGCCAGCATCTCTGACAGGTAGAGAGGGCTCAGTCTGGCCTCGAACGAGTGGATCAGGGCGAGCATTTCGCACTTCTACCGCATAAAGTCAAGGAGCCACAAATACCTGTTTGCAGTATTCTTCCGAGGGGAGACTGCGCTCCGGACAAAGCATGATCAAGGTGCGGATCAGTGACGCCCTGTCGATAAAGCTGGTCACTTTCGCGTCCTTGAATAGCGTGGACAGCCGCAAGTTCCTTTCTGTGCGGTTCCGCTTCCAGAATCGATATCCGAGCGTCCGATCCACAACTGTGCTCAGGGAGATGAGTCCGTCAAGAATCGTGTATATGTTGCACAGACGACTCATGTATGCCTGGACGGGCTCCTCCCCTCTACTCTTGGTTATTATGCTTGGCAGCAACCTTGCGAGTGCCTCCTTCTGGTCGTCAAGGGTGGGAATCACGATTTTGCCGGTGCGCTTCCAGTCGAGCCGACATTTGAATGTCAGACTGCACACTTCGGCTTCAGTCGTCGATATCCGCATGTCCGTTATCCATATCAGCTTGTCTAGCAGCGGCAGCGAAAGGCCTTTCTCTTCTTCCCTCTCTGGCTCGAGGCAGCTGTCTTCCTCAAAGAGAACCATGATGGCCTTTGCATTGACGCCATAGTGAGCCTTCAACGAGGAGAAATCGATGAAGAACTGTCGCATCACGTCTCTCAGTACTCTTCCGCCATTGCCCAGCATATAGTCCTCAGCAAGCAGAATAGGATTGTCGTACCTCGTATTGGCGATGGGCATCGTGTCAATTCCAGCTTTAGCAAACAGTTCGGACAGCGGAACGGCGATGAGCTCGCAGAAGCCCTTGATGTCAACCTCCAGTATGGGTGCGGTCCCGCGCCAGAATTCAATCAGCTGGCGGGAGAATGTGGATTCCGAGTAGAACAGGCGAGCCGCAGGATATTCTCCGTAAGATTCCGGGACCGACATCAGCTCCGGCTGGTTTCCGTCTTCTACATTGCGGTCGTTCACCAGAACGATAAGCTCAGTCTCCTTCGGCGAGGGCACATCACCTTCACAGCTGGAGAAGCAGGCCTGGAAGGATCGGCGAGCGTATTCGCCCCACGGGTGTGGTGTCTTGTCCCAGTCGGAACGGGGGACAAACCGGATCTTGCATGTTACGTCGGCCCCCAGAGTGGGAAGTTTCCGGGTCCAGCTGCTGCCGGGGTTCGTCGCCGCGTACTTCTTGTAGCGCGAGATTCTGTACAGGACGCGGTTTGTCTCGCTGTCGCACCACTTTGTGATCTGGAAACTGATGTCCTTGAAGAATCGCCTCTCCAGAGGGACCACACACTTTTTCACGGACTCCATGTCAAGGACGAAGGTGAAATTCCTCGCACGTCGCCGCTTTGACAAGCTGAAGTTGCTGAGCTTCGCCAGCGACAGGTCAAGGTAGAGTCTGCGGTTCATCTCCTCGAGGGTCTCTGGACCAGACTTGGAGAGCGCGACCGGGTCGAACACGTACTCAGCCGCAGCAATGTCGACGTCGATGCCCGAGGATGAGCTCTTCGGCTGGAAGGACTCGAACTTGCAGGCTGCGGCGGCGCCTTCCTGCAGTCTGACCCTGACACGCAAGATGCATTGGCGGTTCCACACCTGGTCCCGGAGCGCGGCCACTGCGAAAATGTACTGGTCCGTAAATAGCATGCACACCGTCTCTGCCAACCCCCGGCCCGTCGCTTCGGCTAACCTCTCCGCCGCCTTCAATACCATTTGCGCTCCTCCCTCTATCTCAAACTGCATGAACTCATTCTCGACTGAGAACATCTTCTCCTTATCTGGGAGCAGACTGGTCGCCAATATTTCTGCCAGCCCGGATTCTGGGATCAGCATCTTCTCCGGGGTCTCGCTGCCCGACTTTGCGATCACCATTAGATCCTTAGCCTTCGGTATGCCGAAAGCACGCGAGAGGAGCCGGCCAAGAATGCGGTTTGTCCGAATCGTGGTGTTCAGTCCTGTCGCCTTCTTGCCGATGTAGAAGCTTCTGAGTTGTTTCGGGAACTTGCGCGGAATGTTAATGCCAGAGTACTTATGTGTGATCTGCACAACACTCTCCAGCACCAGACGTGCGATGCTCTTGCCCGAATCTGTAGTCTGCTGCACGATGCGGAGCATTTTTGGACCCTGGAACAGCGCGTAGTAGATGAGTCCGGCCAGCGTGCTATGTGTGAGCCGGATAGCCGTTTCCCTGGTCTCGTCCATCCCTGCATATATGACCCCCGTCTTGGGGTCGTACGAAAGTCTGAACTCGGTGCCGAAGACCGATATAGCCCAAGGAAGCCGCTCGGGGACGCCTTCAAGGAACATCGTGAGCACGTGCTCAATGTTCATCCGCGACATTATGCGGTTGAGAAGGTCGCGGTCGAACTTCTGTGCAAACAACACGATGGCGGTGAATGAGTCGCAGAACTGGTTTGCCGCGAAGTGGACGGCCAGCTGCGCCAGGTCGAGGCCGTAATATGTTGCCTTGAGCTCTCGCCCATCTAGAGGCAGGATGCAGTCCAGCTCGTCGAACGTGAACCCATCCGCAGGCTTGCCGGTCTGCCGGAAGAATCTGTACGGTGAAATGAAGACCGAGTCCCGCGACTCGTCCTTGAGCGCCTCATACGCAGTCGCGGAGTTTCGCTTGAGCAGCTCCAGGGCCTGCATGAGTCCGAGACAGGCGGAATCGTTGAAGAAGTGCACACGCGTTATTGCCGGCTCGATCTCCTCCCTCTTCGCGGGGAACAATCCCAGTCTCACGAACACGTATGCCAGCGATAGCAGCCAAACGTTCTCGCCCCTGAGTCCCGCACAGAGCTTTTCGCGGACTCCGAACTTCTGCTCCAAAAGTCCTGCGACCTCGAACGTGTCCCGTCTGAACATCGCCATTTGGATTACCATGCACACAGCTCCTGCGTCCATCATGCGCTTAACGTAGTCGATGCTGGTAGAGGCGACATTGTGAGGAACATAGACGGGGATGCATCCAGGTCTCATGGGGACCTCTGCGGCCTTCGCGAAGAGCTTGAGGACGCGATCGCGGTCGGGGAAGAGGACGGCCCAGATTTTGCGTTCCGGCTGTGAGTAGAGCTCCGGGTGGATGAAGGCGGTGAAGGCGCGGGTGGTGCTGGATGGGGAAGTGACTATGGAGAACTCCGCGTCACTGAGCTCGGACAGCGATGCCGGGGTGACGTAAAGTGCGCCGGCAATGTCGAGGTTATCCGCAAGCACAGCCAGAGCGAAGGGCGAGAGCTGGTCGACGTTCTTGACCCGCAAAACCTCCAGCTTTTCCTTCCGATTTGCTGCGGCACAGAAGTTGAAGACCCCGCTCTCCGCCAGGAACAGCAGCACCGTCCTCAGTCCATTCTTCGCTATCTGGTGCAGTATCGTGTTCCCAGAGGCCGGGTCCGCATATCCCAGGACCTCGCTTGGTGTGAAGTTGCTGCTGAGCTCCTTCAGGAGCGCGACACAGAACTGCTCAGAACAATATTCCAGCGCCAGGTACATGTGCTGCAGCGTAATCGATCGGATGAGTTCAGATTTCAGCTTCATAAACAGCTCGCCCTGGCCTGCCCGCAGACAGAGCGCCAATACATCATCGGCGTGTTCTCTCGCATATCGAGCGTACTCAGGATCGGAGAGCAGACGAAGGGCCAGAGCTTGGGCGTGATACACGATGGAGAGCTCGAGCGGGGTGACATTGATGAGTTTCTGCAGAGCCAGCTCAATCTGGAAGTTCTTGTCCGCGCCAGCGGAAACGTTGAGGCAATTCGGCTGGGTCGGGAACTGTGAGATCAGAGACATCGCGAACTCTGGGTCCGTCCTTCCGAGCTTCGCCACGCGGAGCAGAGGGAACTTCATCTCCGAGTAGAATCGCTTCGAGAGTCTGCTGTAGAATTCCAGATTCTCCCCCGATGACTTGATATACAGCGGGAACAGTTTCGTCGCAGCTTCTTTGCACTCTAGGGGGATCAGTAAAGGAGTATAATACGATATCGGAGGGAGAAGACGAGGACCCCGCGAAGGACCATAAGATTTGCAGGAGAAGCGAGGATGCGATCTGCGGCCTTCTTTATGACAGCGTGCAGGGCCGGTCTGGGCAGACGGCACAACGTTTCTTCCTCGCACAGCAGCTGTTCCGGCTTCATGAGGGTCGCCGCCGTCTCTGCGATTCCGAGTGTGTCTAAACCACAATAGCACTCACTGTCGATTTCTTACGTATCTCTGCCGTTCGCAAGAACTTCATCGCGGAGTACCGGCGCAACAAGGAAATCCCGTATCTCATCTCGCCGCACTCCTTCTCATTCTCCCCCAGAACCTTCACACATCTCTCCTGAACATCGTGCATCTGCTCTGAGTTGATCTCAACGATTGCTTCGGCGAGTTTGCAGGCAGTCTTCGCGGTAAGCGATTCTTCATTGCTGGCTATGAGTCCAAGCACCATCTTCGCCGCATTCGCGAGGGTGGCATCGTCACATCTCATCGTCGGCACGGGCTCAGGCTTTTTCTCGGAGCTCTGGAGCGCCTCGAAGCACTCGTTGGTGAATCGCACGAACTGTGGTACCCTGGCACAGTGAGCCGCGGCGGAGAGAACCTCGATGGCGGCAGCGATTTTGTACGGTCCCAGTCGGTTGCCGGTTTCCTCTGATAATTCTTTGAATGATTAGAGCAGAGGGAGGATACGAGAGATGAAGCTGAGGTACTGGGAGAGAGTGGCCGGACTCGTGACGGCAAGCAAGCCGATGAGTTTAGGATTGGGCTGGTGGCGGGAGCTGTGGAAGATCAGTCGGTCGTTCCGGGCGGCGGCGGTCATGGCGAAGAATTGTTCCCACATTGTCGCGAGTTCGGCTGTTCCGTGCTACGAAGAGATATGGCGGACAGACGTACCAGACTGAGACAGAACGCGAAGGCAGGAAGATTGTATAGCTTTACGAGGATGCGTTCCGCGTGTGTTATTCCCGTCTTAGTCATGCAGCGCTCCTCACCCAAGAACAGCTTTGCAGCGTACAGTGTCATCAGCGCCTACTCCAGTATGACTTGCCGCCTCCATACCTTTGCATTCCGGGTGACCACGGCGAATCGGACGCAGCAGCTCAGCACCGCTTTGAGGTAGGCCCGGTCCTGACTCTGCAGCGCGTGCACGAGGATGCCGAGGACAATCTTGGGGTCGCATGTGCCTGCCACGAACTCGTATATCGCGGTCTGCTCGGTTGGTCTCACCAGCAGTATCTCCTTGCTCTGTTGTTGTGTCCACAGTGGCAAGAATATCGTGGGGGTCATCAGCTGGTACTTGCTCAGATAGTAGAAAAGCTGCTGGGTCAGGAGCTTCCTGCTCTGGTCAGTCATCGAGAGCACGATGCCCTGCACTTCGAAGGATGGACTCAGCGAGGTCATGAACGTCTTGCAGAGCTCAATTATGGGACAGGTCACGGCGCTGCACGGGACGTACTTCGGCTTCAGTTTTCTTTTGGCTGTCACAGTCACAGGCTTTTGCGTCCGCTTCTTGCCCGTGGTGACTCGCTTCGCCTTAGCCCTCCTCGGCTTCTTCGTGGCAGCCGATTTCAGCGTCTGCGCAGCCGGCTTGACGTCCTCGGGAGCGATCTTGGGGTTGCGGACCCAGACTCGGTCCGTGGGAGGCGCAAAGTGGTCTCTGCTGGGCCGAACCGGCTCGACACTTGCCAGACCGAGGGGCAGGTTGTACCTTGCGGAAACCTTCTGGCACTGCTCCTGCGGCATACGTCTTCGGCACATCCAGCACAACATGTACCCGTATTTGCTCGATATCAGCCCATACACAATCGGATTGGCCTGCGCTGGACCCAGATGCACAGCCGCCCTCAGCTCCGGGTCGGGATACTTCGCCAGCGCACGCTTGTGCTTCAACTCATACAGGACCTTCAGCGCCTCAACGTGCTTCTGGTCGCCGCCGCACAGTGCCTCCAGCCTTCCCAAGCAGGTCTCCACCACGTTTAGATGCACCTCGTTGTCCAAATCTTGCCACAAGAACTTGCAGATGCTCGTGGGCCCGACTAGCGGTAGCTCCTTTGCGAGCATTGCGTATATCTTATGACAACAGCAGTCCAGAGTATCACAGGTACGTCTCCTCCTCCCGTGGGAGAACAGCCGATATGCCACATATGGCCAGAGCAACGTGTTGCGAACCATGACTTGCTCAATCATGGGGAGCGCCTCTCTTTCGCCAAGCAACTCTTGGGTCGCCTTCTCGTGCCACTCCCGCTTTCCGCCTCTGTAGCACCGCAATGTCGGATAAACGAAGAGCGTGCGAAGCGTTTTCCCTATTTCGGAGGTGGCCGTGGTCCTCTTCACGGCTGCCGGAAGCGCCTTCTTCAGTTTTCGCAGCAGGCTGCCGCAGAAATGCGAGTAGAATTTAATGGCCTCGATGCCGGGGCTACCCAGAATCCGTATGATTTCTGTGTCCTCGCCCTGGGACTTCTTGAGGTACCGGCGGAAGGTCTGGAAGTAGAAGACGAATTCGGGCGAGGCGAGGGAGAAGGTGCTGCCCATGGCCTTCATCTTCGCATCCACATATGCACAGGCGAGCTTGTGTGCGTAGTTCAGCATCGCGCATGCAGTTTTCGTGTGTCTATTTCGGGATGAAGTGAGAATGGCTGAGATTACTCGCCGCGGGTCATGTAGCGGAGATCCTTCCAGATTGAGTCCAGCAGTGGCTCCACCCGGGCCAGCATGTCGTCCTTCATCTCTGCTGGAACAGGGTGCTGCGAAACCGCCCTACAGACTATATATAGACAAAGTTGTACAGAGCGAATGCCGGGACCTTGGGATAGTAGTTGACGAGATCCCAGTGCTCCCCCAGATATTTGGTAACCGTCTTCACAGCCTGAAAGCGGTTGAACAGAAGGTGAAGTGGGTTGTACCAGTTGCACCTTCCGTACACTATGTCACAGATGCGTAGCCGATTGGTGAGGAGCACCGACATGTCCCCGTTCGTTTTCGCCCCCAAGCGGATCGCGAGATCCCAGACTTTATTTGGCTGGTCGGTGAACCTCAGGGAAGTCGTGAGGACCGTCGCGATGTCTATCTCCGAGATGCACTCTGTGACATCAGAATGGAACTTCGCATCCAGCCGCTCAAGCAGGGCGAAGTCGCCCCTTTCCAGCGCCAACTCCGCCTTCCTTCCGCATCCTTCTTTCTTCGCCGCCATCTGCTCAGTCCTACCCATTTCGCTCACTCTTCCCCTTACATGATCATCATGCTGAGATCTGCCAGCTCCGGAACCCCTATCGCGCAGCCGAGGATCGACCCTGCATCGCATAGCGGAAGGAGTGCAGGACTCTTCCACTTTTTATATATTTCCGAGCCACAGTCCTGGGTCGGTGCTGAACGCACCGTGGACAGGTACAGTCCGAGCGCCTGGACAAGGATTTCCAGCCTCGCTTTCTCCTTCGAGTCGTCGACTTGTTCGGCTTCACAGAGCTCAATTTTAGCCCGCTTGGCTTGGTACAGATCCACACGTTGGTGGCAGGTTTCGCCTTGGAACTCCTTGTACTCCTCCGCCAAGAGGGAGGGAACCGCAGCCAGGTTTCTGACTCGGTAAAGGTCTCTCCAGGCCTGATAAACTCCTTGGACCATCACGCCGTCCAGGTTGAAGCCTTCTCCCGAATCTAGGACGAAGCGTGGCTTGAGCTGGCCCTTCTGCATGAGCAGTCTCACGGTATCGATCCCAGAGTTCTCCAGCGCAAAGCTCAGAACGTGTCGTCCATCGACCATGATCAGATCTCCGCAGAGGCCCCAGCTATCGAGGCAGGTCTTGACCCACTCTGGGCGCTGTGCGACGACCGCGGCCTCGAGCGGGGAAATCGTCCCTGAACTTCGCATGCTCCTGCACCATTTCTTGATCCAAAGGTTCCGCTTGACTCGGTACGCCCTATTATCATATGCGATAGAGACGGTACTTTGTTTTCTGAGGCGTTCCGAGCGCTTTGCCCATCTGCTCCTTCTTATAGCCTGAACCGAAGGCGGGACTGCCGAAGCGGGCGGTGAACTGGCGGAGTCGTGCCGCGTTCTCCTTGTCCACTGCAGCTCTCTCCTGCCACACGCGCATATCTGTGTGCTTCCCCAAGAATTCCAACACCTCCCATGCCATGTCTGCCTCCTGGCTCTGACTGAGAGCCAAGATCCACAGCGGCAGAGGACGGTAGCCCTCAAGGTTGGACATGCCGCACAGTTCGGGCCGGGCCCCCACGATTTCCTTGACCAGTGCCACCTTCTCGCCCTATCATCGCGGTGTTATCATTCCGAGAGGCGGTACAAGAGTGAGCTTGCGATTGAGAGCAATCAGGTGAAGGCACGTGTCCCACCTGTGGTTTCGGGCCGCGAGCTGTCCCTTCTCGGAAACGTGAAGAACCTCGAGGATTGCGGCGAACCCACATCCTCGACATACGTAGAGCAGCAACGTGTCCTTAGAGGAGACGTCCTTCTGCGACAGGAGCCGGCGAAGGTCAGGTGTGGGGATGGCCTCTAAGAACAGCTTCAGCATGGCGACGGAGCCCTTCTTGGCCACGTGGTGGAGCATTGATGTCTTGAGCTCGGGGTATTCGAGGATACCACTACAGTCGTGGTGGGACAGCACCTTACTCAAGGGGAAGGGCCAAAGGCTTGCGGATCGGCTGTAGAAGCTCAGAGGCAGTCTTGAGGTCGTCCTTGGCGACGGCCTCGTAGAGTCCGGACGAAATGCCCTCAGAGAGCAGGGACGGTATGGTCTTGCCCAGGGCGTTGGGCAACTTGAGGTCGAAGGTGTAATGTCCTGCAGTCAGCAGTCTGTAGGCAAGGACATATTGACGTTGTCTGATCACGAGGTGCATGAAAGTGTCGCCTTGCTGATCGGTAGCATTCATGTTAAACACTTTGGCTAGATAAATCTATGACAATGGGAGGAAGTACCTTCCGGGAACTCGCTCCATGCGGCGAGTACGGTCTCAAGCGTGGCGTAGCGCTTCCTCTTTGCCAGATAATGCAGGGCGGGCCCGCCCCAGGGCTTGCTTGGGCCGACCTTGGACTTTCGCTTCGGCTTCTCGCTGGTGGGAGCCTTGGCCAGGATCGGTTTCGGGATCGCTGACATGTTGAAGAAGGCGAAGAGCTCTGCGGGGGCCTTGGCACCCTTTGCAAGGTTGGTGAAGAGTCTCATGACATCGCGCATGGCCTCGGGCGCCGGCTCGAGTCTGTCAGAAAGGATACAGAAGTGCTGGAATAGTGACAGGCCCAAGTTATCCACCAAGTGGATCGGCTTAAGCTGGGAAACAAGAGAGGAGAAGAGGCCCGCGAGCTTGACGGGGTCCTTCTCGTCGTAGAGCTGGGAGATTCCGGCGTTGAACTCAGTGTTATCGGTCGTATCCATCGTATGCTATCTTGAGTGTTGTATATTGTATCGTAGTATGTGTAGGCTTATAACGTTGCCCCAAAGATCTGTAACTGTGTATCCGATTAGCAATCTGTTCTCGAACGTATATTTCATGATTACCATAATCGGCGTCACATATCTAGGCCTTTCATAGATTATCATCAGAACGGAATGTGCGCGCGTG
>QFZN01006297.1_pt1 | contig 12855 bp, 12 predicted proteins | sample 1740101 | NCBI WGS metagenome assembly QFZN01 (sample SAMN09210849, study PRJNA391713) | Ciliate metagenome, whole genome shotgun sequencing project. | isolation source: combination of 50 Heterometopus sp. ciliate cells from an enrichment culture... | host: Heterometopus sp. ...
CCCAAACCCCCAACACCCCAAAACCCCAATCTCGCTAAATCAGTCGGTGAGACATCCGGTAAATGCGCCAGAAGAGAAACAAAATATTACAGCAATTTCTTTTAAGGAAATGGAGCCACAAAGACCGTACTGCCGTCAATACGTTCTGGAGAAGCACTGCCGCTTTGGAGAGCAGTGTCGATTCCTGCACGCCACCCTGCCTCCCGACGTGTGCAAATTCTACGCCGTCTCCGGCCATTGCAGCGCCGGCGAGACTTGCCGCTTCCTCCACCAGCGTCCCTCTCCCCCTCTAACCGCTTCCTTGCGGCCAGTCGAGGAGCCAAAGGGAAAGTCCAGCCTCCCTGTGAGTCGTGAGGATGGAAAGAAGTCTGAGCCGGCCACGAGGACCCCGTTCATCAAGCAGGGACTGAAGCCCGAGGAGAAGGCCGCGTTCGAGAGGAACAAGCAAGAGTGGGCCAAGTTCCCAACCTATTCTGAATACCTCAAGTCGCTGAAGGACGACAACGAAAAAGATGTGGCACAAGTGCTGAGGAAGTACCAGTACAGCTTTGTGCGCGACCCTGGGACTGCGATGAGCTTCTCCATCCACCATACGTATTTTTGCGCCCCGACACGCTCTCTTTAGTCCCTCGTGTGTCAAGGAGGAGCTGCCACTCTCGTTAGGTGGCGAGTTCATACAGCTTAATATAGCGCTCGACAAGTCTGACATCACTTTCACGATTAAGAACGCGATCGATGCGAGGGTGGCCGAAGAACTAGGAAAGATCCTGAAGCAGATATCGCAGCGTCTGAGTGTGCCGCGACTGTTCAACACGCTGAAGTACCTGGACAACGCGCTGCCGTCCATCTGTTCCCTTGCGATAAAACGAGTCACCTCGCCACCCACGGACCCCAGCAAGAAGGCAGCCGCTGCGGACAAAGAGTGCGGCGCCGACGAGGAAGACAAGAAGGCCTCCACAATCTCCGAGGATAAGAAGGGAACCAGCGGCGAAGGCCACGATCCCGAGGAAGAGGACGGGGAGTCTGGGGAGGACGGCGAGGAAGAGAAAACCTCGGCCTCAGGACCCGACGTGCCTCAGAGTTACATGGACCTCAGTGCAGCCGATATCTATCAGAATGCATACAAGGTGCGGCTATTGACCGAAGGTACAGAGTGACGCAATAACGCAACCGGGAATAGTGCTGGATATGCGGGGGATAAGCATAGGGCACGTGGCCTACATGGTGCTTCAGGCGGCCTGCAAGCAGTGTCATACCGAGATCCAAGCAAATCTTGCGCCCGCCACCGCGAAGACTGACACTCTCACCTTCGCCAGCCAATGTTCAAAGTGCGGCAACATGCTCGCAGTCGCGTACAAATTCGCGATGATCCACGTGAACAACAAGAAGGACCTGGGCTACATCGGCCTGGTGGGCCTCGACATCAAGGATGTGTTGCCATGCAACTTCAAAGTGGACTGTGCAGCCTGCGACACCACATGCAAGATGCAGGGAGTGCAGGCGATCCTGGACTCATACGTATCTCGCGCCCTCACCCGGTGTAGGCAACCTGCCCGAAATGTGGCAAAGGACTGGCACTGCGCATCAGCAAGTACAGCGTGGTCCGCAGCCTGTGGGAGGGCGATGACAAAACCTTTATCAACTCCAAGCTCAAGGCCACAGCAAACGCTAACATAAAGAAGGACCGGACGAAGAAGCTCCGGGCCGGACAGCCGCTGCCGGACTATGGGACCTGCAAGCACTACAGGAAATCGTACCGGTGGTTCAGGTTCCCGTGCTGCGGGAAGGCGTACCCTTGCGACAACTGCCACAACGATGAGGAGGACCACGAGAACGAGGTACGGTCACAGCGAGCATCTGCGGTAGAGGGCAAGGTCGATCATATGCGGCTTCTGCTCCCTCGAGCAGCCGGCCAACAACGAAACCTGCAAGTGTGGTCGCGCTCTAGTGAGCGATGCTAAGGGCAAGGCCTTCTGGGAGGGCGGGAAGGGCTGCAGAGACAGGACCAAGATGAGTCGCAAGGACCCGAAGAAGTACCGACGGACCCCCACTGAGAAGAACGGCAAGCCGAAATAACTATCGCTTCCATTATGTGCATTGACATTGCTCGCGGTGCGCTGACATCGGAATAGCGCATGCACGCACTGTGTGTGTATAAGTAGCGAGCGCAGGCTAAAGTAAAGCATGGTCGTATTATTAATTATTGGAAAAGCTAGAATTGATAGGAGTGTGTTCGCGGCCCAGAACGAGGGTGTGCGACCGAGGAGTGCCCAGCTGTCTGATGGCGTTCATTGCGTCCTCCTTGTTCTTCTGTGCCAGGCTCTCCACATTCAGCGTGCGGAAGTTGAAGTCCATCATCTTCGACTTCTTCCGCTTCCCCGGCTACCCAACTCGTTCCTGATAATTACGAGTGCCTGCCGACTCGGACTGTAGTCCTCCGGCCTGAAGGTCTTCTTTTCGGCGAAGTAGGACGTGTCGGTAGCCGTGGTCACCTTCGGCACAAAAGGCGCCTCTTCCTGTCTTAGCGTGTCCCAGTTAAGACCCTGGAAGAAGGAATGGCGCTTGACCTCCTCAGCACCCGCATGCCCCAGCCGCTTCTCCGGGTTCATGGTCAGCAGCTCGTTTATTAGCCCAGCAGCATCGGGGGAGATCTGGTCGTCGTTGTAGCCCACATTCATCTCGATGTCGCGATGGTTGCCCGTGATGTTGGCGAACACTTCTTCGGGACTCGCCCCCGCGTAGGGCGGGTTGCCCACCAACATCTCGAAGGCGATCACGCCTGCCGACCACCAGTCCGAGGCGCAGGTGTACTTGTTCCCCAGGATCGTCTCCGGCGCCACGTAGTGCGGCGTTCCTATTACGCCGCGGTTGCCCTTGCGGGATTTCTGCCCGGACTCGGTGGCCTCTTCGGCGGAGTCGCGTTCCTTGCTCTCCTGGTCGCAGTAATTGCGGATCCACTTGCGGGTGACGGCCTCGGCCTTGCCCATGGAGAGGCCGAAGTCGGTGAGCTTGAGGTGTCCTGTGGAGTCGATCAAGATATTCTCAGGCTTCAGATCCCGGTGCAATATGTTCTTCTCGTGCAGGCACTCTAAGGCGAGGACGATCTCCGCGATGTAGACGCGACTGTACTACCGCGGGATAGCATATGATACGGAAATACCTTCTCCTCGATGGAGCCGCAGTTCTGCAGCAGGTTGCCCAGGTCGCCGCCGTTCATGTACTCCATCACGAAGAACAGGTAGTTGTCGTTCTGGAACGAGTAGTACAGCTTCACGATGTAGTCGCTGTTAACACTGCGCATGATGCTGACCTCGCTGCGGATGAAGTCTTCCTGAGCCTTCTCGATGGTCTTCTCCCGATCTATAATCTTGAGCGCGAAGTAGTCGCCAGAACTGCGCTTCTTGGCCAGACACACCTTCCCGTACGCCCCCGAGCTCAGTCCCTTGATCACCTCGAAGTCGTCGATCGTGACCCTACCTCCATATAAATCAATCATTACGATTTCGGCGTCGGGCCCTCGGCCTGCGTGTTGCTATGGACCCTGTTCTGTACCACCGAGTTGCACCTCAGATGCTTAACCTCCTTGAAGTAGCAGTTCTGCGTGGAATATTCGAACGCACAGCTCTCGTTCAGCCTGCTGTCCCTCTGATAGTCCGGGTTGCTCTCCCGCCGCGACTCCGCCTCCACGGTCAACGACACGTCCCTCCGCTTGGGCTTCGTGAAGTTATTAAATATGGCCTCTATTTGCTCATCGTACTCAGTTTTGTTTAGCGGCTTGCGATGGGGGAGCACGGGCGAGTAGCAGTGCACCCGCTTATTCCCCTTCTTGTTCGGCGACTCTCCGTTAAATTCATCGAGGTCTTCCCAACTCGTCGGAGGGTTCGCGGCCAGGATCTCCTTTATCTCGTTAAGAATGGCAATCTTGCGCGAGTCCGTGCGGGGAACTGCAAGGAGCGGCGAGTGGGCGCCATCCCCAGTCTCCTCCTCCTGCGCCCCTTTCTGTTTGCTGAACATCGAGTTGCGCAGGGCCCGCTTTCGCAGGTCGCTCTCCGGCTCGTCAAAACTTAAGGCATGCGACGTGGACGCGGTATCGGGTGAGTGCTGGAAGGGCGTTGGAGAGTGGGGCGAGCCATCAGACCGTCCGGAATTGAGAAGAAGCAGCTGTTTCACGCTGGGCTTCGCGCCAGTTTTGTGGAACTTCTCGATGTAATGGGAGAGCACGGAGAGTTCCTTCATCAGTCGCAGCTTGTCTTCCAAGTGCTTTGACAGACGGCGTGCCAGTTCCTCTATGTTCTTCGCGGAGGTGTATGGTCTGGTGCACGCCTTCAGCTCGCATAACAGCTTTTTGATCTGGTTCGAATCTATCGTGTGTGGATGCCTGAGGACAAATACAGGAGTTGTTGTACGACAAGTCCAGGGAGTATGCACTGCGCGATATGTTACGCAGCTTGTCCAGCAGCTCGATTTCCTCCTTGATATTCTATACAAATAATGATTTCTCCCAAACGCTCACCATTGAGAATGTCGGCACATCGGAACGACGCTGCAACTTGGGCACGCCCATGGTTCCGAGGGAGCTGAGAACGGCAGTGGCCGCAGGACTTCCGGAGCCGCGCCAGACCCGCCACTCATCCGACCGGGTGAAGTTCGCCCGTGGCCTTCTCACGACTGGCTCTGGCGGTCTCATGCTTTCTGCCGTGCTGCTGTTCTCCTCCGCCGCCGGTTCCTCCTGCACTGAGGCAGGAATGTATATTATGGGATTGACAGCGGGCTTGGGCGACGGCGGGGACAGCTTCGACTCAATCTGAAGAAAGCGCTTGATGGTCTTCTGCAGCGGGTCGGGGTTGAGGGCGGGAGAGGCGGTGAGGGACGCAGAGATGCCCTTGGCCCCGGGCAGAGACAGGAGACCAGGCTTGGGACGGGAGTGCTGGGTGAGGGCGGTCTCGAGGGCCGCCTTCATCTTCCGCACCTTGGACTGCTGCTGCTGCGGGTGCGCGGCCTCCTGCGGACTTTCCGCCCGCGTCTTGTGCTCCTCCGCCGCCGACGCTTTCTTCGGGAACCTGAACGATCTTTGCATTTTCAGTCCTGTCAATCGGAAGATTGAGTCCTGGTTCCGGGAGAACTGCGACTTCTTGGACTCAGGTCCCATCGCATTCTCAACCTGAACTTGTATCGTGGGCACCTGAAGGTGTCCCTCGTCGGAATTGGGGAGCACGCAAATCTTCGGCGCGTCCTCGTATCCCGGCACGGTCAGCTGCCTCTGGAACGCCGGCCTGGGTTTCCGCGAGCTTCCCGGCATTTTTGCTAACTCTGACAACATGGGCGCCCTCTCGGCCTTTGTGCTTGCGCCCACGCCAAGCAAGCCATGCTTAATGCTCTCGACCTGAGCGAGGGTTATCTTGTTTGACACCGCAGACGCCTTCTTCGTCTTGTTCATCTGCGGTATATTTTGAGCGTACTTCTCAAGAATGCTGCTGGCGCCCTTCTTCGTCCTGGTGAGGAGCTCCTTCTTGGTGCCCTTGCGGGAAGGCCTAAGACTGCCTCATTCTGCGGGCGCGATTACAGGGTGCGAGAAATTCCCTTGATCATCGTGGTGAGCTCCTCGCCGTAGTCTAGCAGGGCGTCGTCCACCGTCTGGAACCGCTTCTTATACTCTGCCCTCTTCTGGCACAGGTCCGTGTGTACCTAAGGGTTTCGCAATAGAGAAGCTATACAATGAACTTGTCAAGCGACATGGTCTGCTCGCAGATGCGGCAGATCAGTTCGGGGGCGTTTGTGGCTCGGTCCTGTATCTCCTTGAACCGCCTTATCTGTTTGACCATGCTTGCGTAGAAGTCCTTTGCATTCTGCTTCATCGCCTTTATTCGGATGAAGAAGGACTTGACGAGGTCACGGGCGCCGAGGGACTTGAGGAAGCTCTTCTTCCAGACTATGCGACGCTGTGGTTTCCGCGTGGATACCCTTGCTCCGCTGAAGATAGTAGCAGCGGGCATACTCCTCCAGCACTTCGTCCGACACCCTGATCTTTTCCTTGTCCTCTTTTGCCTTGGCGGGCTCCTCCTTGCTTCTACGACATCCATGCACTAGTGTGGAGTACTCGAGCTCCAAGCCAAGTTGATCGGCCATCTGCTTTGTGGTCAGCCTGAGCGGGCCCGCTTCTTCAACGTCTGCAGCTGACGTACTGAATTTGTCAACATCTTTATTTGACTTGTTATCCTCCTCCTTTAGAAGCATCGAGTAGTAGTCCACCCGATATAGGCACAGACGCAGCCGCCTCATCAGCCACATGATAGCGCTACACATTATCGGCACGGTAGGGTACTCTTGAACTTCCTGGATATTGTTGTCAGCAGTTTCGCTCTGCCGGAGCGAGAAGAAGCCCAAGAGGTCGGCGACCACGGATTCGAAGCACTCGGCAATGCGAGTGCAGGACTGCGGGTCAGAAACGAGCAGGAACAGGTTCGAGTTCAGCATCTTCTTGCACATGGCCAGGACAACCTTGAGCTGGAGGGAAATAGGCGAGAGGAGGGTGGCGTTCTGGCTGCAGATGTCCTCCAGCGACCCCCTTAGCTCCTCGAGGTCGTCCCTATACTTAGCCGATAGCATTGCGTCTTACTGCACTCCTGACCATGTGCAACATCAACTTGAGGTGATGTCTGTCGACCATCTGCGAGTAGCCCTGCATGTCGCTGCTCAGGTTGCGCAGACCGTGAAGGACCGGCCGCTCCCAGCGCCAATCTGCAGTGGCCGTATAACGTTAAATGTTACCGGAACGAACGACAACGGCTTCGCTGGGGGACTTGTTGTCGGCAGCCTGAACTGGCGCTGTAACTGCGGGTCTTCTTCTGTAGCCTTGCGGGCAACTAAGGGACCTCATAGTGTATGATTTATCTTATTATCGTTCTAATATATACATGCCGATGGCACGTTATAATCATTTAGCTATATCTAATTTCTTTAATAAATTTGCATAGCATAACTTTTTATCTAGAATGGCATTACTGCGTTTACAGGATTTCCACGGTGGAGAGTTTATTTATCCACCCACCATGTTATCATCGTTGCCGATATATTGTGTGGCGCGGCACTTTACAGTTTCATGTATATTCACGTGCCACCACTCCGCATCGTCTCGCGCATCCAAATTTGAGCCCGTTATCTGTCCCGCCGCCAAGTTATATACAACAACAATAAACAAAGCAGGGATACAAATGGAAGGAGTGAGCAACGAAAAAATCATAGAGACTGTGAAGCACGCCATGTCTTCTGTCTACACTATGGCCAAAAGCGAACTCCATCGCGCCGGCTACCTGCGTCAGACCATTCTTGACCTTGTGGGCATCTACATCACCGCACCCACGGTCCTCCTGCTCTTCGAGGAGATCTGGCTCCGCTCCTACTCCCCCGCGGACTCCACTAAGCCGGACGCGTACGAGGTCATGTGCAGACTCTCGGTGTTTGAAACCCTCTGCAAGGACTTCCTCCACGGCGCCATCGCCCCGCCGCGGATCATCAAGTATACAGGACATGTGTACGAGGCAGTGAAGTGCTTTCTGGTCGACCGCCGGACCTACCGAGCCGCCGCCGACTGGTTCTCCGAGGCTTGGCTCAACAAGGAGTTTGTCGCCTGTCTGTACAAGCTCGTGAAGCAGGACCTGCTGTCCAAGATTAACCTGAAGGAGTTCTTGTCCGGGGAGGAGCTGAGGGGGATGCACAAGTATCTGCACTATTTCTATGCGCGGGTGGCATACTCAAAGGTCACCGACGAGCGGAAGCACAGCATCATCCGCGAGGCGATACGCATCCTTCAGGTAGAGGAGAGCTCGCCATATTACGCCCAGCTGACAGGGACGGGCGCCAAAGACCCCGAGTTCCTCCACCAGGTGCTCTTCAAGCTTCACCGCAGGCTCGAGCTAAATTTAAAGTACAAGCTGCAGTGGGAGCTGGAGGAGAAGCTCAAAGGACGCGTCCTGTCCACCATCAAAGAGGGACTGCGAGTCCGCGAAGTCTTCGCCGAGTGGCTGCGAACTCGTCAGATCACACCTTCCGAAGCCCGACTCCTGAGTGCCATAAGCTTCATCTACAACGAGACCGGCGACAAGGCCACCGAGGACCACACCGACTACACCCTCGACTTCCTCATGATCTCCGAGGCAATGGTGTCCCGACAGTACAAGGCCAAGCGCAGGGCTGCCAAATACAGCAAGATCGTGGCATTCACAGGAGTATGGCAGATGCTGCTGAAGCTGGAGACGGTTTCGCCGTTTTTCCAGGACGCGGTCATCCTCAAGGCCATCGCGGTGTACAAGAAGCTCATAAAGGACCCCGATGTCGCCAAATATGCCGCCCTCGGTCTTAATCTGCTGTCGAAGATCATACGGTCGGATGAGTACATCGCGAAGTACGTCGACGGGGTTATCCCCACTATCGCGTTTGGCATCTGCTTCAGTCCCAAGCCCGCAGTGCGCAAGCAGCTCTTCAAGGTCCTCGACGACTCTCTTAACTACTTTTTCACGTGCAGATACACCCTGGAGTCTCTGCAGAAGCTGCAGTTCATCAACATGGCCACGATCTCGCAGGAGCCGCGGTTTTCCCAGCCCGGGAGGTTCCGCGAGATGCTGTACAAGGAGCGGGAGACGGCCACCGCGGCGCTCAATTACATGCTCGACTACCTGCCCACCGCCAATATCTATTCGCAGAACCTGATCCTGATATACCTGGTGGACATCCTGAGCGGGAGCGAGACGCACCTGGAGGGACTGCGAAGACTGACCGAGGACGACCCGGAGCTGCTGCGCAAGGTTTGCCAGAACATCCTCCGCGTGAACAAGTGCTACACCATGCACAAGCTCGACATCTACCTCGCCCAGTCGTGCGCACACTGCATCCAGATCCTGGGGCCGGGGCGGGTCTCGTCGAACCTCAAGGACTTCTCCGAGGAGGGCTGGATCGAGCCCCACAACTTCATCGACCTCAAGCGCAACTGCGACGCCCTCGGCGAGCGTCTCCTCCTCTATCTCCAGACCCTTGCCTTTAAAGCAAACAAGTACTTCCACAACTACATCATGTCGATATGGAAGCTCAAGTATCTGCTATATGTGGACCAAAACGGCGACCTGCTGCGGAAGATCCCGGACAACGTCAACAGCTGCTTCTACTTCCCGGAAAGCGGCGGGTACAAGCGGATCAACCAGAAGTTCATTGCGGCCACTCAGGACTCCGCCAAATACAACGAGCTTCTGAGCTACGCGACGACGAAGGGAAATCTGAAGTACCTCTGTCTGTACCTGATCGCGAACATCGGGGACGAGAAGATGCGGCCGGTATTCCGCGAGATCGAAAGCGTTGTCAGAGCCGACACCAACATTCTGATGAATCTCATCCCTATCCTCATCTACCTAGTGCTATACAACGCCAAGGAAGAGGAGGAGGGCAGCAGAATTGCGAAGCTGATAACCTCGTACCTGTGCGAGATAATATCGGGCACAGTGTCGGCGCACAAGCAGATCGTGTTCTACACCCTCGGATACCTGAAGAAGGTGAAGGTGGAGGAGAGCGCGAAGATCCGGCGCGACGTGAAGCACACTCTGAAGATCAAGTGCAGCGACGCGTTCCTGGAGACCTTCGGAGCGGACTCCTCCGCGGCCGACAAGCGTTCCAGCCAATCCCAGTCCGTCTCCAAGTACCTTTCCTCCAGCGGCGACATGCGTGCCTCCCTTCGTACCGGCCGTCTCATTGCCCTGTTGATCAAGGGCATCCCCCGCATTGAAATCATCAAGGCGGCGAAGAGCATCAGGGCATACAAGGTCGCGTTGTACTACTTCGAGGAAGAGTGCAGATCCAGGGCGGAAAGCATGAAGCTGGCGTGCAACTACATATTCAGCGTGCTCAATCGCGAGGAGCTCGATTTGCTCATCGACATTTACAGCAACGTTAACAAGGAGGACATAAGGAGCGAGTACTTCAGCGGGATAATAAAACCGAGCCAGTGGATGCTGAACCCGTCGCCAGACAAGGCGCAGGTCATGGGCTACGAGCAGATGGTCATTCACTACTGGAGAAAAGGGACGTGGGAGGCGCTCAAGGCTGAGGTGGACAAGGTCAACCTGGCCGAGGTGCTGAAAAACAAACGCTCGATGATTGACTTCTCGTTCTCTGACACCACGTTCCTCGCCTGCATCGCGAAGCTCCTCTCGCTCATACATACTCTTGTCCACCACAGTTCGGCCAAGCAGGAGGAGGATCAGTACAAGATAATCACGGGGTACATCATGTTCATCCAGAAGGAGATTATGACGGACCTCTGCGGCGCGAGCAGCACCTCGACCTACATCCACTCGTTCAACCTCTACGTGCTTCACGAGATCAGAAAGTTCGTGGAACTGATCAAGCGGGTGATCATAGCGCCTCCGGCTGGCCGACCGCTGCTCGAGGCTTTCGCCGAAGAGCCTACCAGACGCGAATTCGACGAGCTCTGCAGAATATACTTGGATCGGGAACGGCGACTTCTAGGCAAAGATGTGGACCAGCTCAAGACGCTCTACTTCGCCTTGCGTGCGCTGTTCCAGATCGTGGGATTGACACACTATGTGATCCTGTACACGGAACGACTGGCGGTGCTGCTGTCCAAGTCGCGGGAGGACTCAATAGACGCACACATGTTGTTCCAGGAGTGCGAAGAATACAAGGAGAACATCCCCGACTACGAGCTCCAGTACGCCAAGACGCTCAGTTCTCTTGCAAACGAGTATCAGGCGGTGCAGTTCCTGCAGAGCAAGATGGACAAAATCAAGGAGAAGGCGCGGCAGGTGGAAGGCATGCGGACCAAGACGCTCTTCCAGGGCATAACGGCTTCCCGAATATACGAGCGATCTCTGCTGTATCTGATGAAGCTGGAGGAGCGGCTGAACCCCAAGGACAAAAACCTCGAGTCCTCCTACGACGCGCTCCTGACCATGGCCAACGCCAAGACTTGGGAGAAGGCCTACTTCCGATATGCCAAGTATCTAGAGGGACTCTACAAGGGCGAGAAGATCAAACTAAAGCTAGACAGACAGCAGAAGATAATGACGCTGTACTTCATGTCGCTGGAGTACGGACACAGGTACATCTGGCAGAGTCTCCCCAAGGCCCTCAACATCTGGTTTAGCTTGAACGCACAGAAACGGGACAACTTGTCCGAGATGAACGACTTCGTTAAGAAAATCCTCCAGAAGCTGGAGCTATTCAAGATCGCAACCGCGGTGCCGCAGCTGGTGAGCAGATATGCCCACGAGTCAACAGCAGTTGTCAGCGTAATACAGGACATCATCGCGCGGCTGACCGCAGAATATCCGCTGCAGCAGGTCTGGTGGCTCATGAATTATTACACATTCAAGGAGTCGGGCGGGAAGACGGCGATAGTGTGCAGCCAGGAGAACCGCATCCAGCGGGGGAGCGAGCAGAGCAAGCTTAAGCAAGAGTTCGGTACCATCACTTCGCTGATATTGGTAGCCCGGGGAATAATCGAGCGGGTCAAGTCGCTCAACGCGGCCGCATATGCAAAGGTTATGGAAGGGGAGCGGGTCTTCACGGGACTGAGGAACCTTTCGGAGACCGACACCGACCGCGGGGAGACACGACCCATGCCTCGCGACCTGATGGAAGCTCGCAGCGATGTTCTCATAGTGCCGCTGAGAGAGTGCCTGTTCTCGCAACTCCCGCCAGTGGACGCGACCAAGGAAGAGATCGAGAAGCACCGGGTGTACAAGCCGAACCCCGTGATGATCCGGTCGTTCGAGCGCACCTTCTTCACAATAAACTCGAAGGACAAGCCGAAGAAACTCGTGATCATAGGATCGGACGAACGCAGCTACCAGTTTTTGCTGAAGGCAGACAAGTCCGGCGATCTCTCCAAGGAGGCCAAGTTCATCAACTTCATCGAGGTCATTAACCAGATCCTCAAGTCGGACAAGGAATGCGTCAAGCGGAATCTCCAGCTCCAGACCTATGCAATAGTCAACTTGTCGTCAAGCAACGCCATGATCGAGTGGCTGAAGAACACCGTGACGCTGCACAAGGTGGTCACCGATCTTTGGTCGGAAAACGGAATCGAGGCGGACACGCTGGCGATAACCGCGATGTGCAAGGCGCGAAGACTCGACAGGAATCGCTACGGCAGCATCTTCCCCACAATTCAGGAGAAGGCCAAGCCGGTGCTATACCGGTGGTTCCTCAACCGTTTCTCCGACTGCGACTCTTGGTACAATGCGAAGATGAACTTCGTGAGGTCGTCGGCGGCCTGGTCGATGGTGGGACACGTGGTCGGCCTGGGGGATCGGCACGGGGACAACATTTTGCTTAACAACAGCAATGGGGAGGTGGCGCATGTGGACTACGAGTGTTTGTTTGAGAAGGGCTTCCACCTACCAATCCCGGAGGTCGTGCCGTTCAGACTTACGAAGAATATAGCGGACACATTCGGAATGTTCAGGGAGAAGACGGAGTTCACGATAACGTGCGACGTGGTGCTGAAGGCGCTGTATCGGAACGCAGACAACGTGATAAGCAATCTGTATGTGTACGTGCACGATCCGCTGCTGGAGAAGGCGTCAGAAGGACCGCTGGACCCGAAGAAGGCGATTGAGCAGGTGAGCGAGAAGCTGGAGGAGTGCGCAAAAGGGACCAAGGAGCTGGTGCAGCGGCTGATCTACCAGGCCACCAGCGAGGAGAACCTGAAGAGGATGTTCATCGGGTGGATGCCCTGGATGTAGCGGAAGACTGATTATCGACTGAAATCGCGGTTGCGAAAATGAGAATGTTTGGTGTCTGTGCGCTTCTCTCCTATTCTGGGGTGTTGGGGTGTTGGGGTGTTGG
>QFZN01006787.1_pt1 | contig 12848 bp, 11 predicted proteins | sample 1740101 | NCBI WGS metagenome assembly QFZN01 (sample SAMN09210849, study PRJNA391713) | Ciliate metagenome, whole genome shotgun sequencing project. | isolation source: combination of 50 Heterometopus sp. ciliate cells from an enrichment culture... | host: Heterometopus sp. ...
ACCCCAAAACCCCAGAGACAGACGCGAAACGGACACAAGCGCTCCTGAATTCGTGCGCATTAAACACAGAATATTATCGACTGCAGGGCCTTGGTCGACAGCTTGACCTGCGCATACGTCGGAGGAAGGTGTTTGGGCGAGCTCTCAACGCTGTACAAGTTGTGGAACCTCCGGTATGGCCGGGCTACCGATCCGCGGTTTCCTGCTAACTCCTTATTCTGTCTCTCACCAAACTCTTCTCGTGGCTCGTCTGTTGTCTCTTTATGAACCTGAGAGATTCCGAACTTTGAACGCATCTCCCGAGGCTCCATGTGTCTTCTGAGCTGCGTTGCCAGTTTTCTCTCTAGTTCGGCATCGTGCTTTTCGAGGACGCGCATGGAGGCGCGGATTTCCCTTACGCTCAACTGCATTCGTTCCTCCCGCTCTTCCAGCGCTGCTCCACGTCCCTCCCAGCAGCTTGCGTTGCATCTGTCGTTCGGCTTCCTGCTTTTCCAAAGTGTGGAGGAGTTAGCGTTCTTCGCCGAAGAACGGAGAGTGAAGGCCGCCCGCTGGGAGAGCCTAAGGGCGGGAAGAGATGAGGAGCCGCGGAGGGGTGGAAGACCAGATTCCAGCTGTTGGTTTGTGCAAGGATTATGAAACGCCAGCGGCGACACTCTGGCGACTGCAGTTGTAGTGTCCAGCGACATAGTGTGCGAGTCCCTATATAACGCTGCAATTTATTATAATGCAGCGAGAATAAATGGAGAAATAGGCTGGGCTATCATCATAATTATCATCGTACACACACCGAAATGCGTTGCGCTGATCCTTCTATATCTCTCTCACAAACACACAGCAAAATCTCAGCATAAATCGCGTATGCAGTTATTTCGCCGTCCTATTTCTTAGCCGCATCCCGCACCTGCTCTGCCTCCGGAACTTCGAATCCCTCCAAAGGCTCTCCAGGCTGAACACAGAGTCGTCCGGTCGCCAGACATTCAGGGCAATCCTGCGAATATATTAGACGGCCGTCGGTCTCCTTGCGATACACACACTTCGGCCGATGATATAGCGCCCCGTGCGCCCTCACCGGGCCCAGCTTGCAGAAGCAGACGGTGCAGAACTCTTGTCCGCACCTCGGGTTGTAGCACCGCGACTTCTCTGCCCCCTCGATGCACAGCGAAAAGGTCAGACAGTGAGGACAGGGGAGCAGACTGAAGCTGAGCTCTTCGCTCGTGTTCTGCTTATAGCCTGCGAAGTACTCCGCGTGCATCTTGGTCAGCTTATTGCGATATTCCTTTCTGCTGGCACGAGAGCATTTGGAGCCATCGTGAGAATTGCCACAGCGACGACAGAACTGGGCTTGGCATTTGGGACACTTCTCGTTCCATCCCCCGACGTTGCCAATCTTCGCCCGGGCGCCACACTTGGGGCAGAGCACGAGCTCGCGCAGCGGACACACCAGTTCTCCGCGTTGAACCAGGGCCGCGAACTGTCGCTGTGCGTCCCCAGACAGCGCTAGCTTCTTAAAGAACGAGAGCGTCAGAAGTGCGGTGCACCCGTTTGTGGGACACTTTATGTCTAAGATAGTGGCCGCACCATTCTTGTAATAATTATCCAGAGTCCTATCGAAAATACAAGATGCTGTCGCCAAAAATACCTGAGAATGCAGGGCCTGCATATACAGTGCGAACAACTTGTGACCGCACCCTGGTCCTTGGACACATGCAATCCGCAGCGGTTGCATACCAGCAGGTGAATCGCGGCTCTTGCTGGCTTCTTCGCTCTCTATATGATTTCGGGAGAGAATCAATACGGGGTCCGGCTCGTAGACGAAGGCATGGGGCAATCGGTACTCCGTCTTGCGCATTTCCACGTTCACAACGCAGTTGTACACGAACTTAAACTGGCAGCCGGGGACGGGACACTCGGCGGAGCCTTCAAAGCTTGGCCGGGGCAGCCGCGATAGTTCCTCTTGCCGCATGTATCGTTGCAGGCATTCTCTGCAGATGGTGTGGTTCCGATGAAGGAAGCTGACGGTGGTGCCGGCTTTCCCGCAGATCATGCATTGCTCCACCCGGATCTACTCGACGGTCAATGTCGCTTCAAGAATACATCTGCCCCCGCGAAGAGCTCCTGGTACTCCTTCCTCTTTCCCATGAAGACCCTCGCCAGTTCCCGCACAGTCAGAAAGTAGAAACGCTTGGCCAGGTCGCACAGAGGACATTGGACGACGAAGGGCCCCTCCTTGACGAGCGCCTTCTTCCACGCACAGTGTTTTTGCAGGTCCTCCACGGGAACTTCGTGTCCGCAGCCCAGTTTCACTGTTCTTTCGCCAGGCGGGGGTACGGCAGCTGCACTTGCGCTTACAGCAGCCCGCACGTTGTTCAGCAATTTCCTTGTCTCCTCCGTTTTAAGAAGAGCCTGGAGAGAATCGAGGTCGTTGTACAGTCTGGAGGCTTTCCGCTCGAAGTCTTTGCGCGCGGACTCGGGCAGCGCCTCCTTGATTTCCCTGTCCAGCGATGCGGGATGTGTTAAGAGCGCGCCCAGCTCCGGCGCCGTGGGCAGGACCTTATAGAAAGTCTGGAAGAAGAGTTTGCGCCAGCCATCGGCTATAGAGTTGAATACTAGGAAACAGTCCTTGAGTTCTCCGGTGCGGTAAGCCACCACGCACTCCTTGTCGCTGTTCGACACGTATATGGAGACAGGGTTGAATATTAGACCCTTGCTCTCCACGCGCACGGTCCCGTCCACACCAAAGGCGGCGTCGCTGGCGGGCACGACCTCGATCCCGACCTGCAGGCACTTGGCAATCCTGTCCACGGAGCCCGCGGAGGGAAACTGGCGGGCCTCCTCCGGGCCGGAGACCTCGCATATGTTGTCACAAAGCATCTTGTGGCCTATTTATGGCTATGATCTTACAGTGAGCAGTCGCTGCGTGGGGCCCTTAGAGGCGAGAACCTCGAGGTCGCTGATGAGCGACTTGAAGACCTCGGGGTCTTTTTCGTCGAAGGCGCAGAACTGTCCGGGCATCTTCTGGGCCCTTGCTCTATTGGTAGGTTGGATATACGAACGGGAGATTACAGGTTGACGCATGACTTAAGCACGCCCTCGTTTTTCCTCAACCTCTCGCAGTAGGCGTAGGCGATGGCCACGTACGGGGCCTTGGTGGAGGCACGTATGGCTCTTCCGCAAGGATACTGTTTCTCGATGACGCTAAGAGCCTATATAGCTACCGTGTTGGAGAGAAGGGAACCTTTTCGCCGGTGATGAGTTCCTTGATGGGCTTGGGAAGGTCCACTTCGATGTACGCGTCCACGCGGATCGTGAGTCGCTTCCTGTCCTTCTTCTCTTCCTCCTGCTTGCTCATAATTATCGCGATTATTATTACTTTTCTGCATCGTCGGCCTGATTATATATCTTGGACATCAAGTTCTGATGTGAAGGAGAACACACGACTTGTGCGCGGCTATTTCTGTGGATGAAGCGATGAATTATGTTAGGAGTGATATTCAACGATGTACGCCGGACAAATCTGATCTATGCTCTTCACAATGTATAGTCCGTCGTTGGCGTAGTAGAGCGAGTCTGCATCCTCCCTAAACAAATCGTGCATTCCATCATACCCAGCGAAGCCCTTCGTTCTGTCCTCAACGCGAATGCACTTCCCAAGTTCCACAGCCGCCACCAGTATCTGTTTCTCCTTCAGCTTCAGCGAGATATCAATGTTATTGGTGAAAACCAGTTGTGCGCCAAGCTTGCGCTCAACGACCTTCCGCTGGTCGGCGCGGGAGCCAGCGTAGAACAGCACCTGCGCCGCCCCGGAGGCCAGCCGGGCCCGGAAGGTCTTCTTCGTCTCCGCCCGCGCTCTTCCTAGCAGGCCAACGGCGTCGTGAAGAAGGAGTCGGCGCAGACAGAATAGCTTCGACAGCGCCTCCCGGGCCTTCCCTTCCGTTCCTCGAGTCAACTCTTCGCAGAGGAACCGTTGCAGCTGTCTCATGTACTTGACCTCTTTTCTTACGCTTTTCGTCCCCGTCTCCTCTTCTTTAGATGCGGCGCCAGACTTGGGTTGAGTCATGGTGCGTTCCCATTGGCTTTTTGCCCGTCTGCGAGCCATCGGGCCCTTCCTCGGCTCGAGGCTCCGTCTCGGCCGGCCCATTTCCTTCAGCCCGCACTCCGAGATGAGCGTGTCGAGAGTGATGTACCCCACGCGGGAGGCTGTCTTGGTCAGATCCACGATGGCATCGCTCACAGTCTTGCGTCCTGCCGGCGCCATCTCCATCAGATCTCTTGCCAGCTGGTTTATGCAGGTCGCCGGAATTGCCCGATTCCCCTTGCTGTGCCGAAGGAATAGCGCCTTCGCCGCCTCCGCGTCAAGCAGCTTCCTTGCTGGGTTCGAATCCGCGGCGTCCGTCTGCACGTTTACGTGAAAGGTCTGCGGCTGCATGAAGCTGCTGTTGCCGCCGCTCGAATCCGGGTCGCAGACGAAGGAACGGGAGATGGCAGAATTGGCGCGGGAGACACGTGTCTGGGTGAAGGAGGTAGACTCCACGGTGGCGATGCGTTGTTTCAGCTGTTCGATGTTGCTGTCGTAGAACTGCTTCTGCGCGCCCTCATTTTCTTTGTTCTGCCGCACCGCCCTGACCAGCTTGCTCATCTTGTGACGCATGTGATGGAGCTTGCGCTCGTTGTCCTCGCATTTCTTCTGGATTGTGCGCAACGCTTCCTCGGAAACGACCTCCTCCGCGGGCTTCCTGGACCGGAAACTGCAGTCGACTGTGCGTGTCGACATGTTCTTTGCCTCCTTGTATCGGTCCAACTTCGTCCTGAGGTCGCTTCTCAGCGCGTCCAGCTCTTCTCTGAACACCTTCCGGAACTCTGTCGCTATCTTTCCCACGATTTGTCTGCTCGGCTCCTCGCGGCATTCCGAGACATTTGCAGAGTCTCTAGGCTTTTCCTGGAGACTTCGACGGTCCGCAACTTTTCCTTCGCCTTTGATATCGAGCGCAGCAACAAGTTCGCGACTTTCGTCACGATCGGCGTCAGGAAGATAGTACTGGTTTTGCAGCGGCATGTTCTTGTCCTTCATGCTCATAACAGGACTGAGCCCACTGTTTGTGCAGGGCTGTTCCTCGCTCCGAATATGCTGGAAGGACTTTTCGTTGTCGATTGTATCGGGCACAGTAGGGTTCTGTCTGAGACTGTTGGTGCTCGCGGTCGTAAGCTTTCCAGTCGTCTTCTTCCGGAACTCGTCCAGCGCCCCCGCAAATTCTTTCACATTGGCGTTGAATTGCTGAGAGAGGTCGTCAATGCTTTTGCGGTCTTTTTCCGGAACCCGATGCCTGACCTCGCAGACAGAGGTGGGACGAAGGTCGGGGACCGGGTCAAGACTGCTGTTGTGAGGCTCTAACTGAGAGCCGGCCCGGATCGCCTCCGAATCCGGTTCTCTGAGGATGGATGAGACGTTATTCTGCTCGCCACGAGTGCTGCCGAAGTGGTGGCTCTGTCGCAATACATCGTGCTTAGATAGTTCCTTCCTCGCTGAGTCCATGATCTCGTGGATTTTCACCAGCTGGGTGTCCAGTGTCTCGGTCAGCTTGAATAGACGAGTGTTCTTCATGGTGTCACCCGCAGGCTGCTGTGAATAGTAGAGGAAGGTATTGGCACGCTCATCATTTGTAACGGCGACCCCGTCGATCGTGGTGATGGTTTGCGAGAAATTGTATATCAGCGCGTAGCGGTACAGGTCGGTCTCCTTCCGTTCCGACTCCACGTAATAGCCGGAGTTAAAGAGGTTCTGGCGGGCGTCAACCTTGGCGAGCGTGGACATTTTGAACAGTTCCTCACAGAATCCATCCTGACTCTTTATCTGGTTAAAAGAGATGCTGAGGTCCTTGAGGCTTCGCAGCAGGGAAAGGTTATCCGCGGTCCTCAGCTGGTTGTGGCTATGAAGCTTGCTGTTCGGCTGTACCTTATGTCGAGAACCTCAAGCTTCTCCAGCGCGGGAAGGGACGGCAGCTCGCTGATAGAGTTGTCCGCGACCGAGAGCTCAACCAGTGTCCCCAGTCCTTCCGCGAATCGCAGCGAGGTGAGCTCATTGTCTGCCAGGAACAGTTTGGTCAATCCCGGAAGGCGCAGCAGTGGCAATCTAACAGCTAATTTGCATGCTGGGATACGTGTGGATCTTGTTGTGCGAGAGGGAGAGGACCTCGATATGGGCGAGGCTGTTAATCCCGACACCCACAGCCTCGATCCTGTTCCGGTCCAGCTCGACCTGCCTCACGTTCTTCAGCACAAAAACTGCGTCGATTTCCCCCAGCAAGTTGCTCCTACATCACATGTTTCGCGTCATCGTATACTTGGCACTGAGCCGCTCAAGACAGTCGCGGGAGCCCGCAAACTCCAGCTCACAGATTTGGTTCCCGTCCAGCCGGAGTTCCCGCAGTCCTCGGGTCTCCGCGCCGACGGTCCAGGCATGCAGCTTGTTCTGGTCGAGACACAGACACTCGATGTGTCTCATGTTTTGCAGCAGTCTGGTCCGCTCGTCGTCGCGCAGTCCGTTCCCGCTCAGGTCGAGTACTCTCAATCTCTACGGGGGCGAATGTCGTTTGCTGCAACGGTACCTTAAGCTCGGTTAGACCGGAGAGGTCGCACTGGGCGAGAGCATTTGACCCTAGCAGCAAGGTCTGCAGTCCGGCGCATCGTTCGATTCCCTCCAGCGACGAGACCCTGTTCTCCGTTAAGTCCAGATATTCGAGCTTGGCGGGGAGCCCGACGACGTAGGAAAGTCGGTTCCGTCTGCAGGAGAGCTTCCTCAGGTTTGGTGGGAGAGTGTCCAGCGAGGAAATTCCGCTGTCGTCCAGACAGAGTTCTGTATCCGTTCTTTCCCCGATTTGCGGCGTGGCTACTAGGAGCTCTAATTGCGACTGTGTTATATACATGGGAGACTTGCCGGAACGTGAGAGGCCAAGCGAAGATGACTGATTGGGGGCTTCTTCTTCTCCTTCCTTCATCTTTTTAGCAATTCAAATTTGTTTGAACGTGTGTCGGGCACTATCATTTGGACTGAGAAGCGTTGGAGAAGTGTAAGCCTCCATTAAATTCGGCGAAATATATACGTAATAGCAAGAAGCGTGGATGCTGTCATGAGACTATTATATATCACAGCGGCGTGTTCGTTTTATATTACAAAAATGGGCTGCGCATGCTCCAACAGTCGGACGGCCGCGACCCTCGTCTATCAGTACTCATTGGAGACATCCTCGCCCGAGCGGCTGCTCTATCTAGCAAAGAAGCGCGCGCAGGTGCTCAAGCTGTTCGAGAACCTGGTGGCTGCCCCCGCCTCGCGTCCCGGCCTGGACGAGTGCATCCTTGCGCTCTCCAAGGGCTGTCAAGGCTTCATAGCCACGCCGTCAGGAGGGGAGACCTCTCTCATAAAACGCTGCATCGACCAGCTGCTGCCTCTCAAAGTCTCCAACGAAAAGGTCGTGACCGCCTTCCTCGACTTTATACACGATGCTGTACGAAATCTTCAAGCACACAATGGAGATAGAATAAGAGCGTATCCAAGCTGGAGACGAAGTTCGGACGGTACCACCACCGGAGCTCGCAATATATGCTCAAGTCGATCTGCAGCATCTCCAAAGATGCAATGCTTGAACTGCTCAAACAGGAGCCGGAATACCTGGTCAGCTTCGTCTTTTGCGTCCTGGGCATCTTCCGCTACACCGCAGTACGAAAGGGATGATGGCAAGATTATGGATAGGGATTGAACTTCCGCGGAGGAGTGAGGGAGGACAGAAACGCGCTGCGGTTCATCGTGAGACTGCACAAACACCTGGCATGCATCTGCAGGAAGGTAGCGCCCGTGGGACGCCGGGTTCTGGTCCGACGATTCCGGCGAGACTTCTCTCGTATGTTCTCTGATCGCGTATGCGATCGTTCTCGGTAGAAGCGGCGACCATCGCGGAACTATGTGCTGTCGGCACCGGCGGGGGCACGAAATCTCGCGGCAGGAGTCTATTCGATTCCATCATGGCCGGATTTGCAACGAGCAACAGGCCGAGCCCGCTGTTCGACGAAGCGACCATGACGCAGGTGCGAACTGCCCTGAGACAGGGGCAGATGGAGCCTGAAGAGGATTCCGAGCCGAAGCTGGAAAGCTGCGCATCGATCAACGCGCGTCCTGCCCCAGGACCAGAGCCAGTCTCTCCATTTGTGGTACTCATGGGGGATTCGCACTTCTCAGATGCGCTGGTCGACCTGCTAGCACAGGACGAGGCTGCGGAATTTGAGCTTGTGGGCGAGCACTACTGCTGTGCTGACAACTGCGTCACCCTCCTCCCGAGATACGTTCTGAGCAACCTGGTACGAAGCATGTACACGAGGAACGAGACACTGGAGGGAATTTTGATCTGCGCAGAGTGCGATGCGAACAAGGAGCTTTTCCCGGAGAAGACAGTTCGCCGAAAGACCGAGCTGATCTTATCAGACCTGTTCGAGCTCTTCCGTCCTCTCCCCGTCAACAGGAATCTTGTCTACGTTATTCACAGCGCAGAACTGCTGGATGAACCATTTTTCAAGACGCTGCGACGGTGCCGAGACCTGTTTCCGGACTACGTGAAAGTCGTGCTTGCGATGAGCGAGGGTCCGCAGAGTCGTCGGGCCCTGTCGATGCTCAGTGGCTCCACCAACATCCCGGTCCGCGCCAGGGCCTTCTGGCCGGATCTGTACTTCTACATTGCAGCACGATACGTGGAGAAGCCTGACGGGGAGCTTCTCAAGGCTTTTCGCGACTGTGCGGGTGACACTATCGAGAAGCTCAAGCCCATATGCGAGGCCCTGCAGGGGAAGACTGGCCCGAGAAGGCCGCTGCAGAAGAGGCAAGCGATTGACATAATGCTGACCGTGGGGGTCAAGACTAAGGCAGCGTGGATACAGGAGACGATGAAACGGATAGACCAGTACGGGAAACATGAGACGATAGAGAAGATCCTGCTATTCCTGCTCGAGGCCCGTTCTCCGGTCCCGATCTATCTCCTCGAAGAATGGTTCGGGATAGACGTATCGGCAACTGCGATGCAAGTTTTGGGAGAGTTCGCACCGCTCTTCGACTTCAGCACGAGCACGCTGCTGCCAGACACCACATTGCGCATTCGGCACAAGCGGCTGTGGCGATCTGCGCTGGCATCAAAATCGAAGTCAGCACTTCCGTTCACGATCGCGGCCATGCTCGAGCCCTGTCCCGAGGCCTCTGCGGCCGGCGAGTCGTTGGTCGAGGTGCCGGAGTACTTCCGGCTGAACGCGGTCTGCCACTATCTCAGGCTCAAACAGGAGGACCCGGGAGCTGCGAAGCCGTCTGTGGAGAACACCCGGTTCGTGTCGCCGTTCTGGCTGTACTCTCAGACTGAATACTTCAAAGGCTTCGACTTCGTTCTCTCCGAGCTTGACGCCACGCTCGCAGCCTCCTTCGACCGCGGCATGCTGGTCCTGCGAAATCAACTCTACATTATCGAGGGGGTCTTCGCGGGCAAAAGCATGAACATGGCCGACTTCTACACGCAGCTGCACTCCAGACTGATGGGCGAATCTCTCCCCGTGCTAAAAGGCATCGTCGCGTCTGTGTCGGGGACGAAGGTTTCATATTTCCGGCCGTACCACTCTGCGTTGAGGGAGAACGCAAGTCTGGATGGGATCCTTGAGACCGACTCGGCCGTGATTGCGTTGTTTAGCTGCGACGGCTACCTGGTGTATGCAACCAGCAGGGGGCTGTTGCACATCCATTTGGTTCCGACATACGAGCTGGCGTACCAATATCTGATCGACACTGGGGTTCTCTCGCTGTGCTACATAAGGGAAGGACACTTCTTGCTCGGCGGGGCCGGGCCGTACATATACATGTGGACGGTAAAGGGCGCCGCGGAAAACAACCCAGTGGGCAGGATCGATAGTCACTCTGAAGGGACTAAGAAAATCGTTTACGACCCGACTGGGGGTGCGTTCTACTCTGTTGGCGGCGACAACGCAATAAACAGGGGGACAATCGAGCCGTTCACGGTGGAGGTGCGGGGACAGCCTGGGAAGGTCCCGGTGAACTCCCTCGAAATACAGGCAGGAAAGAGCCAGAAGCCGGGGGATGTGCTGGTGCTCGCAGGGCTGGCCAACGGAACGATACTGGTGCACGACGCCACGCTGGGGCTGCTCAGGACGATATCGCAGAGCGAGAGCAGCATCATAACGCTGAACTCGATGCGCACAAAGGACGCATTCCTGTCCGGGTCGGCAGACGGGGAAATCAACGTGTTCAGCGCCACAACCCTTCAGCCCACGGCTGCCATGACGGTCTTCCACATCACCCAGGAGGACATCGTGGCCGCACTGCTATGCGAGCGCTTTTCCTTGCTCATCGTCGTGGAGCGGCGCTGCATCCGCATCCACCAACTCGCCTCCTGCGCCTTCCTCGACGAGTGGCTCTATATCTTCAAGGCCGACATACGGACAGCTGCAGTCAGCAAGGACGAGGCGAGCCTGCTTGTGGGGGATGCAGAGGGAAAGCTGTGCGTGTTCGACCTCACCAAGCCGGTGGAACAGAGATTCGCGCTGAGCGTCCCGTCGCATCGGGCAGAGTGCAGCATCGGCTTCATCCTCCACACGTCCGGGTCTGGCGACAAGCTTCATCACTTAATAACGTGTTCGGGTGAGCGAGAACTCAAGGTGTGGTCGAGGGACACCTGCAAGTTCATCAGGAAGTACAATCTGACTTCCATCGCAAGTATTGTTCCCCCATGACACAGGTAGCTGACGTGATCACGGCGGCCGCGCTGGACCGGGTCTCCCCCAACACTATCTATCTCGGCTGCAAGGACACCAACATCTACCGGGTCGACCTGACCCAGGGCGTGGCCTCCGAGCCTCTTGCCGAGCAATACAGTATAGCTCGCCCCACACACAAGTTCGTAGCCAAAATAACCAGCCTCAAAACCTCCGCTGTGAACAACCATATCCTCATCTGCACCGCGGAGAAAAACGTGATCGTCTGGAGCACCAAGTCTCGTCACCCCATCACCGAGTTCTCCGAACACAAAGGCAATCCTCAGCGCTCATGCTCGTAGCGAACGTCATTTTCATACGGAACTGCAAGCACTCCCCCTCGATGATGGAGAGCATCGACGCGACCTTCCGATACATCAAGTGGAACTGGGAGTCGCGAGAAGTGCTGCGGTCGCTGGAACTGTTCCCGCAGGCGGTGTCCTACCTCGAGGAGGAGACCGCGATCCTGGCCACGATCATCCAGCGTCTGGCCTTCGTGGCCACCACCGGCGGCTGCATCCGTGTCTTCTCTCTTGAAAAGAGTCTGGAGATGGGCAGCACCCCCATGCAGGATCGTAACCAGCATTTAGCTTATCATGTAGGAGAGATGCCGGTAGCGCTGGAGTCGACGAAGGTGGGCGCGGACACGTATCTTCTCCTCGTCACCAAGACGGCCGCAAACTTGTACAGGATCGCCATTGACCGGGATGTGAGGGTCGAGCTCCAGCTGCTCTGCGGGGTTCGGCTCAATTCCCGAGTTGCAAAGGAAGGCGTGGTCAAGGACAACCGGTACCTGTACACGCTGTCGTTCACGGCGGCGGCGATGTTTGTGGGAGAGGAGGAGCTCTCGGAGGAGCCCAGCACTTTGGGCGACGCATCGCACGAAGAGAGGAAGAGCAGGACGGAGAAACTGGAGGAGAACAAGAGCGGTTCGCTGTGCACCACGGCGCTGGCAAAAGATGTGAGCTTCGAACAGGGGGCGGCGGCAGGCGAGAGCACTGGCGGGGAGGGGAAGAAGGACACGGGAAAGAGACGTACGCTCATGGTGTATCTGGCGGACAGTCGCGCCTTCCTCCACGTATACCGCGTCACAAACTTCGAGGACAATGCGACTCAATGATAAGGTCTTGTGATGGATATGGACCATTAAAGCTAAAAAGACTGCTGTCATTACTATTAGCATCCGCTCTGAGGTTTCGTTAGCGTATTCGTAATGAAAAGAAATCGTATTATAGCTTAGATCGCATTAGCTCGGCCGGAGTTCAATGCGGGAGTGCCTTGCGCATCGTCGCTGTCGCCGACGACACGTTGTTTCTTCTTCCCGGGGCTGACACATGCCCCGACCTCATCTGCGGAGCTCGCGGGAACGACCTCGCCGAGCCGGGGACAGAAACTCGAAGCGACCCTGATGAGGCGACACCGGCGGATCCTCCCTGGCCCCGTCGTCCCGTCCTGAGACTGTCCTGTGTCGCCGGCCTGCGGATTGTGGGCAGTGTGACCAGCATCTGTGCCGCGTCGCGGCTCAGCAATTCTGCGTACCAATTTCTCTGCAGGACGAATCCGCGCCGGTTTATCTACCTCCGTTGTGTGGGAAGCAAAGTTACCAGCTTCATGTCCACGAGGTGTCTGCGGACCGAAGGCTTATCAAAGTACCCGGCCAGGTGCTTGTCCCGCAGTCCGTTATACGTGGGAAGCATCGGGATGGCCTGCTTGCAACAATCGAGGACGAATTCCGGTCTACAAGGGGAGGATAAGAAAAGTCGCAGACTTACTTCGCGATCGGAAGACGCCTGACAGGATGATGCAGCGGACCGTAGGCGGAGAAGGGACGCTCGAAGGTCCGGGCGCTGGCATTTCCAGAGCTTCCCGGCGGTTTGTGCTGCTGCAAGGACTCTTCGTGATTTGCCTTGGTGGACTCCGTGGGCTGGGTCACCTCGGGCCTGTTCTGCGAGTTGGCTGCGGAAACTGCTGACGACATTCGCTCGGTTTATTCGAAATTGTTAAATATTAGTTTGCGCATAACGGCGGAAGCAGAGTTTCTTTTGCTGACGAGAAGCATG
>QFZN01006308.1_pt1 | contig 12843 bp, 25 predicted proteins | sample 1740101 | NCBI WGS metagenome assembly QFZN01 (sample SAMN09210849, study PRJNA391713) | Ciliate metagenome, whole genome shotgun sequencing project. | isolation source: combination of 50 Heterometopus sp. ciliate cells from an enrichment culture... | host: Heterometopus sp. ...
CGCCGCATTCACCATGGGAAAGAAGAAACCAGATCGTGATGATAATCAATCAAGAGAAAGTGGGAGTGTTACTCTTTTCTTCATTAAAATATTGTGTCTGAAGACTTAATAGTCATGGTCTGGATGATGGTGTCCTTCTGCATAACCTCGGCCTTGAGGTCGGCGAGCTCTTTGGCGTAGGCCTGAGCATTGTTGGCCATCTCGTCCTCGATGGCCTGGTTCCGCGCATCCGCCTTCTGCAGCTTCACCTCGAACTCGATCTTCTCCATCTCCCAGTCCTCCGTCCCCTTGCTCCCGCCCTTCTCCTTCTGTCCTCTCAGCTCATTTTGCAGCGAGGTCACCTGCTCCTCCAGTTTCGCTATCTCCCTCCTGTACCTCTCCACGTCAGGGTTAGCGACATCACTTTTCTGTACCGAGCTCGTCTTCATCTCCTTCTGCAGCTGGAGGTTCTCGGTCTTCAGCTTTTCCAGCTCCAGCACATCCTGTCGCGACTGCTTTGTGTCCTTTATGGTCTTGTTCAGCAACACCTCCAGCTTCGCGATCACCTTCTCTTGCTTCTTTATCGTGTCCTTGTAAAGATTGATCTTCTGGATCTCGCGCTGCATTTCCAGCAGTTTCCTTGCTTTGTCCTGATGGGCATTCTGCAGGTTGTCGAGCTCGGCCTCCATCTTTTTAGCCATGGACAGCTCGACGTGCGCACTCTTGAGCGCCTTGTCGTATTCCTCATTTCGCAGCCTCTCCGCCCGGTATGCCTGAGCCAGCTTGATTATCTTGCTCCGCAGCTCCTCGCTTCCCATCTTCCCGATCTCCTTGGTGACCATCTGATTGAGCTGAACCTGCTCCTCCTCGCCAACTCGCTTGCGGAGGATGGCGTTTTCGTTCTGCAACAGCTTGATGCTTCTCCTCAGGTCGATGATTTCTGCGCCCGTAAGCTTGAGCGACTGCTTCTTCTCGTCCACCTCCTTCATCATCCGGTTTATGATCTCCTGCTTCTGTCCAAGCTCCTTGGACAGTATCTGCCACCTTTCCTTGTCGCCGGAGCCTTCCATCTGTGCGAGGATGGCGCTTACGCGCTTGTCCTCCCCACGTTCGGTGGGGACCTTGCCTTCCTCGTAGGCCGAGCGCACGTTTTTGTCTTCCTCCGCCCCCGTGGGCCCGGCGGGCGCCTTCTCCCCGTAGGGAAGACAGGTGACCTCGAGCGTGCACTTGCTCGATGACATCTCGTTGTAAAGGGAGGAGGAGTTGGTGTAAGAGACTGGGAACACCATCGGCAGATGGTCCTCGGACCTATTCGGCGTGTTCGCTTCAGAGGAGGATCGTACGCGAAGATGTGCTTGAGGTCGTCGTTGATGAAGTCTGTGTAGCCCACGATGTTGCCGGGGACCGTGTGGAACTCCAGGTCCTTTTCGTCCTGCACCGCCACGTAGAATGCGATCTTCGAGTTCAGCAGCGACCTTGGCAGCAAGAAATACGTCAGCGCAGAGTTCTCGTTGCTCTGTCTCGTGGGCGGGACCTTCATAATGGGGGACATGAATATCGCGTAGAACTTGTTCTGACTGGAGATCGCCTGTGCCAGACTCACTTCGTCCTTGATATCTGCGGCACAGAAGGGCAGGGCGTTAGGCTTGTAGCCGTTGGTAGTCATGATGACGAGACAGCGGTTGCTGCACTTGGGGATCGGGTCGAAGTCCACCCACTTCACCACCATGTTGCACAATGTTTCTGTGAGCTTAGTGATCGGCAACTCGAGGGTCAGACTCAGGTACACACTGCACTTCTCCGCCTCAATGAACTTCTCCATTTGCTATCCCAGCAGTATTTCTACCCGGGCAATACGAGGTGAATGGGCTGGAAGGGCCTGAGGAGCTCGATGGGGAAGTAGACGCTCATTATTCTGTCAGGAGTGTATTTGTCCTTGAGTCCGAGCCAGAGGAAGCCGGCTATTTGTGATGCGGATATGGATACAAGGCTTGTCGGACTCAGCGGGGTTGTTGAAGAGCAGTTGTTCGTTCCAGATTGGATGTCTGTTGTCATCAACCACGCAGGTCTGGAGTAAGGACAACGTGCTCGGCTCCTCTTGCTTATACTGCGTCCAGCCGATCTGCAGGTACAGCGAGGGGAAGCCATCCTTTGAGACCGCATTGAGGGGGCCGCCGATCGCACATCTGGCATCGACACGAACGCGCCACTTGGCCAGTCCGAAGTCTGCGGCCGGGAGCGCCCGGTCGATGTCCACCATCGCCTTGGGCTCCAGCTTTCTCTCTGCCCCCTCCTTCTCCTCGTCCTCTGCGTTATAGTCCCCCACAACTTTGAAGTTCGCCACAAATCTCCCCACGGTCACCACCTTCTCGCTCTGTGTTCGCGTGAACTTCAGAGCCTTCTTCACTCCCAGTCCTGCCACGTCCACCAGCGAGGCCAGGATTGAGTCAAGCTCAAAATTGCACTCGCCGAGAAGCTTGGCTTGGCCCTTGTCCTCGAGATCCGTGCCTATGTTTTCCATTCGGTCGGTGACAACGAAGGCGGCGAACTAGCGGAACACTAACATGATCTAGAGTACGGAGACACGCTGGTAGAGCTCGATGGTTTTGGTGGCCTTGACGGGCAGCACGAAGGAGTTGGTGGAGAACACAGGATTGGAAACGGTCGAGGAGAGGTCGGTGCGGTACTAGCGGGGATGAGCAGAGAAATGCACCTTCTGGGTGGCGCAATCCGACTGCAGCGTGATGAAGTACGAGAACGGCTTTGCGAACTCGAAGTTGTCCATCGTGATCTCCAGTGCTTTATAATGCAGATCCATCTCTGAGATTATGTTCTTTTTAATAATTTTATTAGTATGTACCGATTTTATCGCGATGCCGGTATCGAAATATATTTTTGGCTCACGATTCCCGGACCCTGCTTTCGCATACGAAGACTAACCATTGCAGAAACTAATGTGCAGCTACATGGTGCAATATCACATGCGCACTGTTATGGTATTTTACTCCAATACTTCTATATTCTGTTATTATTATCTCAGGTATGGAGCCTGCAAAGAAGGAGCTGGAGAAACCCAACGAGCAGTCGGTTCAGTTGCTGGAGCCCCCAATAAAGAGGAAGAAACAGGAGATCACGATGCCAAAGAAGAGTAAGTTCCGTATGCGTGCACACATCAATCCGCTGAGCGAGATCAACTATCCCATGTATCACCTTCAGTTCTTCTGACCCTGGTAGGCCACTCTCGCCCGAATACGTGGACTGGTCGATCCACTTCCCGCTCGTCTTCGGCGGGTCTAAGGAACAGAATCTCACCATGTTCGACAACAGTATCCCCCTCTCAGCACGAAGGCCGTAGCCATGAAGCATCCCGTGAAATACCCGGACGTCCCGAGCCTGCACAATGGTCGGAAGGGCAAGTCCGTGGAGATCCTCGACTGCGGCTGCGGATATGGCGGTCTATTGGGTAACCTGATGAAGAGAACGTGGGGGTAGCAAAACTGGGCGACTTCGACAGCGAGACCCTCATTCTGGGCATGGAGATCCGGGCCCGGGTGGTCAACTTCGTCGCGGAGAAGATTCGCGCCTTACGGTACAAGGCCGATCACCAGAAGGTACCTTCCTTTCGTCCCATCAAGGGGTAGTATAACAACATCTCCATCGTCCGTACAAACGTGATGAAATCGATCACAAACTATTTCAGGAAGGGCCAGGTACCATCCCGCACATTTTGATCAGATTAGCTGTCGAAGATGTACTTCTGCTTCCCGGACCCGCACTTCAAGAAGGCGAACTTCCGTCGTCGCATCATCAAGTATGATATACACAGCAGGACCTTCGTAGCGAAAATATATTGTCGGAATACGCATTCCTGCTTAAGGAGGGCGGGATGCTGTACACGATTTCGGACGTGAAGGACCTCTTCGACTGGAACGTCCGTCTCCTCGACTCCCATCCCCTGTTCCAGCGCATCCCCAACGAGCAGCTTGTGAATTTTTCTTTGCGATGTATTCTGGGTAGAAGGGCGACAAGTACGTGGATGCGATGATGAACTACACCGACGAGTCGAAGAAGGTCGACAAGAAGGGCGGCGACAAGTTCTGGGCCGTCTACCGAAGAATTGCGGTCGCGGCGCATACGAAAACGGCGTAAGAAAAGTATTGGCTGGAGACAGACTTACGCAATTTCCGCTTATGTGGTGTGAGTATTGCCGGCGGGATAGCGCGATGCCTGACAAGATATTATATAGGATGGCTGATACCCACAATATTGAGTGAGCCACATTGATACGCGAAGTATCATTCAGCTCAGATAATATCAATATAAATGAACATGCTCGTTCTGCTCCTGGCTCTCTCTTCCCTCGTCTTCGTCTCCTGGTGCGACTGCGACATGGAGTGCATGCGGCTGTGCAAGAAGCTGGACGCGGGCGAAAGGTAAGCGCGGCCACACACCCTCACTAGCTGCGAGAAGAAGTGCGACTGCTCTTTCCGCCCCACCTGCACCGAAACTTGTGCTTACAACTGCTACAAGACCAACTCCACCCTCTCCCTCCCCTGTCTCCAGTCCTGCAACTGTCCCTGCGAGTCTTCCTGCAAATCTGTCTGCACCCAATACGGTCTAGGAAACGAATGCTACTTCAGCTGCGGGTGTCTCGACAGCCTGGATCCGCACCATTTAAGTAAGCATATCTTCAGCACGACGGGACATAGATCGGTCCACGGCGCACCTGTTCCTGGCGCTGGCGGCCAACAAGTCCACTCGTGCGGGCTCCGTCTGCGTCTCCCAGTGCGAATCCAACAACCGTGGCAACACTGAGGGCCTGGCCAAGTGCATGACACAGTGCGCGACCAAGGAGAACTCGCTCATGTTGCTGGGCTGCGTGGTGCAGTGCTCGATAGGAAACTGGGCAACCGCGGACGTGTTCGTGGGCTGTGTGCACGACTGCATCAATTCGAGCTCCTCTGTGGCTGCAGCGGATGAGAAGAACAAGGTTGTCGCCGGAAAGGAAATCCTCCGTATTGGTTCTCAAGTGGGAATTTTTAGTAATAAAGGAGAGCAAGAGGACGGCGGTGTCCAACACATATGGGGCGAACAAGGTCTTCTTCATATCGTTGTGCGCAGCGGTGGCGGCAGGACTGTTGTTGGCCGGAGGCATGATGATGCTTAACGCCAGGCTTGGTGGCGGGAGGAAGAAGCGGGCTGCCCTCAACGACCCTGACGCAGACGAGTATCGCTACCAGCCTCCTTCGCTGTAGCTACACACTAATATAATAATGATCCGTTGTTTTTGCGCGCCTCCGCTGCTCCATGCCGCGTCGCACACAAGCACGCACACAGATATTTAGCCAGTGCATCAGTAACAATAGTACCGCCTGATCGTTATATGTACGGCCGCAGCAGTTTCGCGTGCCCTATACGTGAGTCAGCCAACAAAATACCGTCGGAGCCGCAGGCGTAGAGAGTATTGTCTGGAGTCACCGCCAGCTGGCGAATCCGTGCCCGTCCGCCCTCAAATGCGCTGAGCTGTTCCCGCAGTGAGTATCCCACGTTCGCGTTCCACACCTTGATCGTTCCCTCCGGATGCCCGGTGACCAGCGTGTCCTCGTCCTTGTTGAAACAAGCCGCGGTCACGGTCTCCGAGTTGAGCTATAGGAGTTACCGAGCCGCGATATTACGAATTGGTCGAAGAACTTGCGCGCGCGGATATCGAACATGTGCATTCCTTGCTGTCTCGAGTTGAACAGCAAGATCTGCCTGTTGTCGTGCAGTCCTAGCACTATGTTCCCGCCCATCGCCTCCCTAATGACCGCGCGCTGGGACGGCGGCATCAGCATGTCCAGGACAGTCAGGTGCGGGGTAGGCTTGAGGCCGGTGGCACAGATGACCGTACCCTGGTCCAGAAAGTCGAAGTCGAGGAACTCGCCGAAGCTCGCCTTCTTGGTTGTCTCGCTAGGATCGCGACCCTCCTGCCCAGCGCTCAGGTTGAACATGTAGAGACTGCCGTCGAAATCGCTTGCCGCAAGCTTGTCGCCGTAGCCGTTCATGCGGAGCTTTATCACGTTCCACGCTTCTCCGCTGTTGTCCTTCCAGTTCGGATCTGTCACATATTCGTTGACTGCAGCATTGGAGCCGGAGTTGTATTTCCAGAAATGAAGGCGACCGCGAGAACTGCCGGTGATGTAAAGGCCCAGGTGCGGGTGGGATACGACAGAGTACGCTGGTTCGTTGTGGGTTTTCAGATCGCTGATCGACTCCTACAGGGGGAGAGGAAGGAGGTTACCACGTAGTACTCCTCGGCGTTGCGGTGGTTCCACTCGAGCAACCTGACTGAGTCGAAATCGGGGAAGGCGAACTCGGCCTTGTGCTCGGGGAACAGCTTTCTCACCACGGCCTCTATGGGTGGCGGTCTCAGGTTGTCGCTGTATTGTTCGATATTGCTGGGGAACCTGTTCCTGGCGGTATCCCAATCGTCAATTTCTTCATCCAGCAGCTTGAGACCGTCGAGGGACCTGTTGCGGAACTGCAGACACTTCTGGACGTTGATCTCTCTGCTGCCCTTCTGTCCCACAGCCAGTGCCATGAATTCGCCGGAACAACAGTCGATGGCGATTTCGTGGGCAAGCACGTCGCCACGACCGCGGTAGAGGTCGATGCCCTCCTGGTACAGCCCGTGGTAGGACCTTGGGGCGCCCTTCAGCATGTCTTCGGGCCGGTGGTAGTCGCCCGCCAGCGCGTTTATCTTCAGCTCTTTCACGTTCGTGTCCACATTAATGTAGAACTTCTTGAACTCGGTCAGCTTCGCCTGGCTCTTGAAGAATTTCCCAAACTTCAGATAGGTTCCGCTGTCCATCGCCCCGTTCTTCTCCAGCACCTTCTCCACGTCCACGTATATCTCGGTGCGTTCTGGCGGAGTGAGCACCTGGTTCAGGAAGAAGTACGCGTACATACTGAGCATCTTGTGCATATCCATCACGCTCGTCTTGAATGTATCCAGCTGCATGTTCACCCTATTGTCTCGGGTTAGTGCGAGAGATACTGGAAGAGAGAGAAGCTCTTCTTGGCATAGAAGGGAATGTAGAGAGGACTGTTGAGCTCAACCTTGTCCTTGTCGTTGAGCAGCTTCATGCTGAACAGCGCATGCTCAGGCTTGTTCCGATATGTGTCCTGGTACAGTCTTATTATCGTCGCCAGCTTCCTCATCACGATATATCTGCACCACAGCGAGAAGAAGACTGTTCCCTTGCGAGGAGAGAACTCGTGGGGCGAAGGCATGGTGAGCTGCTTGGCGTTGGACAGGAGACGTGGCCGGGCCGCAAGAATCGTCTTGCGGTAGGCCTGCAGCAGCTTGCCCAGCTTGTCGTGCACATCTCGGCTCCACGACACGTCGCTGTTCTGGAACAGAAGCGACAGTTGCGCCAGCAGTATCATGGTGCGCGAGTATTTGTTGAACCCGTACGACAGCATCGCCAGGCCGATGTATAACACAAAGGCGATCTGCATTCTATCCCCCAGGGTTGTTATCAATTCCAAGTTACTTCATCTTATTGAGACAGTCGTGGATGCCGCAAGCGAATGAGCCCACCTGCTCGACCTCCTTCTTGGAGAGCGGCGTAGTGATCTTGAACTTGCGCGGACGGGTGGGGAGCAGCTGAGAAGAGGTCGCGGCGGGGGACACCGAAGAGGCGCCTGAGGGCGAGGGTATAGCGGGCTTGGTCGGCGACTGTTTGGGGTGCATTGGTGGCTCGTCCACGTATTCCGAGAAGTCACCACGTTCCTCGAACTCTTTTTCGAGAGTTGACATCAGTTCGTAGAGCCGCTCGATTCGCTTGAAGACCTTGAGGGCTTTGGGACTGGCACCGTCCTTGGGGTTGAAGGTGTCCTGGATGAAAGGGTTGTCCACTGCAGCCCGGATGTACTCGAACAGCTCCACCGCCTCCTTCTGCACCAGCGATAGTGCTGCCTCGACGTTGTCCTCCTTTATGTACCAATACAGGAGGTCGGCATGGCAGTTCAGCGATCTATCTGGTCGCAAGCCGGGACGTTACTTGATGGTCTCGATCACCATGTCCTTCATCCTGTCCATGGGGACACTGAAGGTCTTATGGAAATACTCGAGCGTCTTGAGCACAAGATCGCGCCGATCGCTGCACTTTGCCAGGTCCTTATTTCCCATAATGTCGTTTACGCTGGTCTGCAGCAGCGCCAGCACCATTTTCTCGATGTACATGCCATCTACGCGCGCGGATAAGACCTAGAGTGGTACTGTCGCGGATGAGTTCTTGCTCGCCCTGAACCATGCGCAGGGCCAGGTGGGGCAGCTTCATGAGGGAGTACCGATGGGCGCCGCGGAGGATCAGACCCTCGATCTTCATGTTCAGCGTCTCCCCCGGTTGCACCGCTTTCTCCTCCTTCGGCTTCTCAGGCTGCTCAATGAAGGCGTCGAAGATGGAGTTCTCGACTGAAACGTGCGGCTGCGAATTCTCCACCTGCTTGAGCGACGTTGTCACCTATCCGATCTAGCAGCCCAAATACGAGGTAATGTTTCTCCAGCTTTTTGCACAAAACGATGATGGAGGCGTTGAAGGTCGAGAGGGAGGGCGACTCGAAGCTCCATTCCTCGGTGAGGTTTCTGCGCCGCGCGCTCTCCTCCCTGCAAAACACGTTGTGCCGCGGGTCGAGCTCGTCCTTGATCTTCGGCTCCCCCGTTTGCTCGTCCGAAATGCAGTTCAGCGACTTCACATACTCTCCACAGAGCCAGTGGCCCAGCATGGTCAACCACGGGTCGTTGTACATCACGCCTTTGCCAACGTAGTACTCCGTGTAGATCTTCTTGAGCTCCTCTGCACCCTCGCCCTCAGTCATGCGGCATATCGCCACAGCCAGATGCAGATCCTTCAGATGTGCGATCGCCACCTGTGTTGCCTCATTGATCTGTCCTCCAAGGATGTAGAACGAGGCAGCCAGCACGTACTTTTTCTGGGAGAAGAGCTGGTAGGCGTTGCGAACGGCAGCCTTTTTCCAGCGATCTTCGGCGAAGTTGTGGCCGAGGAAGTCGAAGATTTTGCGCCCCTGGTCGCCGCCGTTGTTGCGGTAGAGGCTCGCCAGCACGGTTTTCTTCTTCAGCAGGATGTACCACACGCTGACGGCCCCCAGTTTCTCCACGTCTTTCTCTCTACCGCAAGGTTCGAAACCGCGGGCGTACTTCGACCTCTGGTACTCTGTCTTGGCCACCGACTCTATGATGTCCCCCAGTTTCTTCAAGTCCTTGAGCCACAGTGGGATGCCGAACCGCTTCACGTCCTCCCATGAGTAACTGCCAAGAGACTCTAGGATGTCCTTGAGGATCATATCCTGATTCTGGCAGTGGTAGGCGAGGGCGACGTCCATGGTCGATATGGGGGTGGACTGTCCCAGCGCCCACCTGACTTTGGAGATCTACACGACCCCTCACACACGCAATATAATACGTTCATGTGGAGCAAGAACTCCTGAGCGATTTCGTCGTCGGCCTTCTGGTAGACCAGCAGCTCCTTAAGGCTGGATATGAACGACACCAGCTCTTTCCTCTCGCTCTCCGTCAGGCTCAGGCCCGTCGACTCCTGTATCAGCTCGATTAGCTCGTCCTTGATCTTTATCACCTCCTCAACTACACTTTCTTCACATTCGCGATACTGTCCTCCTGCTTGCTGTCCGACATTCTGCGCTTGGCCTTGTAGCCGCCTTTGGGCTCGCCCTTGATCTTCATTGCCGGCTTGTCGGAGCCGAACATGATGTCGTCAAGAATGGAGTCGCTCTCTTCTTCCGCCCCCTGTTTCGCCTCTTCGTCCTCCTCGCCCTCTGCGGTCCTCTTGGTCGCCCGCTTCTCCAGCATCTCTTCCGCCGCCAGCCCGAGGAACATGGACAGTTTCTACGAGTGGGTTTCACACATCCCGGAGCTACCGAGCCGGACTCTTTTGCCCGCTTGAGCTCAGTGTACAGCAGCTTCAGGATCTTGCACAGCTTCTTCATGTCTCCAAAGGTCAGACACTCACTCAGAAGCGCCGGGTGGTACAATGGCCACACCTCTACAATATAAGATCAGCGGCAATACCCAGGGCAGAGTGAAGTTTGCCGACGATTGTAGTGGGAGGCGAGTCCTTGGCCGCAGAAGTCGGGTCATCGAGCCACTTGCGGAGAAGAAGTCTCTGACGACTGGTGCAGAGCACGACGCTGCCGGACGAGGACTGGCCGAACAGCACGATCGGCAGCTCCACCTCATACTCCACTGGCCGTCTGAAGCAGTCCACCACGACGAAGTCTAGAGCGGTTTCGTACCGGAAACTGTTGCAAAGGAGGAGAAGCCGACGGTTGAACAGCACGGCCAGCGCCTGTATGTTCCCGTTGTGATAGAACTGGAAGTCCAGTTTCTTCAGATTGGTCTCCAGCCCATACAGACTCACTCCTGCGCTGTGGATTTCCTCCAGGTTCACGTACCCGAGATACTTCGCCTCGTTGTTGTACATTTTCACCTACTCGAGTTCACTCAGCGTGCTTACGTTCTTCTCCTTGTCCATTACGGCGATGAGAGGTATCTGGAAGGTGTTGATGCGAATCAATTCTGGCTCCTCACGCAGCGGGATTTGGCCAACCAGCTCGCACTTCAGCCCCTCCTTCTTCTTCCTCAGATTCATAGCGTATATCTGGATCGCGGACCCGGCGTGGACACAGACCTGGAAGGCACCGTGTCTGTCCGCAGTGGTCTTTAGCACGTGCATGTCGCGAATCTCGTCGGGAACAGACAGTTCGGCATCGGCTTTCATCTTGAGATGAACGTCGAGATCGTCCTGACTCAGCACGTTGGCGATGTTGAGGAAGCCCAGATGGACCGTTCTCCCCTCGGCGAACAGCATCACCCCCGTGAGGTCGTCCTGGTCCGTGTCGTGCGTCGTCGCCACCTGCAGCATGCAGCTTGGCGCGATGTTCAGTTGTTTCATGTCCTTCGATAGGTATGTCTTCCACAGGTACGGCGTGCAGGTGTTCACTGAGTACTTGAGCATCGATGTGTACACGCCGATGTCCTCGGCTATCGGCTGTATGGCCGGACCAACAACCTTGAGAGTCTGGTCGTGAGTCAGCACGCAGAAGAGCGGGAGCTGGTTGAGCCAGAAGATCTGCTTGACCTTCTGTCGAGCATTGGCCTCCCTCGGAACGAAGCATCCGGCATGCGCAAACCCGCTCTCTTTCTCGTACGAAACCAGCACCACCTGTCCGCCCGCGTGTTCCGACACCGTTAAGAAGAGGGGCAGCGACGGGTGCAGCGCCGACATCAGGATTGGTCCTTGCTCGGTGAAGAAGAGCGACTCAAGTCTGCAGGGCGAGTCGGCCTTGGCACCGAAAGCTTTGTGCCAGGTGGCAAGGCCCAGTTCTGCGTTGTAACCGAAGATCTGCAGCGTCTTTTTGTCCTCGTTTATGACCACGTCATGCAGTCCCGCTATCTGGCACACGCCGTCCGCGTTCGCTAGTGTGTTCATCACCTTGGAGCTGACGTAGACCGTTGTGCACACCGGGTAGTTCCTTGCTCCTTCCAGCTTGTATATGTAGAAATAGGTCGGCTATATGACTCTTAAAATATGCACGATACAGTAATGAAGCACAGCCAGTCGTTGGCATTGCGGACATAGTTCTGCTTTATCATGCCAAGCTCGTTTGAATCTTTGAGGAGAGAGAGAATGTGGTCGGTGCGAGGATTCACGATTTTGCTGGTGATGACGTGGTCGCGCTGGTAGCTGTAGACCTCGCCCTTGTACACACGGCGGAGGAAGGCCAGACTCGGCATTGTGTGCGGGCCCGCGAACTCGCCTATGGTCTCGAGCTCGAAGAACTCCAGCGTGTTCTAGACCGATCTCAGAAGGAAAGCGAATACGCGAGAGAAGTTCTCGAGCCAGAGATGGGCCTTACAGTCCTCGGTGAAGGTGACGATCACGTTGGGGACATACTTGGCGGCGGTCTCAAAGTAGTTGTTGCGCTTGAACTTACACGTCAGCACCGTGCTCTCGTGTTCCAGACTAAGCGAGGAGAGGGCGAATTCGGCGCCATCGGTCGTATCGATGCCGGACACATAGACCTGGTTGAACCATACCTTGACCGCTCGGCTCCGTTCTCCCACGATCGCAAACATCCTTCCGTCTACTGGTTCTCTGGTGAGGCTAACCTGGGGCGAGTTCGGCGTTGAAATTGTCTGGCGCCACGACACGAGACGAGATCTTGGCAGGGACGGGACACTCGGCGGCGTCGTGGCAGCAGTACACGTTTTCGAACGGTTTCCCTGGAATCTTGGACCACAGCGAGAACGAGTGCGCGTACACTGTCACGAATAGGTCCCCGATGAAAGAGTAAGGGATTGTCAGCAGCGGCTCAGGGCGGCTGATGTCCAGCTTAAATTTGAGGGCCCAGCGATAGCGACTGAGGGTGAGCGCTTGCTGGTAGCACTTGGCATCGGAGACCTTGGGACGGATAAGCTGGTGGATAAAAACGGTGCCTTCCTCGGCAGAGAGGATGCGGCACTTGAGCGGTGCCACGTCGACACACAAGATATTAGACTGGTGTGCGTGTATCGTCTAAGCGTATCGTAGGGTGAGAAATAGGGATACCTCGACGACCCGCAGCTCTTTCCCGTTCAGAATGTGAAGGAGGTTGCCATGCGCGTGGACGAGAAGAGGAGTATAGTCGATGTAGAAGAGCTTGGTCTTCCGCGAAAGCTCTATTTCCTTCCTATAATCGGCCATTTATAATAATATCTTGTGACATATTGGACTCAGCTATTATCGGTAAGCTGTTGCACGATGTGATGACGACTGTCCAGACGGGGTTTTGGGGTGTTGGGGT
>QFZN01006318.1_pt1 | contig 12831 bp, 16 predicted proteins | sample 1740101 | NCBI WGS metagenome assembly QFZN01 (sample SAMN09210849, study PRJNA391713) | Ciliate metagenome, whole genome shotgun sequencing project. | isolation source: combination of 50 Heterometopus sp. ciliate cells from an enrichment culture... | host: Heterometopus sp. ...
CGGAAGTGCAGGAACGAAACGCATACGATCTTGATGTTGGAGGGAGACATTCAAATGCTTTAAGTCACAGTTAGTTTGCATAATTAAAAGATATATGGCACAGCAAGAACAACACAAACAGCAGCCGACGGAATCTCCAGCGCCGATCAGTCCGGCCCCGCAGAACGACGCGAGTCCTTCCAACCGGGGCCTTCGCATATTCATCAGCGGCTGCAACAGCCTGCTGGGATACATGCTGATCGAGGAGCTCCGCAACGACCACATCGAGGACGAAGAGGAGGGCAAGGCTCATCTATTTGTGGGAACGTTGGACCCGCTCGATACGGCGAACACTCCGCCCACGAACGTGAAGCGCATCCTGAACAGTTCGCGCCGCTCCTTCTCCAAGGTCCTCTCAGACTGCGACGTGATCATATACAACGTCCGCACAGCAGACCCGCACGAGATCCGTCTTGCGGCCGCGAGTACCGGCTTGGATAATAACACAGGGGTAGAGTTCCGCGAACTGAACCCGGAGACGGACAAGACCTTCATCCTCGTTTCGACCCTCGATGCCTGGGCCGGTACCAAGTCCGCTGCTGAGCCGTTCGAGGACAAGGATTTCGTCAATAGGGTTCCTCCAGTTTCCAGCCTTGAACTGAAACTGCTGGAGAACGAGGTCATGGCAGGATGCAGGATCACGAACGCGACGGAGCGATCGGCCCTCCACCCGCACAAGCGCTCGTACGTGGTTTGCACGGGCCTCATCTACGGCTGCGGGGAAGAATGTGAGGAGTCGCTGCAGAACCTCTTCATGCACGCCTGGAACTGCGGCACCACCGAGGCTGACGGGCTGCTCCTCATGGACGAGGGGCGAAATGTTATTCCCACTATCCATGTCAAGGATCTCGCCAAGATGATCGGCAAATTGGTATTGGCGCGACCGGACCCGCAGGAGCACCCATATCTGCTGGCGGTGGACCGGGCGGGGCCGACGCAGACTCAGGGGGCCATAGTGGACGCAATCGCGAAGAAGATCGGCGTCGAGACCGTGGTGAAGGCGAAGTACGCGGAGATCAAGGACGATGAGCTGAGGGAGACCATGCAGCCGCTCACGGTGGACCTCAGCATGCGGCCCAGTGCGGTCTTTGACTCTACCATGGCCAAGGACGACTGGCACTGCGAGTCCGGACTGGTGGCGAACATCGACCGGATCTTCGAGGAACTGAAGGTATGCAAGGGACTCAGGGCGGTTCGCGCCTTCATTACAGGCCCGCCCGCGGCTGGCAAGACCAGGATCGCCGACTGGTACTTGTTTGCGCAAACTGTAGGCTCGGGAAAACGTTCGCCATCCCCGTCATAAAGATCAAGGAGACGCTGGAACAGGCGAAGGAATCGAAGGACGAGTTCGGGACCAAGATCCGCGAGGAGCTGGAGGAGATCAAGAACAAGAAGATCGAGGAGCTGACTGCTCAGGCAAAAAAGAAGAAAGGCACCGAGGTTCACCCGGAGCTGGTGGTCCCACGATTCACCGACGAGATGCTCTGGGGGACCTACTCTCGCAAGCTGGGCCAGCGGGTCTACACGAACAAGGGCTACGTGCTCGACGGCTTCCCCCGAAGCTACCAGGACGCCTGCAGCATCTTCCTTGGTATCACCTGCGCCGAATAATCGCCACACGTTAGAGCCGCCACCGAAACCTGCTGAGGGGGAAGAGGAGGCCGAGGTGGACTACGAAAAGCTGAAGCTGCTGCCAAACGTCCCTGCTAAGGTGATACTCATCGAGGCCGCTGACGAACTGCTGACCGAGCGGACGAACGCGATTCCTGAGGAACAGCGCAAGGGCACTCACTATACTCCCGAAGAAATGGAGCGCAGACTTCAGGAATATAAGGACAGGAACGACGAGTCGCAAGGATATCAGCCGGTAGTCGCGTTCTTCCAGAAGCGCGGGATCGAGGTGCTGACGCTGAAGGCGGAGCAACCCGAGCCCAAGCTGCAGAGGCAGGTCCAGGACTTCCTCGAAAAGGTTGGCCAACTGCGAGATCTGCGTTAGGAGGGAAAGCTTGGTGTGGCTACAACGGAGGAGAGGACGGAAACGGACGAGCTGCAGAGAGAAGAGGAGATCGAACAGAAGAAGGAGGCCAAGCGGGAGCCCGACTTGTACCCCCGGTTTTTGGTCAACATCTCGGTAGCGACGTGAGGTCCGGGGTCGAGAGTTCGATGCAGGAGAAGGGGACGGACAAGGCGAAGGACCGGGAGAAGGATCTGCTGGAGTCGCGGTCGCAATACATGCGGAAGTACCTGATGGACAAGGTGATTCCGGTGCTGGCCGAGGGCGTGCTGCGGCTCTGCAAGGAACAGCCTGGCGAGCCCATCGACTACCTTGTACCAATAGAACCTTACCCTGGATAGTGCGACTTCCTGTCGAAGAAGTCGGCCGAGAAGGCCGCCGAGGAGAAAATCAAGGCAGAACAGAAGGCCCAGGCGCAGGCTGCGCAGAACCCCCAGAAATACAAGACGCCCGATAAGAAGCTGCATGTTAAAGAGGTCAAGCAGCAATAACGCATATTCACACCTTTTATCTCTTCGTTGCGTGATTGCGAAGTCACAGATCTGGGATAGGCAAATTCGTCACCTTGCCACTATTCGCCTGTGAGCGTATAAAGGGACAGTGGGTGGCTGAAATTATTTCGCACACAAAATGGAGCACTTCGAGTCCAAGCTTCGATACTACATCAAGCGCAAGTACGGCCAGGACGCCGCGAACTCAGAGAGCTCGCCGGCGCCAGCCGTGATCCTGGATATCCAGGCCTACGCAGCAGGCGAGTTCCCGCAGATCTTCGCCAAGCCCTCCACCGTCACCCCCACCGCGGTCTACGCCTACCTGCTCTCCGCCGCCCAGTTCTCTCACGCCTTCGCCTTCTGGCTCGCCGTCCACTGCGAGCTCCTCCGGTCCCTCCCCGCCACCGTCGCGGCCGACCCTGCCGAGCTCCTCAAGCTTCTTGAAAGCGTTTCCTCGGAGGAGACGAAACGGGAGAACGTGGTCAAGCACAAGCTGGATATTGAGATCCTGGACGCGTTTACGGCCACAGACGCGAGCCGAAGGAAAAACGCGCTGTCCGACCAGCTGGTGCACGCCATCGACGCGGAACTCGCCGCGGTGCAGAACAACGTCTACAAGTTCGGCAAGGAGCACTTATATCGTTGGCTCGCCCACCTCTTCCAGGGGGCTGATATCGAGGAGGGAATCGTTCAGCGTGCTGGCAAGCAAGCTGTGGAGAACATAAAGGCGTTCCACGGGTCCGCGAGGTACTTCCAGGCGTTCAAGGAGAACATATTCGCGTCGCCGCTGATCTTGGACATAACAAGATTTCTGACGGTGCTGATGGAGGTCTCGGCCAAGTACGGGGAGACCAGAAAAGCGATGATACAGATGGTGTGGGAACTGTACGGCTCAACGCCGGGACTTACCCTTCGCGAGAAGATTGAGCTGAGCTACACGTTCCACAAGGATTTCACTTCTGCCCCCGAGATCGTGGACTCGCTCGTCTACTGGGACGCCCTCTCCGCCGGCCTGGCTTCTGAGGATTCCGTGATCCGCAAGTACTGCATGACCATGGTGAAGGACCTTCTACAGTGTTTCCTCGCCGACTACAAGGACCCCGACAAGGAAGAGATCTCCTCGCTCTGGGTGACCTTCTTCGATATATATGACACGTATGAGAGCTACGTGAGCCACCTGTCGAAGTCGGTCTGGGACCGCGTGGCACAGCTGTTCACCCACCTGGAGAGCACCAAGCGGGGCCTCGTCCCTGAGAAGAATAAGCGCGAGTTCCTCACCAACATGAGTCGCTGGCTCAAAGCTTTGCTCCTGCGTGTCCACACTCTGGAAAACACCAAGCTGCGCAAATACGTTGTCAAGTATGTGCTCAAGATCGGCAAGTATCCCGCTCAACTCCACCAGTACTTCTTTACCGACTTCATGAAACAGCTCAACACGCCTCTGTTCTACAAGGAGGGCGCGACACACAGAACCGACAACACGGTGGAGGCACTGATTCCGGGCTTCGTGAAATCGCTGGTCATCAACAGTGGGGCGGACAAGTGCGTAGCCGCCCGCAAATTGATCAAGGGAGCGCGCGACTATCTGGACAACAGGTTTGCGCTGATAGAGGTCATGCACGGACTGTGCTTGGTGGATGGGGAGGAGAAGTACGTTGGGCCAGAGGAGCTGCAGATGATGGAGGAGATCGTGACCCAGAAGACCCGCGAGTTCTTCATCTCGAAACGCTATGTGTTGGCAAAGCACATGATCGAGGTCCTCAGCAGGCACATTGACACCGAGAAGTGTGAACTCAAGGGCCTCTGGGGCGTCTTCTGGTTCATCCCCACTCCCTTCTATGTGACAAAGGAGGCCGACCTCATTGATCCGCGATATAAGGCGATGCTGGGGAAGTTGCTGTCAGGTTTCGGTCTGGACAAGGCCACCAAGGAGCTGCTTGCGGCCTTCGCCGGCGCCTCCACCGAAAACTTCGTTGAGAACATGCGCAACTTCAAGTCGCTGTGCAAAGCCTTCACTGCAATCGCGACCAAGGAGGTTGCGTTCAAATCCTCCACGGACCCGGCTACTAAGAAGTTCAGCGAGAACATGCTAGAACTCTTCCAGAAGATCGCTCACGATCTCTTCAATCCGTACACACCGGTGCCACATCTGACCGCGACCCTGCGCTTCTTCCAGCGGTTCCTCCACGCCGTCATCAAGATCGCCTCGGACGACTGCATCAGGCTTTTTGCCACCCTGCTGGATTCCACCATTGCCTCCTCTCTGGCACAATTCGTGACCGCCAAGCTCTCCCTGCTGGTTTCCCCCATGAGCATCACCGCGGAAAACAAGGACAAGCTGAAACTTTTCATGGAGAATCGAAAGACCGTCTCGAAACTGCTCTCGCACTCTGTGTTCCTGCTGCACATCGCGCTCGACTCCCCATCCGCAAAGCTCAACTCGCTCTTCTCGTTCGTTTTGAGCCAGACAGAGAGCCTGCTCGCGGGCCTCAGTGCCGGCAAGCTCTGTTCCGGCCCGGCCCTTGCCGGTGTGCTCCTAGTCGCAGATGCGCTGCTAGTCCCGTACTGTTATACGATTGAGACAAGAACGCACAAGTCGGTGTCGGTATTTGAGCCAGTGTTCGCGGCGCTGCCGAAGATTCTGCCAGTACTCACGACCATGGCATTCGCAGAGAAATCCTTTGACCGGACATACGATCCGGTGTTCAAGCAGATGATTACACCGACGGACACGACGCGGACGCTGTTTTCAGCGCAGTGGAGACTGGTGCGGTCGCTCGTGGTGGTTTCGGCGCTGGATGCCGCGCTGGCCGCAAAGGTGGCGCAGATGGCCCATGAGATTGTGGCTAACGTGAGGAAGGTGGCGCTGCCGGTCACCGCCGGCGAGATGCTCCAGGTCGTCTTCGACATCCTCATCCTCGCCTTCGAAAAGGCCCACGCTGGCAAGTCCGAAATGTCGGAGTCTGAGACTGAAGAGTTCCTTGGGACTATCGAGGAGTGCTGGACGGAGTACAAGCAGGACATGAACAACTCCCACAGATCGACAGTGGCCGCATTGTGCAAACTGCTGCTGCACCGCACAGTGCTGGCGCACAAGGGGGTCCGTTGCTCAGACGCCTACCGCAGGCTGCTCCTCGACGTGCTGGTTATGGCGGACAAGTGCTGGCTCATTGGACGGGCGCTGATCGGCGAGCTGGTTCCGCTTCTGGTGGCGTATCCAGGATACGTGACCGGCCTCGAGGAAATCCTGGTGAAAATCGCCCTCTGCCAGGAACATCGTGCAGACGACAATGCGGTGGTGCTGGTTAGTGCCTTCTTCAATGTCTCTGTATGCATTTTGTGCGAGATAACGGAACCGAATAGGAGGCGCTGAAGAAGAAGATGGTTTACTACGAAGAAATCGACTTCCACGGCGCCTTCATCCGTGTTGCCATGCTGGAGCTGTTCGAACGGTTGGCCCTGGAGAACAAGGCTGCGATGATCGCAAAGGGATGGAAGAACTTCGACGTGACAGAGGACAGGAAGAGCATTGAGGCGACATTTGGGCCGTACATAGAACTGAACGTGGCGCTGACAAAGGTCATGATTCTGATGCTTGACTCGTTCGTGGCGCGGGCGAAGAAGGAGCGCACTGCGCCCATGACCTACACCGGGGAGTACCGGGCAAGGCTGCGTCAGGGCCAGTTCGTTACGGTGCTCGTCCAGGCCTACAACGCACAGATCTTCAACTCGTTCTTCCGCAAGAACCTCTGCGAAATCGATCCCGTCGACCTTGTTGCCGACAAACTGAAAGCCGCCCTCGAGACCAACAACTCCCCCGTGATACGAAACTACATGGAGATCGCCACCGCCAAATTCGCCGCCGAGTTCCCCGAAGAGATGCTGAGCAAGCTGCTGCTTCCCCACATGACCGAGCACAAGGCGAACATCCAGGTCAGAAACTCCTGCCAATTTGTACCCCCGTCGGCACAATCGGAATGAATATAGATATCGTGCATGCTGCTGGAGAAGGTCAAGGACGAGAAGGTGCAGAGATCGATCCTGGCAGGACTGACCGGGATCATAGGGTCCCACAGCGCCTTCAGTCGGACTCTGTCGCAGGTGTATCTCAGCAGGAACGCGGACAAGCTGAGCGCGACCCATAAGGAACTGCTTGAGCCCTTCTTCAAGTACATTCGGGAGGACAAATCAGCCTTTATCATTGCCAAGAAGGTGATCGGACAGCTCGAGGACATGATGAAGGTCATGAACAGTACGATTTCAGGTTGGAAAATATATAGAAACATCTGCGGACATGATCATGACGTCGCCGATCAACGACTTCGGCGAATTCCTCAACGCAAGCTGTGTCGAGCAGATTCGCACGGCTATCAGCAGCGTCATCATGATACGCGCTGATATACAAGGAGGTACTGTCTCGTTCTGAGCCTTTTCATAGGAGGAAGGCGTGTCGGGCGATCACCTGTGGAAGACGTATCCCATGGGACCAATAATGGCGTGTAGAGAACTGAAGACGATGCTGGCGGAGAGGCCGACGTATGAGAGGGAGCTGCAGGAGGCGGCTGAGCGCAGCAAGAACTACCAACGCAAGATCCTCCCCTGGGAGAAGGTTGACGAGTCTTTCGAGGACATGAACGCGCGGCAGGCCAGGCGCAAGCGACACGATATAATACTGGTGGCGAGTCTGATCGAGAAGATGCCCAATCTCGGCGGACTGTGTCGCACCTGCGAGATCTTCAACGTTTCCACACTCGTGGTTCCGAGCATCAAAGTCATCGACGTAAGGCTCCGTCGTGAAACCTCGAATAGGACCCGTTGTTCAAGAGCCTGTCGGTGAGCAGCGAGCGTTGGCAGCCTGTCTGCGAGGTTTCTGACAAGGACCTCGAGAAATACCTGATCTACCAGAAGCTGAAGGGCTACCGACTGCTTGGCCTTGAGCAGACGGCCAAGAGCTACATGATCCAGAAGTACAAGTTCCCCGAGAAGTGCGTGCTGCTGCTGGGAGAAGAGAAGACCGGAATACCCATCCAGTATCTGAGACTGCTAGACGATTGCGTTGAGATCCCTCAGCTCGGTATCGTCCGTTCCCTCAACGTTCACGTCTCCGGCGCCATCTGTCTCTGGGAGTACACCAAGCAGATCTCCTTTAGCGACAAGACCGCCTAACGAACTTGACTAACTCTGCTCTACATTTCTCCGATATGCGCACTGCGTATTAATATTTTGTACATGCAATAATCCCGAGCACGCACACGGTCATAATAATATCCATAGGGTTAAGACGAGGGCGCCGCCTTTACATAAAAGACCGCGATGTTCTGGAGACTGGAACCGATCCCGCCCGCGAACGCCACCACCGCTGAGCCCTCGGGAATTATGAGCCCGAAGTCGGTCCCCAGCGCAGAGCCGGCATCGATTACTCCGCCGGCGCTGGTGCGGATCTGCAATCTCGAAATCCCTTTCTCAAACTTCCCGCTCACCTCGGTGATGTTTTCCCCCGGCTTTAGAACGTAGCGCTTCTTTTGGCGAGGCTCGAGCTTGGACTTATCTTCTGCGGCGACGTGCCGGGCGATCACTTTCCCTGTGTTGGCGCTGGCACTGCCCTTTGGACCAGACGTGCGGAACCCGTATCCCAATATCAGGCCATAAACTTGATTCGCGTCGTAGACCAGCTTCACCGACCGTATCCGCACCAGTTTCTGCTGGTCCACCAGCGGTCCCACTGTCTCTGTGTAGTCGTTGAATTCCTTAGTGTCGGCCAGCCGCATGCCCACGGCCTGGGAACACTGGACGGACTTGTAAGACTCCAGCCAGAGCTTCTGCTCCTCCGGCAGCAGCTTCTTCTTCCGGTGCTTCTCCGCCTCGGGCTGCGACCCCGTGGTCACGTCGGTCATTTCCATCTGTCCCGACATCTGCGCCGGAGCCGGTCCAGGAATCGCAGGCGGAATGTACATTGGCGCTGCGTAGGGGACAGAAGGAGTGCCGATAGGATAGATCGCAGCAGGCTGGTAGAAGAAGACGGGCTTAGAGGGTGCTTGTTGGGGCTGCATTGTGGTTTTATGTTTATTATGTTGGCGATTTCGCGCGGTGCTGGTAATATTGTGTGTGAATCTGGCACATGCTAAGGGGCGCGCTTGTCTTCAGCTCATTGAATGTTGAGGTACTGCCAGTTATTATTTTGCAGGCCGCACAGAGACTTACTAAAGTGAATATGTAAGCAATCGTTAACTTGGTTATGCACGAAGGTTAGCTAGACAAGCCAAACTAGGCGGCACCCAGAGTGATGATCAGGTCGATGTCGTGGGGGTGGGTGACAAGACTGGCAATGTTGTACCGGACCAGCGAGATCTGCCTTTTTAGCGCCTGGAGGTCTGCGGACTCCATGAACTTGACCGACTTGCTGAGCGGCTGGATCGCGATTGCCCTATGTGAGAGGTTCCTCAGTGTGGGTTTTACCTCGAGGCCGTGAAGAGCGCTTTGCGCTCGATCTGCGAGTCCCCGAAGGAAAACACGTTGCGAACCGGCGATTTCCCGCTATTTTGCGCCACAATCTTTACGAAGGCGTTCACCTAAGTTGTGAGGCCGGCCTGCTTACTTTCCACTTTAGCGGGTCGTCGGGTATGCTGCACGCGAATAGGTCGCGGGCAGAGATGATCTCTATGGGAAGAGACTTGGTGTTGAGGATAACGTCGTAGAGTCGGGGATAGAAGTGCTGGAGACACTTGTGGACCCAGGAATGTGCGGCGTTGGAGACGATGTAGACTGAACCGTAGTTGAAGATGTGCTGCAAAAACGTAATCAGCTCCTACACCGTCGTTCTCCCTCTTACTTCCTCCAGCGACGAGATGTCCTTTATCAGGTACACATCCAGCATTTTTTCGGCCTCCGACACTCCCTTGCCTTTGTCGAAGTAGGACTCAAACTGAAACCCCATGTTCTTTAGGTAGCTGGTACTGAAGAGCGTGTTGTCCCAGTCAACAATGAAAATAGAGTCCTTCGTGGGCTGGCCGATACTTGTGGATGCCATCGGAGATTAGGAATATTTAATAAATTGCCGTCCGCTCTTATTAACTATGTATTGGAATAAGATTCCGCATCTTCTTCCTGCGATTTATCGAGTCCGTATTATCATTATCCCCTTTAAATATATTTAACATGACTTTATTATGCCTATATACGGTTGCCGTGTGTGTGGGGGCCTACACAGAGCGTTAGTTCGAATCGCCGTCGAAACCTGACTAAAATATGCGTTGCGTTAAATTAAAATCTAACAACAGTATGAGCAATCGAAGTAAATCCATCGGACGAGACAAGCGTCAGCCGCGGCCGCAGCCAAAGGCAAAGGCTGCCACAATGAAAGGCTCTGCCGCCCGCACCGCGACTCCGCAAGCCTTAACCTACGACACCATCAACGAGGCTGTCCACGAATATTTGCTGAAGTCTGGACTGTTCAAGACCGTGGACTCTTTCAGAGTAAGTGCAACCGGCGATTTTTGTAGCAAGAGCTGGCCTACGGGAAATCTACCATCGACCGCTACGTCGCCAACCCGCAGCTCAACTTCGGTCAGGCCTACGTTCTCGATGTACCCCGGTTTGCACACTACTGTTTATAGGCGTTCGACAAGGGTCGGAAAGAGCAGTTCTTCGAGGGCTGGAACCGCCTTCTTCCAATGCATATGCAGGCGAACGACGAGATCTGCCACAAGCTGGAGTTCTACCTCCATGTATATTTCGCGATCTACCCGATGCACGCGGCCAATCCTCACGCCGGCGACCTCAACAAGCTTAGACACGAGCTTAACGCATTCAAAACGTACCTCGACGTCGAGAAGGGCAAGTTTGCCCAGATTCCTGAACTATTGCCGTTCTACGCCCTGCTGTTCGTCCCCAATCCTCACGTAACGCCTTGCTCATCCGATGAGTAGACCCATGCCTCCTTTAAGCACCTCTTCAACAGGCAGTGGTCTAACGATCTGAAGAACAAGCTGAACGTTTTCCTTTCGCACTTCCTCCCGCCAATGGGCCCGCCGCTAATCTACGAGATCTATCGCATGTACAGGGAAATGCAGAAGAAGGGCGGAGTGACCGAGGCCATGATGCAGAGCATGGCACAGGGAGAGTCGCCGGACGCGGGGAAGATGGCGGAAGAGTTTGAGGGACTGAAACGGCGGGAGGAGTCCACGCGGAAGACGCTGATCGAGTCGCAGACTAAGTGGACAAACTTCAGTCGCGGTATCCTCGCCGTCTGCACCTCTCTCTTCGCCCTCTGCAACGCCAAGTCTGCCGACCCCGCAAGGAAGAATGTCCTCGAGGCAGCTGCTGCCAAGATGCAGAAATACGAGCGCGTTCTGACCACGAACGAGCGGGACCTGCACGAGATCGAGCAGGAGTACAAGAAGGCCCTCGTGGCCGAGAGTCAGCAGCCGCCCCCGGTCAGTCTGCTTGGCAACCTCAGCGTCATTCAGCCCAAGGTCACCGCCTCTCCCGACGACACGGATACTCTTTCGCCGATCAACCTGAAAAACACGCAGGAACGATCCATGGTCGATACGGCGCTTCCGGAGCTCTTATACGCAAAGATCAGAGAGGCACTGAAAGAGTCGAAGGACCCGTTGCGGATATGTGCGATTCTGCAGGCGCTGAGATGGAGGATCACCCGCACCTCGCACGGGCTTCCGCGCAAGAGCATTCTCCAGGCCTTTGTCGACAACGATCTGCTGGGCTGCTCGGCCCCGGGGAGCAACATTCTCTCGGCGCTGATCACCAGTCCGAATAAAAAGTATGCGCACGGATTTGCTTAGCAGAGGTAGAGTGGTGGAGTACGCGGTGTGCCTGATAAACGTCCTGGCCTCGGAGAGCGTGGGCTCCAGCTATCTCATCAAGGAGGAAGGTGTCACGCCCATGCTAATTGAGCTCCTCGTGAGGGAGAAGGGCGACTCGAACCTCCGACAAAACGCACTGGGGGCCTTGCAGAAGTTCTCCCTGCACAGGAAGCCGCAGACAGTCATGATTGAGAACGGCATGATCAAGTGGATCGTCAACACGCTCAAGATCGTACGGCTCCGATTATACCCCACCACGAATAGGAGGCGGAAACGTTGAGCGACTACACGTTCGAGTACGTGACCGCGCTGCTAATGAACCTGGCGCTGCGCACCGCCGGCAAGATCAAATGCGAGGATCCCCAGCTCGAAATCCTGAAGGTCCTCAACGAGCATATCGAGCACGAAAATCTGCAGGTCCGCACCTATGTCAACGGCACGCTCTACTCGCTGCTGACCCGTCCCGCTCTCAAGGAACAGGCGCGGGCGCTGGGCATGCCCGAGCTGCTGAAGCACTTGCTTGAACACAGCGAGGAACAGCTGGCCAGACAGGTGCGCTACATAATAGACCAGCTGGAGTCGGAACAGGTGGAGGAGTGCGTTTCTGACGACAATGAGGACGCCCTCGAGTATGAGGAGGACGAAGACTACGAGACTGAGAACGAGGAGGAGGTGGACACGGACATAGTGAACGCAGGACTGGCGACCGGCGAGGACCTGCTCAGAGAATACTTCCAGCAGCCCTACACGCCTCACAGCGTCTCTGGCGCCTCCAAGGGCGGCCACACCCGCATCAGTTCCTCCAACAGTGTCAGTACGTTCTCTCCCCCATGAAGGTAGATCGCAACCTCCCCTCTGCCATGAAGGCGAGGCCGAAGATCCCCAGAACGCCCATAAACGAGGAGCTGCTGGGCATGATCCGTCGGGAGAACGAGTCTCTTCTAGCCAACGCGACACACATTCACAGGAACGAAGATGCGAGCCGGAAGAAGAACAAGCAGCCGCAGCAGTTGCCGCAGAAGGACCAGCACACGGCAACAACAAAGCAGCCTGACGATCCCCCTGAGGAGGAGAAGAAACAGGTCGTGGTCCCGGTGCCTGTGCCAATCGAGGTGAAACAGGAGGAAGAGCAGCCGCAGCCTAAACCCGTGGTGGCTCCTGCGGTCCCGGTACCGATACCAGAGAAGATGGCAGAGATGAAGGTGGAGACGAAGACTGAGGCGCCGAAAGAGGAGAAGAAGGAAGAGGTGCAAGAGTTCAAGCTCGCCTTCGAGACCCGCACCAAGATCTTGCGCACTCCGCCCGGACAGGAAAAGCGGTTCAAGCTGACGGATTCGCCCTATTCGAAGTACTACAAGGACCCGATATAAGTCCTTCTTTTTATCATCTAATTTTAACGCAGTGCTATATTGAGGTGGCGCGGCGAAGTCTCTGTGATAGGGGTGTTGGGGTTTTGGGGTGTTGG